>Ga0307513_10001183_pt1 | contig 37886 bp, 35 predicted proteins | sample 15_EM_MG_FD_202174 | JGI IMG/M metagenome (GOLD analysis project Ga0307513, IMG submission 202174) | Populus trichocarpa ectomycorrhiza microbial communities from riparian zone in the Pacific Northwest, United States - 15_EM | ecosystem: Host-associated > Plants > Roots > Unclassified | place...
AGATGACAGTCAAGAGCTAGATAAAAGCCACCTGGAGGTACTTGGATCGGCAGATAGTTCTCGCTAGTGGTTTCAACTTCGGAGAGAGTGAGATCTTGGAGTTCATCGAGTTTCGTCTGAGGTGCATGGGTGTCGATATCGATATTGAAAAAGACTTCCACTATACTACCTAAAGGCAAGCACATTACATTAGCAACCTCTCCTCTCATAACCACCAACAGGGCTCCTTAGATAAAAATAGATGATCAGGGATCATCATGTACTTGGGTAGTCGAGCAATAGAAAGGAAAAAAGATTATTCACCTTCAGAGCCCTGAGTAACGCGAAATGATTCTTCCCCATTCTGCCTCGCTTCCTCGCAAGCACCTTGCTCACTCTTTGTCAGGTGCAAGCCGCCGCAAGCGGAAATTCAGCCAGTTCTCCAACTCTGTGTCATTCTGAACGACGGTGCGACGGGTTCCCTTGCGTGCCCTCTTCTTGGGTGGCCTTGGAGACCTGCGTCGTTCGGCCATAGCATCGAAAAGTGGAGTGTCTAACTGAATGGATTCAGGAGGCTGTCCAGGCACACGCAGGTTATCCGTCGTATAGGGCGGCCGAACAATACGACCGGGCTGACCCGACAGTGTCCGTCCCCGAGGGACTTTCCGACCAACAGGTTTCTTCATCCTATTACAACTGTAAGCTGCACTATTTGCAAAAAATGATAACTTGTAGACTAACCTAGCCTTGACACGAATACTGACTTTGAGGGCTAATCCAAACACGCTTGTATTACGCTCGTATTGGTTAAACCAGCACGGATAACTCGTATGGCAAATAAAATCGTTAGCTATGTGTGATATTTCTTCTCTCTCACACAATCAATATTTCTAGTTACATGTTAGAAATGACAATCAATTGGGAGTGTGTATAGACTTACCTTGGTCTTCGCGCAGTGGATTGAAACAAAGAAAAAGCCCCTTTACAAAAGAAACAAACTTGCCCAAATCAACAAGACACTAAGTCACCTCAGGAAGAAATACCACAACGATAGTGGTTCCAACTCCCTTGTTACCAACGATAGGAAACCAGAGGGCAAAGTGACGGTTGAATGGGAAGGTTGAGTCAATGCAGGCAAAGAGCAATGGTTTAGCAACAATGCAGGGACAGAAGACGTTGTCGGTTTGGATTTGAAAAGGAGGAGAGACAAAATGGTGGGCTCACGGCAGGCAAGAAGTGCAGGTTACTCGAGTATGTAGGGTCAACTTGAGGTAGAGGGATGGAAGGGTATTTATAGAAGGACCAGCCAACAGTAGGAATAGTGGGAAGGGTGTTAAGCCGTGCCTGTAAAACTGGCGGAATAATGGCCGGTGAGCTTTGATACTACTGTACTTTAGTCGATTTGGAAAGGCTCTTCCCATGTGGCGTCATGAGTTTGATGAGATTGAACTTCCTTGCAACATATTTACGCAATCTTTTTCTTCGGGATACCACTCCTGTAGTAGTAGGGACTAGGTTTGCGCCAGTTTTGAACTGCATCCCTTGATTCCTTCCGGTTTTCTCAAACTTTTAGCGTTGCAACCAATCGGATAGATATGACCAGAAAGGTAACTGTAGACAACATACTCGAGTATGATACCGAGATAAATCAAAATTTGCTTGTTGTATCATACCGCATTTTTTTTTGAGCATATCCGGAACGCCGCTAGGAGGACGAGCAGAAACGGAAGAAATCCCTTACCTCGTAATCATGGCCAGCGCTACATACTACTCGAGTACTACTAGGTAATCGTGATAGGAAAAACATTATTTCAGAAGCGGTGTATCAGTATAGTACTGTTCAGCATAGCCATGACGTAGATTTGCTCCCAGATACTAAAATAGGGTAACGTTCAACATCCAGAATGAGGCAAGCTTGGAGATAAACAAAATGAGTCGTGATGGGCACCGGAAAAATACCCTGTCAGCCGTGGACCGACCGCACTTCGCGGAACGCTGGGCGGCCATGAATTTCGGCCACAAGATAAGGAATAGTTATCACAATTATTCCTAACTTTGCTCTCCTTACAGTAGTTACTTCACCAACCAATTGTTTCCACTACCAGCCGTGCCCCCACTTAGCGCGAGTGCCTGAAAACGAACGAAGGGATGGTTGGATTCGGGAGTAAGGGGGCGGCGTTGCGGTGGATGGTTCCAGCGCCAAATTCGGTTACTTTTGCTAACGCGCAATATACTAGCTCATTACTGACTAGCCATTGCTGATTGCCACCCTATGGCAACGCTAAAAAGTCCTGAAACTCGGCACCGAACGAAGGGATATTAATAATGCCAGGTACTGTCGTGGCTCTTCCACGGGAGGCATTCTTTTGTGGGTATTGGCAATCTTGACTATAGATGGTACTAGTGAAGATCACCAGCAAGAGAAAAAAGAAGAAACTAAAACCGATAATTGAAGACGAAAGACAAACACTGGCGGTTTCAATAAACCCCGATGCTCAGCTCGTGGAAAGAAGACGACGATGATGAAAAACAAACCATTCAAAACAAAGGAAAACCCACGATCCCGCTCTGTCCTCCCATGAAGTCTTCCCAACTCCTCGAGTAACTAACAAACGAACCCTTATCCACCATGACTGCCATTTTGTGCGGCTATGAAACTAGCTACCCGGCCCATGACAATTATCGAAAATTAAAGAAAGGCTATCCCTAGCGTCCGACAGTATCTCATCTCGTATTCGGAATCCGGTTGCTACAAAAGTGCCGGCCAGTATGTCAGTATCATGAGAAATATGGAATGTATGATGGGGTTAATATAAAGAGGAGAAAGCAGCCGATGATAACAGGTTAGCCGATCGGACTAGAGGACAAAACACTCAGGTATTATGTTTTAGTGGTGATAATTGTGGTACGGGTGACCACAATTGTGACGATAATATGAGAGGAGCGAGTTGTGATTTCTAAAAGGTTACCTTGGGCATAATATAAAGCTGGGGTGAAAGAGTCTCAAAAACCTGCAGAGTTTTATTACAACTATTGTGAGCTGGAAAAGGGCATTGAAACAGCGTGGACCTACTACTCTCTTACGAAGGGTGGCCAAATTGTGGGGCTAGCGAACATTAAGGGAGATTGGCGACTATCTTTGAAAGAGATTGCTGCAATCACCAAGATTTCTGTTTCTACCTGCTCCGATATTATTCGTTTCTCAGTTCTCCGTATGTCCGAAACTCATATCCTCGACCCTTGCTTAGAAGAGAATCTACGTCCTAGGCCAACTGCCATAAACGGTTCAAACTAAGACCCAGACGAGACTAAATAATACATGTAATAGTGGCTCCTCCTAGCCATATTTGGACATAGCACTAAGCTATAAATGTTTATTAATACCAGATTCCGAATACGCGATGAAATTACAAGTACTCGAGTACTAAGTGGCCAATTTTCCAAAGCCCATCAAATACATTGAGATAGTAGCCAATATGTGAGAATGAAAGCCCAATCAGTACAGAGAAATAAGAAACCAAAACCATCCAGGTAGTCCATTCCATCAATCAACCTCTTTCCGTGTTCGACTGGCGGAGGCGTTGGGGGGGATGTCGCTGCCCTTGTTACTTGGGATCGTTGCCACCGATAAATCCCAAGCTGACAATGAGGGCGCAATAAGGGGGGGTGGGTGGGAACAAAAAAGGCGAGCGGTCGCGAGCTTGCAGACGAGAAAGCGAGTTGTAGCGAGCTTCGAGGATCGCGACTGCGGGCAGTCGATGGTCCTATGTATGCCGGGGGCTCTCAGGTCCGTGCGTAGTAAGCTATGGCCTCCAAGCAACCAACTAAAACGTTCCTCCCAGAACCTCCGGGCGGTTCTTCTCAGCTTTGCCCAATTGGCAATAGGTTGTTCCAACCCTTCATTTAATAAGTCGGAAAATTTTTCAGACTAAGATAAGGGGGCGAAGGAAATGCGCAAGTATGATCACTAACGTTGTTGACACGTAGTTACCAGAGTTTGTGCCATGGCGCAACCCTCCAAATCGATGTTGTGCCCGGCACCGCACAATGTAGTGCCCAGGCAATATATGTACCAATAAAATAACTTTGTAAGAAGAAGAAAAGGTAAAAATCTCTACACGCCCAATTCATATTGAATATCCCCATTTGCATCCTTGTAAGTTCTCACCGGGCTGAAGAACTCCAATATTTGCCCTCAATTGCACAAACTGGTCTAGGACAATAGAATTGTTCAAGGTTGTGCCATCGGCTAATCTCACCACATTCTAGCGCAAGGGACTTCAAGTGCCAACAACGCCAATGATCACATTAGGGGTCCTCAGGGTAGGATGGCAAAGGCGGTCTTGCAATTTGTGCTAATTGGCTAAAAGGCGCCGATGCTAACGATAGCTTATGGAACCAGTTAAATAAGCTCGGAGGCTTGGCAATCCGCGTCCGGTCCTGTTTCCTTTTCGCGAGCGGGAATTGTGGGGCTGGAATTTGGGCAAAGGGCTTTAATCGGAGGAAGAGGAGGGTGGTTTAATCTCTTTAAGAGTACACGATGGGTATGTTGGCTAGCTACAAGCAGATTAGCGGAGGTATCATACTCGTACTATCCTAGGGGTATCATACTAGTGGTTGGGATTAATCAGCCGCAAGTTAGTGGGGATGGTAGGCTTTTAAGGGATGTGAGCAACGAGAGTAATTAGGGACAACAGCGAGAACGAGAACTCGTAGATGTGAATAGGCATAGACTTCCTCTCTTTGTCTTTATTAATGGTTGGACTCCTTTATCATTTCTGTTTTCTCCTGATTCCTTTCCTCGACGATACTTTATCGGTTCCTGCTGTGTGAGCTTTGATTACCCACCTCCGGTTCTGCCGTTTGTTTTCCTACTCCTCTGTCATTTCCTACTGGGATCCCTTTCGCTTGTTGACATAACCAGTAAGGAGCTGGGAAAATTATTATACTCACCTGGCCGAAAGTCATTGTTTCAGTATCAAGGATGGCAGCCGTAAGATAACATATTCACTAGATCGTCAATTGATATCGTAGGAACAACAACCATCATCAAAATTCACGCGGGTGGGGGAGGCGTGTTAGTTTTGGAATTACCATGTTATAATAGCAGGCAGCCGGAGGCTGTTTCTTTTGTCTATGTTATTGTAGAATGGATTTTTTACTGACTGGTCTCGGAGGAGGCTGAGAGGGCCTTGCTGGGAGTGCTGGAGATGTATGATATTATTACATGATCGTTCTGAAAGTGTATTTGGGAAATGGAAAGAGCTATTCAAAGGCTTCTGGACTGGGTGGATAGGGGTATCGTGTTCGGATGAAAGTTGTTACCACGCTGTGAGAACCCCTTCTTCCCACTATCTGTACTATACAGTGCCCACACTCGGGTAGTACCCCCCTATATTTTTTCGAATTTTTGTCATATAAAGTTAGCAACTAATATCATATTTCCTTTTATCACTTCTGCACACGGTGTGATTCAGAGGTTTTGTTTCCCCCTGCATAGAGACACCCAACAATAGAGAAAATACAGATCTGAGCATTTAGATTCGAAATAGGGTATGATACCTTTGATCCTATCGCTGGTTTGTAACCCTCCCAGATTAATGGAGGGGTTGAAGCTGTAGGAAACTCTGCCTAAATAACTTTTGCTTTCAAAGGCGCTGGTAGATACATCAGGTAAAGTTCATACAACTCAGAGTTGAACAGGTTTGTGACCGACAGCACTTAATTACAGGATTGAGAGTCGGAGGTATTTACAGCAGCCACAGGGCATTAAAAAAAATGTAGATTCAAGCGGGCTGGAGAGGTAAGTGGGGAAGAAACAAAAAGGACTGAGCTGTCTGCTTAGTTTCCGATTGGAAATCAGAGAAGAAAAGAAAGGAAGGAAATCCAGAGCGAACTCCTAATATGCCTATGTATACGGAAGTGCATAGGAAACTCCAATATAAAAAAAATATCAAGGGCGGGTGAACCATTAATTTTTCTCTTGGGTAATGTCAAAAGATGTAGAAAAAAGAAAATATGTATCCATAAGTGAGAAGGAGGATTCTCGATATAGCATTAATACCCAGTTGTATTGGGAACTATGGGTTACAATTTACCTTTACCAAGTGAAACTCTCTTCCGAGTAGTCAATAGTAGCTTGGTCCATAAACTTGAGTGTGGCAGCCCTGACCGAGTCACTCATGGCACCACCCCCGCACACAGTCATCGCCATGGCACCAATCCTACATCTCACAACCTTCTCTAGAACAGCTTCGAACTGTGGCCTCCCGATGAAAACCTTGACAAGCCCACTGAGGCTTGCCCATCCATTCCCACCAGTTGTACCTCTGGGCTGGGTAATATAGATATCGATCTCAAGCACCTGGTAACAAAGCGGCATCCCCAGAATCTCTTCAAGCCAAGCGGAGACCCAATGGATATGCTCACTCTTCCTAATGACCCAGACCAATTTCACCTTCTGGGTAGCCACAGTTCCTTCATTACATCCGTGCAATAGATGTCTGATATAACCCAAACAATGAGTGATACCAACACCACCAGCAACTAGGACTACTGTTCCGAATGAATCAAATGAATGATGCCCGCCATAGGGGCCCTCGACCAGGCCCAACAACTTCAAGACATACCCTTTTTCCGGCTTTTCCGGATCAGCTCTTGCAGCTGCAGATTGCACCAAATTGTAGAGTGCCTTTGTGAAACCACTCTGTTTCGATATGATGAAGTGCATCATAGGCTTTATCGGGGTAGCACTGGCAACAAGTTCTTGATGCTTCACTGGAAGTGAAGATGAATTCCGTACCATAGGGCTTCCTGGGTTTTCCCGTAGTGGCCTATGCGGGTCCCTATCCTGTAAGTAGTTCTCAGGATTGCTATTTGTCATTTATCGCATACCAGTTCCATCAGGTGAGATGGTCGCTAGGGGCACTTGCACTGCGTTTATGCCTGAGCGGTATATACTTGGGTCATAGGGACCATTTGGGGCATGATGGTTTCTGTTGGCAGAAGCTTGGCTTTGTGAATGGGAGACAGCTTTGGCAATAGAGGTGGTGGGTACCGAGTTTTGCTTCTCTAATGGCAGGGGCATGGGTGTCATTTCAATCATCGGTGTAGATTCCTCTGTGGATAACCAAGCGATTGAGAACGGATGAGATTGCCACCAGGTGAGTCGAGGAACGTAGAGGTATACCTAAAATAATAATAATTCAATTTTATCCTCAATAAGAAGAAAGAACATTCATACGAGGAAACCTACGTGAGTTCCAGGCCTGTATTTGAAAGGAGTAGAGAGTTCAACACTAAGCCGAACAGCATCCCCACCCTTCAGCGGGGTAACCTCAGCTATGTTGCAAGATACCCCTTTCCTTCTCCACCTAATGTTGTTCTTCAAGATGCGGAGGACCCTGAAGAGACGATCAGCAGTCCATATTGTAATGGCGATGTTGCAGTACACTATCTGAGGCAAAATGTCGATATGAAGATGCCACCAAGCACCGGCCACAAAAAATACAACAAGTAGTTGGTGGATCGATAAGAAGAATTCGTAGTTTGCATGTCGCAGTGGTGAAGCAGATAAAATGGCGATTAAGACGAGAGCAATTTCGGCCTGCATATGATTAGGCCTCACTCTAGCAGAGTTTAAAGGTAAATAATACTAAAAGAAAACATACCATCAAACCAACTTGATAAAAACGGCCGACCTTTAAAGCTTCGCTTAGGCCTTCCCACCCTGCTTCATCAACCTTGTTGACCATCCATGCAAGCATGTGTGCTACCGAGTCCAATACCACAATCCTGCCAATCCAGCGGTGAAACAAGTTCCAAATATCAAATCCCACCTCAACTGCGTTCCCAACGAAATTGTTTCTCGCTATGCAAACAAATAACGGTATCATGTTGACAACAGCCATAACACCTGTCCTCCCTCTAAACTCGGCAACCAGTGCTGCTTTTGTCGGTTCTCTAAGTCTGCCCCTAGGGCCTCCCAAGACGTCCCAAGGAAGATAAAGAGTACAGTATAGAATGTTTGATAGTAGATATAAAAATATTATCATAAAGTTTAGGCGTGAGGGTAGAGCCCCCAGGTGAATCTTGATAGATGGTGCGGAGAGGCCCACTATGAGTGGGTTATTGTGACGCAACTTGTGCAAAGGTGCCAGAATTAAATGGCGTCTGAGAAGGGAGAACCATCCTGCAGGTGGGAGAGAATAAAAGTGCAATGCTGTAGTCGAATATGAAGATGCAACGGTTATTGCTAAGCGTTGGTTATTGATATGATAGATAAACGTTCTGAAGACGAATAATAACGCAATCACAGATCCTAATGTTGCAAAAAGATAGGTCCTATAAACCAATTTTCATTAGAGGGAAATTTCCTTATATGTTCAAAGAATAAAATCTTGTGAGTCTCTTGACTCTAATTTCCACAAAGGAATCCACTCTTGGTGACTTACGAGAACATCAGATTCTCAAAATTATCCACACCTGTCTACCCCCAGGTGAAGTTAATCCTGTGTGAGCTCATCCAGTCAACAGTTGGTATAGGCTCACCCTTGAACCGGGACTCTGGGTCGTGTGCTGGTAAAACCGGTACAGTAACTGAAGGAAAGTCTCCCGTTGGAGTAGCATATACTAGTGTATTGAACAGTGGGAGGATGAGGAGAAGGAGAAGTTGGGGATGCATTCGGTTCCTCATAGATCAGAAGATGGTGTTATACCAACGGACGGAGGTTTCCTATTTCAAAAAGACTTGTGTAAGGGGAAAACAAAAGTCTGGTGAGAAGTAGCAGGAATGTTCAACACGGATGTATGGAATGCTGTTTTCGTAAACATATTTATCGTTAGCAACGCTACCTTCTGAGACATTTGGATGTACCATAGTAGAAATCGAAAATGGCAATGCGGTCATTTAACAGTTAGGTGCGAGAAGCGAACTGACTAATTATATCCACTCATTAGATCTGTTTTGGCTTTTCCCTCTTTTTTTTTTAATTCACAATCTCCATTACCAGAGGCAATGGTTGAAGTGACAATATTTTGGAGTAGCGGTTGTTTTCTGGGTCACCAGCTGCAGAGATATTTAGATGGAAAAGGTCAAATGTGCTATCAACCCTTGCGATCCAAGGTAGTCTCGTTCCCAATTGGTGCAAAAACCGAGCTTGCAGTGGTCACTGGTGAACGGCCATCAGGCTCAAAATAGCAAATTTTAACCTCCATCTGTTGTCGCCGAAACATCAGTGTAGCGAATCGGGTAGTAGTCGGCACTGTAGACACAGTTTATCTAAGCACTCGTGGGGTAACTTCGGTGCATTATCTTGAAAGATAGCCCAGCTTGGAAGTCTATCGCGGAATCAATGTCGGTGTCTATTGCTCTTTTTTAGAGAGAGGTGGAAATATCCACTACTTGGCATGATCTACGGCTCCCTCCCCTCCGCGTCTATGCCCGTTGTACAGGTGGACAGCCGTTGGACATAAGAATTGCCGACGATGCCTTATGAATTGGCCCCCTGTACTTAATTACAAAATTGCAATTTCCTTGGGAACACCAAAGAGACAGCATGGGCATGATCCGATTGAAATTTCAGTTTAGTGAAGTCAAGATATGCCTCTAGTACTAGCGGTTTTTTTTAATATCCGGACACCTTGGCGCGGATTTGTATGTGTCTTGGCGCCAAGGTGTCCGGATACTTAAAAAAACCGCTAGTACTTTGGGCCCTTAGATACTCAGTACTTAATTGATGTGGATATCATACGGTTTCTATTTGCAAAAATCGCAAATTTTGGTGTAAAAAGGGCAAGTGACGATAAGATTTGTCACCGAACTGTAGTACCATGCTGATTCCCCTGTTTTTACGTTTCATGTTCAAGCTGGACCGGCGATCACTCCACGCAAATATGTCCTTTGCGCCTTTTCTATCTTGTTGATCAATTTGTGACAAGTCTCCTTTGTTACTCATTATGAATTAGAGAGGAGAACTCGGCATACCAGGCCCAGCATACAACACCTGAGGACCCGCATATATGCCTCGCATTAATTGGTGGAGAGAGTGGAGGATAATTGGGAATACAGGTGGAATGGAAGATGGGGTTCTCCCGTTGTTTTTCTCAAAAATAGGCTATCATAGTCGGGAGTAACTTGGGTCCTTATTCTTTCAACATCGCCAGTGGTGTCCTATATATACACAAAGTTGACTACACAGAAAACATTCCTTCATCTTTGTCCAAGTTCTCCACAGCCTATTCGATCACCATCTCCTTCCTTCCACATAACATCCTGAAAACTCTTCCAAAACAATGCATCCCTTAATCCCTTACCTCTGTTTCGTTTACTTACAGAGTGCTTCCATTCCCCACATTGAACCCAAGCGTCCAGTCCGTCCGTCTTCGGGTCCGGACGGGACGGACGGGTTGGGACTGCAGGTGCCTCTCAGGTTGCGGAATCTGCCGTGCGCCTCCACGTGACGGGTGGGCCCTGAAGGTGACGGACAGGAGGTCCCCCGAGGGAATTGGCGTAGACAACAGGAAACAGCTGATGACCGAGGAGTGAGATATGGCTTCTAACATCCGAGGCAATGGCTTAAGTTCTTATGAAATTGTTCATATAAAACTATAAGTTATGTGTGTATATATTGTGTATCGGGAGAATTTGTAGTTTTGAGAGAGGGATATAAGGTGGATATAAGGTGGATACATCTAGCTACTACAAACAAACCAACTACCATTAACGAAGAAGCTATTGGCTCACATAGAGTTACAACCTTTCTTCTACTACCGCAATAAAATTAGTCGTATATTCCAGAAAAATACATAACTTGAATTTATTCCTAAAGCTATATAGAACAACCTATACCCGCCATCCTACTCACATCAGTCCTGCGCATGCATACGGAGTATTTAATTAGGAACCAAAGTGAGGCGAAAGGTGCTAGCGATTTATAGGCCTGAGAGAAAATCGGCAGGGACTATAGGCGACGGCCGGGCCCTACAGATGACGCCAGGGCCCTGTAGGGGACGTCGGTTCATCATGATGACGGCCGGGGCCTACCGGCAGATCCCGTTCCCAATAAGACTGCTGGGCCCGGCCGTCAACCCACAGGACTGCCGTCTTTATGAAAGACGGACGCCTTGCCCGGCCGTCCGTACCCACCCCGGACTATAGCCCGCCAGGGCCCTGCCGTCCACCCGGGACGGTTGGGAACACTGATTCCCCAACGTTCCTGCGACATTTTGGTTTGCTGAACTAGTAGAGTGACAATTGGTTGTTCCATCTCTTAGCTAACCTTAGTTCCAAACCTGTAGTACTGAAAGAATGTTTTCCGCTCGGAGGAAGATAGTCTCCACCTACAATCAACAAACAAACCAAGAAAACCAAACACCGAGAAATGATCAAACCGCTGGAAATACCTCACAGAACCTAAGTGGGCAAACGCCGCTCGCACTTACAAGAACTGGTAAGGTATCGTCAATGTTGATCGCGGAACACTGATGAAGGGAAACCGGAACTGTGAAAACCCTTTTCTATCTGTGTGTCTGTGTGTGTCTGTGAAGGTACAAAGCTGTCTCCGTCTACTTCGCCCCTTCTCCTTGCTAAAACCCCACGATACAACCCCCTGATTACAAATCACTCCCTCCCCGGGAGTCACAACACCTTTCACGCCTCAGTAAAACTAACTAAACAGCTCACTTGAGCCTCAGAATATAAAAGAAATACTATATCTAGCTAGCCACCCGTAGGCCCACTTTTTGCCCCACAGTACCTCTAGCACGTGTTCCAGCATCATCCCACAACTTCTCCGCTGCACCTATCCTTTTGCCCAAACGCACCACTGCTTCAACTCCCATGTTCCCCAACACTCTACCTAATTTACGGTTCTAGTTGAGCAGAGTTTTAAAACAATTGAGTGACTATAATTCAAGTTAAAAAGAGTGGAATGATCAGCCGTCTCTGGCTGCCCGTCGCTTTCAAAGAGCTAGGGAGACTCGTGGACCTCAAAGATAGAAACATGAAAGATATGAATTGAGGAGAGATATTTAAAGTAATCAGAAACTTTTATGCAAACAGAGAAAGCAAAACAACTATCAGAGTGATCCAACTCCCACTTGTCCCCCTCATTCCGCCCAAATCTCCACTCTCCAGCACCGAATAACTGTAGAAACCTCATTTACCCAACACTGCCATTTAAAAGTTTCTGCCCACTAAGCTTTAAACCTCTTAATGAGTTACGACAATCAACATTAACTGATAATGAGAGCCTGAGTTGTGTATGGCTGACTTACTAAATTTGGGCGAAGAGGGGCTCCTAATGGAAGCCACTCTAGACACAGTGTTCTCAGAGTGCTCGAGCGCCTACCTGGAAGAGATCCAAGAGCGGCGAATCTGTCTAGACAGCACAGAGGTAGCAAATCCTGGTCGTCGAACCCACAGGGCAGCCCCAACCACGAGGCACAGCGAGCCAGGTAATACACAGCTATACTGGGTAGTGGAGGACAGGGGCACCTGTAGGACTGGAGGAGCTTGCACGCGCTGGCAGGGAACGGCTAGAGTGGACAGAGGATAGCGACAGATGTGAGGAGAGGACCGAAAATTGTTGTGACTCAACGGAGGAACCCGAGAGATAGCGGAGGACAAGCGAAACCCACGGTGACTGGAGAGAGGACTGTCAGAGGTGGCGGAGCACAAGGGAAAACCGTGTTGAAGCGACAGAGGACGGGGCCAGATGGCAGAAGATAAGTGAAAACCGCGGTGACTCGACAGAGGACCGCTAGAGATGGCATACGACGAGTGAGGGGCCCGGCAACTGGCTGGAGACTGTAGAGGACGACAGATAGGCTTCCGGCTAGGAAGCTGTCCCCAGGCATAGGACGCATACCTCTCCAAATCTTCGGTATTGAAGCAAATATTATTTTCTCCAGTGACCGGTTCCCGAAGGAATAGCTTTTCAAAGCTGAGCTTTAAAACAGCACTTCCAGCATCTGTTTGGGTGATCGCGATTTTGTTGACACATTCGGGTCTCATCTCATCAGGATCCTGCTTTCCACCAGTAATTTGTTCATCAGGGCCAGCGCTCATCTCCCATTGCTCGATTTCTATCATTCTGTTCTTCTCAGAGATGGAAAACAGAAGAACAATCTTCACCTGCCCGTTCGAGCTTGTCAACCACCAGCTGGCATCACCCCTCAAGCCCTTAAGTGATTGGGAAACTCCATGCTCAACAACCAGGGTTGGCCAATCAGTGCTTAAGGGACGAGTTGAGAGGGGTCTAAATGAAGAATCAGCTTCTCCCCCGCAGCCTACTCCTTTATATGTTGCGGCAGCCGAATTGTGCAGCTCATCATCTAGCCCCATCTCTAATAGCTTCATAAGCATCGCCCTTTCAAACCCCCTGCAACTAAATTCGTGTGTGGTTCCAGGCATAATTCTGACAATCAAAGTTTCTTCGAATTCGTAGTAGAGGAACCGGAGGGATTTGCAGTGTGTGGTGCGAAAATTATCAAGATTTGCAAGGTGGTGTGGTGTTATGTGAGAAAAAACTGCGTACTGGCCGGCATTACCAGAATGAAGCTGAATTTTCTGCAAATTAATAGCAGTCATGAATGACTCTGTACCCCGGTAGTGCTGAGTTTCCATACCCTCTAGCCCTTCAGTAAGATAATAATTGGCCCCTAGTGCGAACGGTGGCCTATTGAGTAGGCTCGGCGCAGACTCTGCCGAGCCAGTGTAACACTGCTGTTGCTTGGTATCCTGAGACGCAGCTTGAGCAATATCTGCTGCCTTGACGGGTTCAGGAGCCATTCTTTATAGTGGTGGTGGTTGGTATAGAAGAGACTGATGGTGTTTGGTGGAATCAGAATTAAAGGTGGTGGAGAGAAATTTATCACGTTGTGAGCGGAGGGAGTGGTAGTTATAAAGTAGAATCAATGTGTTGCTCGTTGGGTTTTCAATTTAGTGTTTTGTTATTAGTTATCTGACATCACGTGGGATTGGTTTAGTAACAGACATGCACTCTGATCTCAGTTAGCGCAGATCAACTAAGGAATATACTAAACCCTAAAGAATTACTTAGGTTAGACAATAGTAGCTTACCCACAGAAAACAGACTTATAATAGTAATACTGTTATGATCCAATATTTCCTCATATACCTATGTTCTAATCGTGTATTCGGAATCAGGTAACAATTAGCAGTGTTCCAGAACTAGTAGCAATGAGATGTCATAATAGCGATAATTACAGGAACAATGACGGCCATAGAGGCAATGCAAATGAACTAAGTTTGAGGTAACATGAATTGTTGGCTTAAAGTCTGTATAAAAAACAGTGATTCGGAGAGGGCAAAAGATTCCTTGCAAAACTAAATGTGCTCGGAGCAAGATGATCATGAAAGCTAAAGGCGGCTAGCTGGGAGCAAGGAGAGAAGTAAAAGATTAGAGGATTTACGGATTTAAGGTATTGGGAAGTGGGCGTCAGTGTTCCCAACCGTCCGGGGGCCCGGCGGGGCCCCGCAGGGGGAGTGCCAAGAGCCCCGGACGGGACGGGACGGCTAGCTGTAGTCCGTCCCGTCCGCTCTAAGGGCAGGACTACCGTCTTTGGGTAGGACTGCGGGCCCTACAGGGTGAGACATGTTAGTGCAGGGCAGGGGGGATGGACGGCCGGGGACGGCCGGGGACAAGTGAGGACGGCCGGGAATGAGTGAGGACGGCCGGGGATGGGTGAGGACGGCCGGGGACTGTGGGAGACTGCCGGGGACGGGGTAGTGTTCGAAAAATACGGTACGTTACCGTACCTTACATGGTTGATACCATACGGTAAATTACGTAAATCACACTAGATAAAATACCGGAAAACGGCCTCTCCCACCTTAGATCCTGATGTTAGGTAATCCTGTCTTCCGCCCTCTGTGTTTATGTCAAGCCGAAGCCAACACACGAAAGATCAGCTAGGCTAAGGTATTCTTGGCTATGACATGAGTATCGCACTAAGACCCAAGATCATGATAGGGAACTTTATGAGGGTCGGCAAACGGCGCCCGGTAAGTTTACCGTACGTTACCGTATTGTATCGTATGGTAACTTACCGTACCTTACAATTCGAACCCTAGGACGGGGCGAGTGATGTCTCATGATATCAACCTGGCTGGTACCGAAGGTCCAAGCGTTAGGACTATAGTCCCCTACAGTTCGTCCTGTCCTTACCCTCCCGGGCGTAGTCCGTCCTAGCACCCCAAAAAAGACGGACTACAAGCCATAGTCCGTCCCGTCCTCCCCCGAAGACTGACGGGCTGGACGGTTGGGAACACTGGCACTGGGCGTACATGTTAGGTATGCTACGGGGGGGGTTTTTTGGAAAAGTTGGTAGACCATGGGGAGGGCGTGCAATGAAAGGCCATAGGGAGTGGGCCGGCAGTCGAACTTTGGAACAGAAGACTAGACGGAAGGCGATTATTTCGTTTTATATTACTGCTTGTTTGTAGTTTTCCCACCTCTCAACTCGATCTATTGCTAAAATAATCAATCGCGATAAGCACAAGAGCCTAGTTTTTGTCCCCTTTCCGCGCCCCCTGTTAAGACTAGTGCCCCTACTAGTCTCTAATTCTGAATCGATGAAAATAGAAGCAGTGTAGTTGTTTGTTGAGGCCAAGCGGCACAAGCCGTGTGTTGTACAGACATTCATCCCGATTTGGATACCTGGTATAGCTCTATTGGCCAATAAGGATTGAGTATCTTCAAGGGTTTACCGGGAAGTATCCCTATAAACGATCCGGTTCTTCTCCTTGGTGTTACAAACTCTGTTTGAAGATTTAGACCCCACACTGTTGCCAAGTAGCTCTTCGGATTATGCAGTATGGGTAAATAAAGGCCCGCGACAGACCCCTATTTTGGGCAAGCATATCTAATTCTTCACGCTGAAATGCTTAGTATATACCCTGGACTTTTCTGGGTAGAAAATGGCTGTATAACTTACCGGTCTAGTCTATTTCTATCTAGTCACAAACACTCCTAGCGTGTACAGTATCCCAGAGGGTCGCGAGATTCTCGAGTTGCGAGAGTGGCGGCGCTCTTGGCCACTTGGCATGGATTTTCCCATGGTCAACCCTGCCTTTAAATTTTCTTTGGTACTTTTCTTGTTTGCTCTTGGGATTGAAGTTCCTCTTTTGGGATAAGCCTCGAAATAAGTGGAGGCATGTACCCGTTTTTATGCTACGACTCTCGCAACTCGAGAATCTCGCGACCCTCTGGGATACTGTACACCCCCCCATAACATCCAAAATTTCGAAATCATTGTTTCACCGACCGATAAGGGCGCACTATAGAGGGCAGACAGGGATGTTTCCGAGATTGGGACCTCCCGTCCATCATAAGTTGCCCAGAGCAGGAAGCCGGAGGCGCAGGGCACAAAAACGTGCTTGAAGCAAGATAAGATAAGGCAAACACTAGAAATGTGTAGGGGAGAAAACCCAATCAGAAAATGTTCAAATAAAAAAATACGGAGGACATTACTTACGGCACAGCGCAGGAGAAAGGGAGTCCATCCCCTAACCATCTTCGGTATAGCTAGACAGACCGCGGAAGAATCCAAAAGGCAAACGACATCTGCAAGCCTGGATTGGCCTGGAGAATAAACCCCCGGATTCACATAATACAGCAAGCCAGGCAGACCATTCAGTCCGGTAGACGCACCACAAGATTAGCTGGCTAGGATGCGAGTACGAGTACCAATGACCCTGGCAGTTTCATTTTAAAAGAGATCAGGTATCATACATGCTCGCGAGTATTAATATCCGGTATTATACCAGAACCCTGAATTAGGGCTGGCCATGGCCAATCACTCGTCCTTGGCCCGTGATCAATTGTACGAAAAAAGTGCAAGATCAACACAGAGCACGATCTTTGAAAAAGTCCCAAGTGCAACGGTATACCGATCTCGCATGCCCTTCGCCGCAACAGGCCCCAGGCGCTTACTGTATTCTACTAATTTGCGGAGAATTTCACGGGCACTTGTTTCTTTAGGAAAAGCAAACCGGGGGGGAGGGGGAGGGTAGCTCGACAAATTTCCGTTTTGTGCGCTAGTACTACAGTTTATTGAGATAGATACCGGCTGTAGTACTAGTTCTGTAGCTTCTTCGCTAGGTAAATACTATAGAGAGAGCAGTAGAGGCGTTGGTCTACTGCATTGGCAAAAGGCTGAAACACAGTACCGGAGCCAGTTATACCCGTCGAACACGGCATTCCCCAAAATTACAGGTACTGGAGAAGTTCAAAGCGGTGAGTGCTGATCGGGGGGTTGTTACATTCCTTATATGATAGAAGAAGAAACGAATACCATGTTACCTGCCCAGCAGCACACCACCTTCCCATGAAATTCGATTCCCCCTCTTTCTCCTTCCTTCCTTCCCTGCCCCTACGTACATAAAGTCCCCGCCGGGCGGGCTGCCATAATAAACGCGGTAGTCAAAGTATTAATATTCCCCCCGAGGGAAAAAGCAATTAAAATAAATGGATATCTTATGTATTATGCAGGTATGATTGGGCATCGTGGTGCGTGTGTTGTGATGGTTATAGACGAGTTACTTACATAGGCATTCCGAAGGAGCCGATAGAGGGGTTTTATAAATGGTGAAGTATGATCTCGGAAATAAAATAAATGCGCCAGTATTATACACTGCCCTGGCTTTCCTTACGAAGAACCAATTCCTAATACACACCTATATAGCAACAACGAGTGAGAAAAATTTAGTAATTTTTTTCGGCAGTCTAACCCAAAGGTTTACATGCGGTAGGAACTCGAATAATTGGGCCTCGCGCGTCTGAAATTGCCTCTCTTGGATAAGGGGGCTAGCGCACAGTGAAAACTGCACCCCCCTCAGCTTGGGCTTGAGGCAAAAGAAAAGAAAAAAGAGCCAGACGTTACCAGCAAAGGCAACTCCAATGTCCTAGCATGAGATCCAATTATTCGAGTTCTTACGGTAGCTAAATGTCAGGCTACATGAATTATTCTGCGAAATCTGAAAGCTAGAGTTCTAAGGAGGAAGGCCGAAATCCACCCTGAGATCGCCATTTTGTATGAGGCGGGCCATTCAGACGGTCAATAAAAGTTTAAAGAATTCATCATACCAAAGTCTTGCTCAAGTCGCCGGATTGGAGATACTCCAATTTTAGTGGTAAACCACTAAAAAAAGTCAGGATTTGAATGACAGGGCTTGTTGCGGTTGTTTCTGGTATGACAGAGTTATTTGGAAGTGATGAGAATTTTGCATGGAAAACTTGGCGGAGGGCACTTTTTTTTGCTACATACCAAGCTCTTACTTACCGTAGAGGGTGAGAATGAGTGAGGTGATTTCAGTTTTTACGGCCAAAATTTGGTAACAGTAACCAGACGAGGGGTCACTCTAGGCTCCTATTTATTTATTTATTTATTTTTTGGAAAACGTCAAGCGAACCTTCTACTTCTCATACCAGGGTGGCTCCACGATATACGGCTTTCTTAATTGCCGAAATAGCCTACGAACCAATAGTACCCTTTGCCCCAGTTATTCTCAATCTCGATATTCGTAGTCGTAACCTGTAATGCATTCGGCATGTACTATATGCAGGAGGTGTGCAGAGAAGGGTGCCGGGATGTAGTTACGGGGAAGAAATAATGATACCTCAATACTCAGAAGGGCCCTCTCAGCCCATCCACACTTGATTGAATACCCGCAACTAGGAAATCCACTATGAGAAACCTTTGGCACATGAAGTGAAGCCATCGAGCTGTCTAGTTATTTATCGAGTCTGCTGGAATAACCTGATTGGGAGTCTCCAATGAACAAAGATTGGCATCAATTTCGCCATTCACAATCATGGCAGTACAGGGCGAGGTTTTTGTTGAGATGACGGATGGAATTCCGAGCTCGCTGCACCTTGATAGATAGATCCCTATCAATAGTCATACGGTATCATATTGTTATTTTTTCCTACCACATTGAACGGTGGGGGCGGAGGAGCCAGTGGGACAATGCTCTCCTACCGTACTGGTCGTGCTGATACTGCGGGACCCATGCGCGGTTTGTGGGTAGAAACTTCCTCGAGGCTTCTTATTCCTCCTTCATTTTAGATGGCCTACTAACGTCCGTCTTCCTATTTAGTAACTCTCTCTACTATACAAGGGTCAGGGATAAAAAGTACGGTGCAAATATTTTTAGAAGCCGATCCAGAACTGAGACAGAGTTAATGCTAACCGCACCAAAATTGCTGTTGCTTAGTTAGCATTGTCGGGCTCGTCCACCATTGAGCACCTTACCTACTGTAGTATCCTACCGTATTTGGGAACCAATTTCGCACTCACCTAAAATCTTCGGGAGTGCATTCAATAAACCCTCTAGATTTTCGCTCCCTGCGAAAAATAAATCCGCTGGCACTTGCATTATGGCTAGATCTCTGTTATTTCGCGGCGGTTCGATTTTTGTCAGGTTCGGAGTTTGTGGATACGTCACCCACCCCTTAGGTTTGGGACTGTTGAAGGGAGTGTTTTGAGTGCTTCGCAAAAAAGGCTTAGAAAATCTGACCCTTTCGGGATCACTATTTATTCTCGCCTCAGTCAACTTTAAGGAAATATAATTGATAAGACACCCAGCCTCCGGTCCAGTCCGTCTATCAAAAGAAAAAAGAGACTCAGAGCTCTTGTTCAGCAACGGAAGGTTCGCGTTTCTAGATGAGCTAGTTGTGGTGTACTGTGCCGTACTATGCTGTGCTATAATACCTTACCAATTTCGACCTAAACACCATCAGCACCCTTTCCTCCGTACATCTTTTTATGCCTAACTCTTGTGCTAGCCAGAACACGTGTAGTGCTGCTGCAGCACATCACTCGCTCTGACACCCACCACCCTGATCATTGGTCCTACCCTACGCTTGGCTGACCTGTGGTGTCCTTCAAATATAGTACCGTACAGCACTAGGTGGCCCTAATGGTCGGTTGGCACAAAACCCTTTAATTTCCCCAAAAGAGCGATAGGCACACCCCACTTCGGCCTCTGGAGAGGGCGCGTTTCGGATTCGGAGGCGATCCGGAATTTTTTCCCTGTTACCGCAAATTTTCCCTGGCGGCTCGGCCCGTAGGAAGACCGAGGAGAGAAATAAACCTAACTTGGCAAGATAGAGGAGGCTTACGAGGCAATATCATAAGGGAATCATGTTATTGCGTAGTGCGCTGTAGTATGAGCTGACACTAGTTATCCCCTCAAAGCGCCCACAGAGCCCGAGAGCGCTGGTGACTTCAAGTTGCGCGATATTACCCATCGTCGAAAAACGGCGGGACAGCAAAACCCACTGAACACCCTGGGTCCACAATATACATCCGCACTCTCGGCGCTCGTTGTTTCTTTGAAGGAGGAAGGCACATGTCAAAGGGGTCAAACCGCAAGAGCCCTTTATGCAAGGGCAGTCCCCGGGCAGTAACAGCAGTGACAAACCAATAAATTACTTCTCGTGAACTAGCTATCATACTAAACTTGAGGCCCACATTTTCTCCACTTTTGAAAGAGGTATCACATGCGGGAATAACCAGATGTTTTTTCTTTTTTCTATTCTCTGTAACCAGGGAAAGCAGTTTATATTTCGGCGTTTGGTCTTTGGAACTCCTGAGCATAGCATGTGCTGTGCATGGCGCATACACCTGCATGGCGGGGGGTTAGAAAAAGTAGAACCCGGGCGATACACGCATACACAAGCGCGCATACGCGTGAAAGGGAATAAAAAGGAAATATCATATTGTTGCTTAAGCTTCACAAGCCGGAACAACTTTATGCTCAGGAATAGCGTCTAGCCCCGAGAAGAAAAAATCAAAAACCCTGGTTCCGGCCTTCCAGTCCATCTCCTGAGACCCATCCGTATCCGCGACAATGAGGATACCCCCACCCCTTCCCCGCCACTTCTGCCCAGTCCCTGGAATGGTCATAACACCTTCGGAGAAATTAGTATCAGCGCATACCACAAAGCCACGTATACAGGCGCAAAAGCATTGGGGGGGAAAAAGAGGAATATTAGATCAGGTGGGGAGCGGAAATAACACCTTCACCAGCAGTAAACAAAATCAACGAGACGGCCGGTGGTGCGTGTGGCGATTGGTGATATGCACCTTTGATATCGAACTGAAAGCTTTCGGCAAAATCACCCCATGGGATTAGGCTGGCCGTCTCAAAACCGGGCACTGAGGGGACGGCATATTTGAATTCCCAACACTGGAATAGGGCAAGCTTCGTCCGGTCTGGGTCTACTCTATCTCAGACGATACAACTGCTGGGATGGCGAATGCGTCGGAGGAAGAGGGTTCTGGACATCGGTGCCAACGGGCAACCCCCATCTCGATATTATTATAATCTTCCCCGCCGAGCCTTACCTGCCTACAGCCCACCAGAGTAAACGTAGGCAGCAGAAGAAAAGGCTAGAGAGGCGCATTTGGAATGTGTATAGGAAGGAGAGAAAAAGGGCTTCGTTTGATTAATTTTTTTACATGTATTTCTTGCGTCTCTAGCAGGAACCAGATGCCCGATAAACAAAGAGTGAGATTTTGTGAGAAAAAAAACCTCCCCAACTTTCGATAGAACGGGAGAACGGATATATCTCCCTTTTGATAAACGAAATGATGAATATGTACACATTCCCTCCGCCCAACCACAAGATCTAGCCTATTTAAGCCGTCCTCGTAATCCTCAGTGAATTGCGAAATTACACCATTCGGCCCGACGTAGCCGTGAGGCGGGGAGCTCAGTATTTATTCTAGGACGATCTGTGCTGCGATGTTCGCTGGATAGTACTGTGGTTGGCCGTTACTCAGGGTTCGGGCGAGAACGGGCTGGTGATGGTTACTCGGAGCCCGCTTAACATGCTTAAAAAAGGTATTTGGCAGCTCGCAGAGTGGCTTCGACCAACATTCCAAAGCCACAATTTGCTCGAAAAAAGATTATTGGAGCACTGACTCAGCAATTCTCTTTGTGCCAAGCCTTATCTCTTATGCAGCAGATCACAGGTGGTGGGCACTCTTTTTTTGTTCTCAGACATCCCATGTCAATAATTGAGTGTAACGGAGCACATAGGTTGATATCCCCTCTCTCCCACGTTTGATAGTGATTTGGCAAAAATGCTTTTTCTTCTCCAGCGATACCCGAGCCAACCCTATGATTTATTCTTACTGTGATTGCATCGCTAGGCGCTACGAGCCTTGCAGGACGGGCGCGACTTATGATACCTATACACACCCGTTTGAAGCTTCATACTCCCATCACTCGCCCCGAATCCGTCCGAACTAACCCGGGTTCCCTACTCCTCTAAACTCCTTAGTACCATTAGTTTGGCCCGCTATGATAGCCCCCCCTTCCTAACTATGCTCCCCTCTAACTCTTTTGACCCATTGTCGCTGGATCGAACCAAATAAGCCCTCAGAAGTCGCCGGCAGGATCGGACCCTGAGTTCTCGTCATTCTTTCGCTGGCTCCTCGTATCATACCACGCAAGGGTGAGTGGGTCAGGAACTCCGTAGCTAGTCAGCTTTTTATAGGAAAAATACCCACACGGGGTGGTACAATTGTCGGATCCTATCGTATAACTGCTTGGATCTATGAGATTGAGTTTCGATAATGGAGGGAAAAAAGGAAAAAAAAGGGGAGAGCTTCTTCTGTACTTTTAGGCTAGTAGTAGGCTATTGTTGCTTATTAAAAAAAATGAAGATCCTTGCATCAGCCCTTTCCCCTTCATTGTGTAGCCTTGCTCAGGCCATGTGTGAATCAAAACATTCATACTAAAACACCCCTAGTAACGTACCACCATAAGCCAATAAGTCAAAAACTACCCCCATGTTTTATCCCCATAATACCTACAGTGCACCACTTCGATCCCAACTCCTTGGGCCACCGCCTCCACCATACCGGTATGCAGGGCCCTTTACCTACTCGAGTACCTTACCTTACCTTACATTGCCTTCCCACCACACACCTACCCACAGGGGCAGCACACCCACACATCTATCATATGCACGCATACAGAAAGCCAGTCGACTAGCTAGCTAACCAATTATGGTAGTCGCAAGCACAAAAAAGAAAACCTCAGTCGATCAGATCGACCGTATAAACTTCCTCTTTTCGACCAGGGAGGACGTTCTTTACATGCTTTCCCGGTGATACCGTAGAATTGGTCCCGCATTGATCTGACCAGGGTTATCTGGTTGGTAGATCAATTTTGCTCCCCCCCTCTTCCCTCCGGCTTGTCTGGGGGGGCTGCCTTTCATTCTGCCATGCTTTTTTTATTTGCTTTTACTTCTTTATGTACCTTTTCTGTTATGTGTGCTTGTGTGGATGGACGGGTCCCCAGGAAAGCCCTAAACTTGGATATAGAGCCTCTAGATCGGGTTCACTTGGCATGCTAAGGAAAGGAGAAGCCAAGAAATTGGAATGAGAGATAGAGGGGCAGAGGGGAGGTGGAAAGTATTGAGTAATGGGGGCCTTTTTCTCCACACATTCCAGTAGGAGGGAGAGCTTTAGAAGATTAAGGAGGGAAAAAAAACAATTCACGTATCACACTGTGTTTCTATTGTGGTTCCCTCTTTGGAATTTTCGCGGGCAGAAGGGGGGAGGGGAGTATGCACGATGGGTTTATGCATTATGTTGAAACTCATCATTTTTTGTATTTACTCGACCCTTTTGCTTATTTTTTCACTACTAATTGGAACTCCCGTAGATAAGATCTATGAAGATGCTGATTGTGGGCAAAGAAACAGCTGTTGGCTTCCCGGTAGGCGGGGCGGTATCCGGTTCCCTGGCGATCCGCTAGTAGGCTAGTGTGTAATCGAGAGATATCTTCGACACGATCAGACACATCATCGTCGTTGACTGCGTGGGGGTCGCTCTTTCAAGGATTTGGCCTTGCAGAGACTGGTAGACTACCTACCAGGCCCAGCCACTAGGATGCTCTAGTTAAGGTTAGGGTGTTTTTTTCGGCGTTGGGATATCCTCCCTGCCTTTTCGGACCTCAAGGTTGTCAAAGACCACTATCATGTCCGAATGTCAAAAAAAGCAAGGCGTCTGTCGAGAAAATCCTTGGCAACGACAAGCTAGTCCTAATCTATTTCACAAATATGCAAATATCACGAGATAGCGTGGCTCATAAGACAATTTGGTAATGATTTTCACGGGGTAAATATTGCTTTTTCGCAATAATGAATGATCCCTATAATATTCAACATATCATATCCCGATAAGAAACTACTATATCAGGCAAGCTCAGCTTAAGCAAAATACAACTAGTTCTTGACATCGTCATGGTCAGTGGAAGAAGAGAGATCTTTCCACTCCTTCATAGTCTGTAAAGTCTCCTCCGCCTTAGCGCTGATGAAAGCGATAGCATCCGAGCCAAGTGGCACACGAATGGGAACCTCCTTCCTGGCGACTCTCCCAGAGTTTGTCAGGATCTCGGCAATCAGCTGGGCACCTTTCTCTGGGTCACCTGGTTGAGCCCTATCGTACGTGTTGAACATGTTCCTGATGGGCTCCATAACAGGGTCGTAATCCGCGATCCGTGCAGCGGTGGGGGTCCTGTGCCCTGGCACCAGGAAGTTTGTGCGGAAGTAGCCGGGCTCGATACAGACGGCATCGATGCCCAAATGCGCGACCTCAGCCTTAAGGGACTCAGTGATACCTGCTATTGCGAACTTGGTTGAGCAGTAGAGACCTGCCCCCTGAGTTCCCCTAACGCCGCCGATAGACCCCATGTTTGCTATTGTACCACTCTTTTGCGCACGCATGTAGGGCAGAACTGCACGGGTTACCGTCAGGGACCCAAAGACATTGGTGTTGTAGATTTTGAATACTTCTGATGCGCTGTGAGTTTGCACTTTATGTTAATCACTCTGATCTCTATTCATGGGGTGGGTCGGGGCTCGGGGGAAAAAGATATGGATAACGGACAGAGAAAAAAAGTAAATAAAACACCGTGTGTGCTTTTGAGTGTAACATGCCTGGACTCCTCTACTGTTCCCTCCAGGATGTACGCGGCGTTGTTGACCAGAATATCAATCCGTCCGTACGCAGCATTTGCATCTGCAACAGCTTTTCGGATGTTCTCTTCCGTGTCGCAGACATCAAGGACTAAGGTTGCAGCCCCCAGGGCCTTCAGGTCATCGATCTTCTTTAGATCACGAGCTGTCGCGACCACCTTATCACCGTTCTTCATGGCAGCTCTTGCGAGCAGGCCGCCGAAACCGGAGGAGCATCCAGTGATGAGCCAAACTTTTGGAGACATATCTTTTTTTATTTTTACCTGGATTGCCCAAGTCAGGATCGAAATGATTCAAAGGGCAAGGGACGGGGCTCATCAATGATGAGAAAATAACTCACGGGGTAAAAGCGTTGGTCTTGTTGAGAAATAGCTGCCTTTCGGAGATCGGTGGTTATGTTCTAGGTTTATCGATAGAGGTTAGAGGCTCGTGCCCTGATTTTTCTTTTTCGTATGCCAGACAGAAAGCTCAATAGATTCTAGGTAGAAGGATTCAAGAACGAAGTTCAGAGATCCCCTTTTTAAACTATGAATTAAGACCATATCAACGTTTAGCGGCCCTATGGGGATCGTCAGGACCCTCGTTATTTTCCACAATTCTCTCTCTCACTCTAAAGGAATTGATTATCGTGCCTGCTCTCGGCTCCGGTTCGTAGCTCCGGGACCGGAAATCCTGTAGATTTCAATCGCTCCAGCACTGTCCGCTACTGCGGCACCATAGCGGCGCTGTTGCAATCTATAGTTTTTGTTAGGAAGCCTACTCATGATCGGTGTTATTGTAGCCTTATCGCCGATAAACTCAACGGGGAGACACAAAGAGAGAGAAAACGGTTTCCCCTATAATATTGGAGATCACGTTACAGGAATGGAATTGATAATGTAAATTCTTTCAGCTGTAAAATATGGCTAGGGGTGATTAACCTAACCAAACCTAAAGAAAGGATGAGAGAGAGCCCTCTGTCCTCCCGCGTGGAAAAAGTACTCTACAAGATAGGACTATGATTGGGAAATCAGGGTAGGGGGAGTAGAATTGCGTTACTATGATAGAAAAGATGGACGAGTAGGAACGGCTTTCCCTTACTCGGGTTTGTAACAATCCAAGCGAAAACATAACAAGAGGATCAGGTTGTGACGCAAAAGATCCCGTAACTTACTATGCCATTCAAGGAGCAAAATGCATGATAGAAAAAGAAAGAAAAAAGTGAAAATATCACCATTATAGCCGCTCCACTGAAGCCCAATCTATTTCTTTATCAGAAAACCCCACATCCCGACAACGGACAACAGCCCACAACCAGTATTGTCGTGGTGGTGGTGATGATGGTGACGATAGTGGTTAGGGTATACTTTACGATCGTGGATTCGATTCGATGATTCGCAGGTAGATGAGATCCTTCCGCACACTAAAGTACAGCACTTAAAGGTACATGCCGAATAAGTAGGACTCTATGCGTCAGGAGGAAGGGATCTGAACTAGCGGACGGGTGCGAGGAGATCCGCCGGCTGGGCTATCATCAATGACTTAGTGTGCTGTACTCTGCAAGTACATTCTCTATCACGCATAGTTATTTGTCCCCTTCTTTTCTTTTGTCTTCCTTTTTGTTTTTCCTTTCCTTTCTTTTCCTTTTTTTTTTTTCATTTCTCTTTTCTTTTTTCGTCCGATAATTCTGGCGCTTCCTTACTTTCCTTACTACCGTACCGTATGTTATTACCAAGAGGTACTGTACCGCTTTGCTAGTCCCATTATAGTAGTTGCCCCACCTAACCTAAAGGCGAAGAGTTGTCACTCTTGGCCATTCTTGTCCAAGGCTCGTACCAAATGGGTGGTTTAATTGTTTCCCCGGGGTTGGTCCTCGAGTATGGACGATCGTACTCTGATTTTGAGTGCACGTGCAACAGAACCCATGCAGAAGGACGCAGAAGCCAGCAGCACGAAGACGAAACGAAGGTAGCCCGCAGGACACCGGGAGGGTGACCACCCAAAAGCCGCCTATGACCCTCCACCTTTGTCCTATCCACACATAGTGTACGAGTACCGGTTCGGTACTATGCAGTCCTCGAGCGCTCGTACCGGTCCACCCACACATCCATACATACACACGCATACGCACATAAAAACACACGGCGACAGAAGGTCGTGCCAGATAATAGCCAGCAACAGACCTAAGCCGAGTGGACAAGAAAGACTTCGATTGTGTGTTTTCCCTCCTTTTCTTTTTTTCTTCTTCTTCCATTCTTCCTCCTTCCCCCTCATTCCCTCCTTGGCTACACCAGCATCACAGAACTTATACCGATGTGAAGTATCATAAGATTGGGACTTCACCTTCAGTCCCCGTAGCCTTTTAGTAGAAAAATAGAGGAAAGGGGAGAAAGACAAGGCAAGGCGAACCCCATGCATGCATTTGGATAAGGCGCCATGTGCGTTGTACCGGAGATACTTGTACATTTACAGCCGCCCTTACCATAATTCATATTGTCTGCTGTCTAAGATGTCTCGCTTTGACCCGTCTCGAAACAGTATTTTCCAAGAGTGCGTACCGGTCCTGTACCCCTTCAGATATACGGTAGACTCTGCCATCCTTTCGGGTCCGGATGTACCAGCCAAAAACTGTATCTTGAAGCGATAGGACACAATCCCCACTCACAAAGATATGTGGGGGTGGGGTAAGTTTGGAACGGGGGAGGACAGAAAACGAGGAACAGGAGCGGGCGGCGCCGGGGACTGGGGATGTCACGGATTCACGAGATTACCCGTTGGCCTAAGGTGGCTCGCCAGTGACCCCTTTGACATTTATAAACAAGACTAAAATGTAGACGAGATGCGAGCCCTTATTACACGATAACCCATTTTGTCAGTCTCCAAGCGGTATTCGCCTGGTGTGGGGAAATCACGAGAGGCATAGTATGGAAATGCTTCGATGGTACGCCGGTTTCCTCCTTCTATCCTACCCCTCCCTCGATGGTGAAGCCCTTGAAATCGAACACCACATCCGTATCCAATTTGAACAGAGTTGCGACATCAAGTTCTTCTCTCGGTGTTAGTCCACCGTAAGCCCCCCCCCCCCCTTCCTACTATGGACTTGTGGACTTTGGAAGGCTATCTCCCCCGACCTGCCTTACCCCTCCCAAAGTAACAGCGACTAACCCACGGTATCTGCAACTCTTAACAGCGCCCCCTCATAAACACCGAAGGGGTTGCAACATGCGTCAGAATTCACATAATCAACCACGGGCGCAACTAGCTGCCAAAAAGGCAACTTCACAATTCCCCAAAGTAGACAGTAACCGCACCCCATCCACAACAGGTCTCACAAAACCTCCCCCCGACCCATCCTCACCCCCCCCCTTCCCCACCCCACACACACACCCTCCGCTTACCTTCATATTTATTTTAGAAAAAAGGAATGGAGAAACAAGGGAAAGTGTGATTTGGTTCAGTGACGCGTGCGTGAGCGACCGGACCACACGAACCAAGTTACACAGCACACGGTACTGTAAGTCGGGTAAGGTAAGCCCCCTCCGAGCCACAGAGGTACAGTTCAGTACAGTGCAGTACCACCCCGTAAATCATCTCGTCTCCCTCCGCTTCGGTCCCCCTGAAACTGGCGCGGAAAAGGTTATCTCTTGGAGATTCCTATGCGGGCCAAACATACATCCTCACTCACTAGCTCAGTGGCTCACTCACTCGCTCACTCCCCACTCGGGGAAATAAATAAATAGGTAGCTAGGTGCTTTTTTAAAAATATATTGCTGTAATACCCTACAACTTTACCTTGCGGGCTTGGAGTCGGGCAAATAACGGACCGCGTAGAAAGGGTCAAAAAAAGGTCAAAAAATCCGGATACGGATGGATCCACTTTTCGGTAGTGTACTTTACATGTCACCTCCAATCTTGATTATGTTAGAAATTAGAAATCGGCGGATAGCTTTCCCTTTACCATCCACCGTTTGAGCCCCAGAAGTCGAACTCGAGTCCTTCTTGGCGACTATGCAGGATACGAGCCCGTATCCGATGAGCGCTATCTCTCCGCTTGTGTTGTGAGGTCTTGGGTTGGGTTCAGGAGCATGAACGAACAAGTAGCACCACCACAACCACCACAACCACAAGTCATATATATCTAGCAGTGGTAGAGGTACAAGTAGATATATTCTCATTTTATTTTTCTAACAAAAAAGAACAAAAACAAAAATATATATATAAAGGTGAGACACATATGTCTTATTATTGCTCCGGGAGCACGCACGCGAGCTTGGAGAGAAAAAAGAAATCTCATTCATGATCAAGATTCAAACCACCTATCGTATTGCATCGGGTCAGCCTCAAGTAACTTAGCGCTATACTAATAGCGGTGCCGATAAACTAATTAGTAGAACAGTGATAAAAAGAAAAAAAGAAAGGGAAAAAAAAGTCGCCTCTATGATACCCTTGGTCGGCACTACCTTCGTCATACCCGTCCGGAAGAGTCCACTTTAGATCGACAGAATTAAGCATTGCATGGCCCAAATTGAAACGTCTGCAGCCCATAGCTTCCACAATCTACAAGAACAACCAAGCAAACACCTCGCTACCGAAACGCCGCTTTAAGTCCTATCCCCTATCAAATGGTAAGGAAGAAGGGGAAAAAAGAAAAGAGGCCAAGATACTTGTAGCCCATATACGATACATTACCTAAACAAGACTAGGGAGCAAGAGAGAACGGGAAAAAGAGCAAGGTCCCCTCGTAACGAGGGAAGAAATTGTGCATATGGTCCGTACGCTAGTAGAGCACTCCGTAAACCCCCTTTATTTAGTTTAGCATGCTTTCCACTTGGGAGCAGTGTAACGAGCATAACTGATCACTCGTCAGGGGTTTTTCGAGACTGTTCGGGGTCAGGTTCACCGCCTGTCTTCACGCCTTGCTGCAGCAAAGACGTCCAATCATTGGAGGCTGTAGGGCCGGGGATATTATGATGATGATGAAGACCCAAGATTGACGTTGTTTGGGTATCGGATCTACGGCCACGACGGCGCCGCATCGAGAAAAGATAGATGATTGCGGGAGAAAAAAGGGAGGGGTGGGTGGGAAGGGACGAGCAATAGTGAAGAGTTGGAAGGAGGGATCAGTGCTATAGCTACCGGCAGGCTTCCCCAAAACTCTCCAGCACGATTAAGAGTCTTGCGTAATACAGGGCCCCCGGAAACAAGCCCGTTGATACGATATATGGATACGGACTGGCTGTGAATAGTGCAATAGTGCAATAGCCTCCAAGGCATGTTAACGTAAGATAGATGTATCGGACCCTCGAGGGGAAATGAGGAAAAACTAGGGCTACCACTAACTAATTTGTTGTCACTCCAGTGTGGTGTGTATCATACTGCACATTGGTCCTAATAACCCTTTAACTCGGTTATCAAAGGGTCCGGCTTGAGGCTGGTGGTTGGTTTCCCTTATCGATCTTCAGAAGAACTGAAGATCTGCCAATGTGTGAAGAACCCCCCCCCTTGATATTCTAAAAGCCCATGGCGTATGCGAGAGAGTCGGACAGGAATAAGGGACCCGGCAGGGTATGGGTGATGGGTGATGGGTGATGAGGGTAAACTATTCTTTATTTGGGGGAAAAATTACATTTTTTTGCACGGTGTTGACCTTTCGGAATACCTCTCTTGCTATGGGTTTATAATTTTGAGAGGGCGGAAGTGGTGGAGTGTGAGTTGGGCTTCCGGCAAGGGTTGAGCGATCAGATATGTGGTGCTGTGTGATGGCAGCCGCTTCCTGTTTGGTGGCCCAGGCTTTTCTGGTGCCGAGATGGTCTGAAGATTTGAACCTAGCGTTCCTGTAGTTCGGGAATGGACTAACCTTCTTGCGGAAGTCTTACAGAATTAACGGACGACAGTACCGGGGGATCGCGCAAGTAAAGCAAGAGGGGGAGACGGAAGGAGAAGAAAGAGGGGAGAAGAAGAAAAAGGGCATGCACTGTGCCCTGCCGCTGCGTTAAAGTGAGAATGGGAGTTTGATGCGGGTGGTCTGTGGCTCCATTCGAGCTAGGATAAGTAATCCACAAAAGGTTGTCTCGTCTAGGCACGGAGGTGTCAAGTTGGAGCCGAAATTGGTTGACAGATAGTACCGTCTATCGTAGATTGTGGCTTTTGCGGGGTGGTTTGGCCAAGTGCTGCGTGGCTAGCTAGTAGGTGTGGTTGTGTCAAAAAACCGGCGGGAAAGGAGACACCTATCTGCCATTATCAAAGTTTTGAAACGAGGGTTCAAGAGGGCCGAAGCAGATAGATAGTATCATAGGCCAGGGAAGAAGGATGGCACGTTTACAATTCGCCTGTTAGCCCTTCTCGTTTGAGGAAGAGGAATATTCTCTTCTGTTTACTAGTTCGGGTTTCCGAGGGGGTAGTCTTGTCAATTTCACTGTTGGTTTGAATTCGGTGAAGGGGGGGAGGGTCCCTGCTGGCCTCTTACTTTTGAAGTGGTTTCGAGATTTGGGGAAGGGCCATCCGGATGGTCTGTAGGGAGGGCATATCTGTATTCTTTACGCAGGAAGGGCCCTATCCTCGGTAGTTACCCAAATGCTCTTCGCTTTCTACTCAACCTTACATACACCTACACCTGTTCATACCTCCGCTTGCTACATAGAGTACACACGCACACCTTTTCGGACGAGCTGCCCTTCCCTTCCTTCCATGTTTTCCTGGTGCTAGTTGCAGTGCATCCACCCCTTTCATCAACACCCCTGTCGTTGTCTACAAACAAGCCTCCTAACTCTAGCCCTACAGGTACTTGTTCGTGGGTTGTGGTTGCTGTTGTCGGAGCAACATCTCTTGGCTCTTCACATCCCACACACACACCACCCTTCCCCTTCGACTTTCGACCTTCGATACTCCGCCAGACCAAGATGTCCCTCGATCACACCCTCAGCTACCACCAGCCCCCCACCCCTCCTCCTCAACCTGAAAATCATTTTCAGAAACTCGTTCAGGGTACAATGGCTGTCGACTTTTTACTTAAATATCGTACTTCCATCTCCGAGCTCCTCTAGATTCCTGTAGTCCCCTTTCCTTTACTCGGCCGTTTAGATCTATATCCATCAGCGCTTCGGACATCCTTACGAATAGGCGTCTAACATAGGCCGATTTTCTGGAAATTGTTCTTGTACAATTCCATCTTTTATCCACAGTCTTGGTAGAGGGAAGAATAAGTTCTATTCGACTATCTATTACTACTAGCTTGGCTACCAAGGACAGCGACCCTATATCTGTCCGTTTCAACTACCCGCATATATATATATATAGCCTGTAGCTTGCTTCGGCGCCGTTGGAGCGGAAAAGAAAAGCTCCTTAAGAGAGCAACATTTCTTATACTCTCTTACCCCATATCACACACTCTTATTCCCTCCACCAACTTTCCCACCATACGAAAACCGGCACCAAAAACCGCCCTCACCGCCATGATGACAACATTTGATCCCCATGCCGAAAGGCCTTGGAGTAGCGAAGAGGATAAGCAGCTAAGAAAGGCAGTTTGTCAAGGTATGCATACCATTTCATTTTCTCATCCTTCATATCTTATTTTCGCTTTTTTTCTCCGATTCGTTTTCCTAAGGTGGGGAGGGGGGGGGGGAGACATGATACCTATTTTGGTAAATTGCCAGCAGTTGGTTAAGGGCAAAACGTGGGGTGGAGGTTTACGTGTGCGTGAGTGCGCGTTGTGCGTGAGAAAGAAGGGGAAGAGAGACAATAATGGGAGGATTGCGAATAATATTTTAAACGTTATCTCATTTTCTTATTGGGGGGGTTAGTGTTTCGCTAACATCTGTCGGGGATGGGATAGAGAAGGAGCAGAGCCGACCTGTAAAATGGGACGCAATTGCGGCATCCTTGCCTCGGCGTAGTAAGAAGGAGTGTCGGAAGCGGTGGCATCACACAATGATGGAAGCGGTGCGGAAGTGTCAATGGAAACCTGAGGAGGACGAGAGGCTATCAGGTGCTGTCCAAAAGTACGGAAAGAAGTAAGTCCACGAGAGTCCTCTTTTTTCTTCCATAATATCTATCCGTTTTCTTTTTTACTGTTTCTGCCCTTTTTTTTCTTTTCCCCTTCGCAAGAGAATGAATGGCTCTTGCAGCTGCATTTTGTGGGGATGGTGGTAGTGGTGGTTTTTTCCGTTGCTTGCCAAATCTTCCACGGCAGTTCCGAAGAAGCAGAGAAGCAGGCAGAAGCGCAAGCAGAAGCATGCCCCAGCAGCAGGAATCAAGAGGCAGGATGCAAGATGCAGCAGTGGATTAATCGTTTTACTCGCTTTAACTTTTCCTCTACTATCGTTGTTCTTAATAATTTATTGCGATTCACCACTTCCCTATCACTTATCTGGGTTCCTGTTTTCCCCCGGAGTCTATTCATTTTTATAGGATATGCGCCAGATGTCGATTGCTAACCTTCTATGTAACTGCATAGTTGGGCTTCTGTTGCCCAAGTCGTCATGACAAGAAACGATAACGGTATGTTTTCCACGCCCCTCTTGCTCTTGTGGGGTCCGGGGGGTTCGGTGCGCTGACTCCGCAATTAACAGAATGCATGAGGCGGTGGAACGAACTACAAAACCGAAACACCACTCTAAACTCCACTGGCAATAACATGTGGACCTTTGAAGAGGTGTGTACTTTGAAAAAAAAACAAAAAATCCCTGGCCATCCTCCGCCTTCCCCCCACCATTCACCTGCACACCATACCTCCCTCCTTCAGACCCCCCACCTCAGAGCTTCTGCATTGCACATACACCCCTCCCTCCCCCTACTCGATAAATCTTACCTTACCTTCCTCCTACTCCTACCTACCCTCCTCCAGTTAGACAGGAAGAGGATAAGAAGAACTATCATCCCCCTCAGAGAACAAACTTCATTCAATCGTTTACCAACTACACGACACCGTTACCATTACCACTACCGCTGCTGCTGCTACTACTACACACATAACCTGAATATCGTTTATTCATCTGTGCTAATATTTATTCGAAATGTATCAGTTCAACCGATCAAACCCAACTCACCGAGCCTCCGTCTCTTCCATTGCTTCTTCAGCAGACTTCCACCACGATTCATCATCATACTCTACCCCCTATGGGTCCCTACCAGACCCTATGGTAGATGAATTCCTTCATGAAGTTGGCAATATTAGTCCCCATGATACCCATTACGATAGCCTAGATATCGATCCTTCCCGCCTACACTCTGGCCCTCCATCTGCCACGATTGATCCCCGACAGGCTACTCATATGGATCACACACTTGATGCCTTTATTGATTTCGAGGCTGATCGCACTGGCCGCACCTTCGAGGTTCGACAACACACTCCTCCTCACGGCCAGCAGTTTGACCCCAACGATTGGAGCTGGTTCGATACCCTTGTACCTCAGAGCGGAGGCCATCATCACCACCACCATGAACACCATCATTCTCAGCATCACCACAATGGTCACCCCCACGGCTTTCTCACCGATACCCACCCTAGTGAGCTTTCTTCCGATAGCCCGGTTGGCTTGGATAGTGGGTCATCATCATACTCAAGGTAAACCAATCGTTCCACAAGTCATCTGGGATATTGGCATCTAATTCGCTCCGTAGCAGCAGAAGCGGATCATTAGCTCCGCCACCGATGCAACAAGTTCCAAATTTGGACAATATGGACTTTTACAGCCTCCAGACTTCGCAGCTCCACTCGCAAAAAGCGGCACCCGAATCACCGGGCGCGAAAGTTGTCATTGTCTGCAAGAGCAACGATTCACGAACGTTGAACTCGCTCGACACAATCATGAAGACATTAAAAGCCAACGGCCACTCGGTAATTCAAGAATCGCAGCCGGTCAATGGTGTTCCAAACGGGAATGACTTCTTGTGTGGCTCCCTTGCTATCGATGGTTAGTCGGCTTTTTCACAAATTTGCGCCAGGGGGTGTCAGGGCTGAAAGCTGACATGTGCTGCAGACGTGCTACAAGATCTTTGTTGAACACGAGCACACGCACTCTTCCACAAAAACCAAAATCACCTTCTTTTTCCGACCTCCAGAAAAAGAAAAAATGACCCCGGGGTCTCGAGAAAGATATCAAAAATTTAAAATTTCTTACTTGCCTTACCCGACGCCACGACAAGCGAAGGGCAATTTTCTCATCCTTTATCTCATCAGGCTGCCGGTTTCCTTTTTATGCTTTTCTTATTTCCATTCGGTGATTTTTTAGGAGTTTTAAGTGTTGATGGGTTGCTTGTTTAGCTCAAAACGGTTTTTCTGTGGAATTTCCTTTTTTTTCTTTTTCCTTTCTTTTCTACGCAAAAGGGGCATAAGTGCATTTTTCTATTCCGTTATATCTTGCTGATTCCAGTTTGATTTCCTCTCGAAACTTCATTCCTAGTTGTATATATGCTACGGGCGTGATTGTAGTCATGGGTAAACTTTTTGGAGGGGTCTACTTTTTCCTGTCTTGTGGTTTGGCTATGTAAATATTGCATTGCATTGGGAGTGACTAAAAAATTTTGCCCAGCCGAAGTGTTTTATCTTCCTTTTTCATCTTTATTTATCCCACTTTTCCTATTCTTGGTTTACCTTTTCCAACTTCTTTTCCCTTGGTTTTGAATTTTCAAGTGGAGGGGAAGCAATAGAGGCGTCGTTGTGAGGGTTGATTTTTGTCCTTCTGATTTTTCCTTTCTCCGATTCTTATGCTTCACAAGGGAATGGATGGATGGATGGGCTATTGCTCGGACGGGCTTAGCTTTTCATGATTATGCCACTTTTTTCCAGTCGAATGCCTGAGTTTGAAGATATCCACTACTACTCCTACTGATACTACAACCTGTTTGCCACTTGGCCAATGAGTGATGAGTGAGTGGATTGCACAGCGGCGGATTGAAATTGATATATATCTTCTCTTGATGGGGTAAGGCATGGTATTTAGCATTGTGAATTCTTTGGAAGGAAGGAGTCGAGATGGGGGATGAATGGGTGGATGAATGGACGAAGGGAGGGTCATGAGGGGCAGGGAAAGACTAAAACCAAAGAATGATGATTACCGGTATCCATCCACACACCCGGTCGCGAGCTCTTTTTTTAATTTATTGCATTTTAGTAGGGTTACATTCGCTCGACCGACCCGACCTGACCTCACTGTGCATTGATTTCCTTACTGACTGACTGACCGACATGATGCGTAGGGAGGAAGGAAGCAAGTAAGTACTGATAAGTTAGGAACTATGGAATCCCTTGTGCATGCCCCTGCCGGTGGCTGGCGCTTTCATTATTTGTTTTTCTATTAAGCCAAAGGCCTCGTACGGCGCTGGTTCTAGGTGATTGAGATGCCCTACAGTAGTGTCAGTTTTTGGCTAGCTAGCCACGGCTAGCACTGGGCGGGTGAGTGAGTGAATGAGCGAGGAAAGGGGGGGAGGGTAGGATGAGACTATCTCTTGGTGATGGCGATGATGGCGATGATCGTACAGGCACTGCCTGGGGTAATGCCATGATCTATTGTGCCTTTTTTCAAATTTCTTTATACTTTACTATAAAAGCGCTTTCAATGTCTATGGCCCTCTGTATATAGCCAACCTGACTTATAATACTTGTTCCACCCATCCAATCCAGCTAGCTAGCTAATCCGTAACATCAGTCATTCGTTCTCGTTCTTGTTTTTATTTGGCACAACTTTGTTTTGCTTTGTTTTGCTCATTCTGTCTCGCTTCCTCGGGCGATACTGGCGGTCTAAGGTACGGTACGGTGCAGTACAGTACAGTACAGCACAGCACGTGCAGTGCGGTAGGCATGATAGTAGAAATAAGTGAGGGTATTTCGCTCCCACGGGTGCTCGCTAATAGCTCCTAGCGAAACCAGTTTGTGGCATATGATATGGCATGGTAAGTAAGTTAGGTATGTAGTAACTTATTGTACTGTACGCAGGGCAGTACAGGGCTGAGAGTGAGCCCCCCCCCCCGCTTTTTCAGGGCTCCTCGCCTCGCTAGAGTACAGTGCCATGCGGTTCCCTTGATTTCCCTCTACTGTACTTCCGGTGCCAGCTCCCATCCGAATTGAAAGGAAATAGAGCTGGACTTTTACCAAGATCAGTTTCCTCCGATAAGCAGGTAGTTACATAGTATAATATTATATTATACCCACCAGGGGTGGGGGTTTTTTAATATATGCCCTGGCCAACTTACGATACTTCCTCGTTCACGTAAAAACCTGACCCCGGGTTTTGGACCCTTTCGCCCAGGACGGACGGCCAGAGTAGCCATTGCGTGTTTAGGAAATGTGCATATGGATGAGCATATGTAGTACAATAGGGCATATTGCGAGTATCCCATCGATCAATCAGTCACTCGCTCACCGGGTAACGAGAATTGGGCTGAGCGTGGACTCGGAGATATCAGAATGTTGGCGGGTACACACAAGTTAATATTCAATAGGGTGAATAAATGCAAAGCACCTAGGCACTCTAAATGTACTGTATGGGATGGGTCGAAGGAGGGGGGGGGAGTGTAGCACAAGCCGATCCTTGTGTGGATCTTGAACTGAGAGGGAAGTTTTAACCTGTGCGCTATAAGATTTTGGTGCTGGTGTCGGTGGTTGTACTGTACAGTACCGGTGGTGTTTTTTTGGCCGTGATGAGGGTGCTTCTGGGCAATTAGTTGTTGGAGAAAAAGAAGGCTGAATACTGTAAGTTCCCCCCCCTTTTTTTTGATGGATATTATAGAAGGGTACGTACGTGGGTAGGGGAGGGGTGTTGCTCTATAGTGAGGTTGAGACCGAAGTTGAAGGGGAGAGAGGGGGAGGTGGGGGAGGTGGGGGAGGAAAATCGATTTTTGGAGGAGGTTAAACGGTTTCTTCAGCTTTTTTGTTTTGTTTTTTCCTTTCAACCTCTTTTGTAAGGA
>Ga0307513_10001184_pt1 | contig 37876 bp, 46 predicted proteins | sample 15_EM_MG_FD_202174 | JGI IMG/M metagenome (GOLD analysis project Ga0307513, IMG submission 202174) | Populus trichocarpa ectomycorrhiza microbial communities from riparian zone in the Pacific Northwest, United States - 15_EM | ecosystem: Host-associated > Plants > Roots > Unclassified | place...
TACCAACCCTGCCCTACCCTACCCTACCAACCCTGCCCTACCCTACCCTACCAACCCTGCCCTGCCCTGCCCTACCCTGCCCTAGGAAGCAGAAAACAGCCCCATAACCCTAAAGGTTCTCGCGTATTCCTGCTGGACTCTAGATATCGGACTATGCATATCCTCGACAACCCTCGATAAGCTGCATACCGTCGACAAGAACTTGCTCGAGGTGTATCGTACCCCTTCTGCATCATCTCTTCATCTCGCCGTCTTTCATCATCTTCTCGTGTACCCTTCACCCTCACTTGCTTCCTCCAAGTTTCCTTCCCTCCCACCTGGGCGTCGGAGCATTCTCAAATGCTAGATCCAGTCAAGCGGCGCAAGCCTCAATTTCGCTCGCAATTTGGTTTAGGTGGCGCTGGGTTGATGGAATAATGCTCCACGGTATAATGGTTCCGTATGCGGCAAACTTCAGTGTCGTGAAGGAGCGGGTTCTGGTGGGACGCTGGAGGGAAGGTTTTGGTGGATATGGGCACGCGAAGTCGACGAGTCGAACCTCGAGAAGCAGTGGAAATCCGGGTGGGAGGTTTGTGTCTGGGAGTGGCCGGGATAATGCTTGTCGGATGGAGTGAGGGAGATCAGAATTCAAGGATGGTTATATGATTATGATCGACCAAAGATCGGGCATTCAATCGCGTCCTTGTCTGCATGGTTCTCTGTTGCTCCTAGCCCACATGTTCATCGCGCGGTGCATCAAGTTACGATGTTCTTCTCGATTTTGTCTAGGTTTTGGTGTGTTTTTGTCATTTCTACATCTCTTTTGTTCTGCTTCTTTCATCTTCCCCACCTCTCTCCAAATCCCTCTTTTGAGTTCTGAGTCCCCTACCTATTGGTATCGCTCTCTTCGTAGCGAAGGTTTCGGTCATGGATGCGATATGCGGTCCACAACCCTCATTTTGTTCTCTCATTCTTGTTGGTGAAATTCGAAGGAGCTCAGGATATGTAACCAACATCTGCCTGCTCATCCCCAATCATCATTTTCCCACTTGGAAGCTTAAAGTTCTCCCACCGTAACCATCCCCACTGCGCCTCGTCCATCTATTTCCAAATATCGAGCGCAGGCAACCACCAGACCCCACGGATCGATCGCGCCAGCGGTTTCGAGATCAGTTGTTTATTCTGTGCGTTGGCGTATGCATTCCATAGCACACGAAACAACTGTGTCCATTTAAGCACCAAGGGCGGATTCGATCCCCGGTTTTTCTGGTTTGGGCGCTTTCTAAGAGATGCTATGGATTTACTTGTACTCCGCGCGCAAATTGATTTCAGTGCAAGACCCTGTTTCAACACAACGTGTCTGGGTCTTGCATCCTGATTCTCTATTTTTTGATCCTTCCAGCAGAGCAAACGGGCACTTCATAGTTCTGTCCAAGTGGCATCGAATATCAATTGGTGGCTGTCTACTGCGTTGTCGATACATCTGGTCGGAATTTTCTTATCTGTTTTATTCCACGCTCTGATTCCTCTTTCCTTCAGGATCAGTTCCCAGCGGGTGCGAGACGAGTATTCCTGAGCCTCGTGGTTTCGAAACGACTCTTGTAACTTTTCTCTACTGTTACTAACTGTTCCTGCCTATCACAATCGAACGGCCTGCGCCTATTGGACATATTTTCATGCAGAATTCTCCCCATCTCCAAAGTCAGAGACACGTGGACGATAGGTGATTTATGGATTCAGGAGTCAGAGGGGATACAGTAGATGTCAGCAATGATAGAAATGTGAAGTGTGGTCACGGCAATCTGGGAGAAGGAGACAAGGATAAGGTGAAGAAAAGAAGGGGGCAGAAGGTGGTTCTGTTGTAAGTCTCAATTTGTCACTGAACCAAACGCTGAAAAATGTACAGCCAATCGACCTTGTTATCTTTGACAGCCCCACCAACCTCCGCTTTGTCTCCATCGACGGCTGCGGCGCCAACTTCAGAGCCCGACCCACCACCGGCCGTAACTCATAAAGGAAACAATGTAGATATAAATACGGCATCGTCGTCTACTGCGAGTCTGCGACGATAGAACCTCCTGGGACAATCCGCGTGGCTAGAGATGTCAGCCCTCCATTTACGGTACGTTTTCAAACACCCTGGATCTTTACTAGAATCTAATGATATTCTTCGTTATTTCCTTTGAAATATTAGCCGAGTTCTGTAAGTTTTTTATCATTAGAGAAATGATGATGACGACGAGATCATTACACAACAAAACCAAAGCGTCCCAGAAAACATCCCCTCTAACAACAAGTGGAAATGCCGACAGTGGCAGATCAAGGTACGTGAGGTCATTCCATGAATGCATGATATGTTGAGGTTCAGATTTTGTCTAGGTTGTCGGTGGAATTCGTTATCAAGAAAACTGGATAAACAGAACGATGATGTTGTAGGGTACGCTTCTATCGTTTCTACATCTTTTTGATTCTCCTTTCTTCATCCTTGCGGATCATCTCGCCTATGGTTAATGTGGCCCTCTCCGACTCCTTCTTTTGAGTCCCGTACCGATTGTATCGTTGCGGACGTTTCGGTCATGGATGCAACATGCAGTCCACTTTCAGTCTTCACTTCACTTGCTCAATCTTATATAGTGGAATTTGAGGAGCAGCTGTAATATCCGCATGCGCATCCCCAATCATCATTTTCCCACTTGGAAGATTCAAGTCCTCCCACCCGTCACCTTCCTCACTGCGCCTCTTATATTTCCAAATCCCGAGCGCGTACAACCACCAGACTCTACGGATCGATCGCACCAGCGGCCTTGAGATCAGTTGTTTATTCCGTGCGTTGGTATATGCATTCCATAGCCACCCGCACACGAAACAACTATGTGCCTCAGCACTTGGCGGATTCGATTCTTTGTCTTTATGGTTTGGGTGCTGCTTGTGCATGAGCGCTTTCTGGGAGAAGCTATGGTTTTACTTGTGTTCCGCGCCCAAATCGATTCCTTCTGTCGTCATGAAACCCTTGTCTGGGTCTTGGATCCCGACTCCCTATTTTCCGATTGTTCAAGCAGCGCGAAACGGGCGCTCTATAGCTCGGTCTAGGTGCATCGAGTAATCGCTACTGCGTTCATGCAGTTCTAAAATTTATTGCGTACAAGTGACCGTGGTACGTAGATGTGATTCCACACGGAACGACTTCATTATTAATTCGTAATTTGAGTGTATTCCCTGGTGACAACACAAAGTTCTGAGTAGAATATCAAAATCGCCGCAGCCCTCGATGACGAAATTTGGAAACAAAGAGAGGCTGTCGCCACACACAACCAAAGCCGGATGGTTCTCTTGCTGTCAACGACCATCCGCTACACTCCTCCCTATCACTCGGCTTCAGTATGAAGTCCAAATCTACTAATCAATGTTGGTGCATTTTCGAAAATTCCTCTTCGAACGTCGGTTCCTCCTCTCCTTTCTGTTTCAGCATCCTGACATTATATTACAGGAACCTCCTCTACTCGCTTGTCCTTCCGCGGGCTGCTCTGGTGCGTCGCGTTCTCGATAACTTGCCCCATAGTACTAGGTGCGATAATGGCAGTGCTTTTTTGTTTTGTTGTTGCGCCGTCTTCCCATTCCTCGACCTAGGCCCAATTCTGTTGTCCACCCGACAGCGTCAAGAAATCCCCGGTAACAAGCCAACCACACTCTGCCGCCAGCTCTGGTCCCGTTCATCTACTTTGGAAAATAGGCGCACAACGCGTTGGTACGTTTTTATCCCTTGGGTGTCGCCCCCTCATTCGGGTGCCCCCCGGGTGCATTTCTCTTCCTTCCTTTTTTCCTTCCGTCTTTCCGCGGCACCGTCTCCCGAGTGTAGTGGATAACGCTGCCCATTCCTGATATTCACCGCATCCTCAAAAGCTTTATTTTCTCCGGCACCCCATTATCGCAATATCTTCCCCGTTTTCATACCCTTCCAAGTCAACATTCGAACTCTACTCCCATTGAGCATGTTATCCTCCTCGATCCTATTCATGAGATCTGATGAGGCTCACCGGGTCCCGTAATCGAATTTGGTTTGGAAGGGTGGCGGGCAATCATCTGCCATGCTGTTTTCTCCCTTCATTTTCAACTTATGCATTCGGATTTTTATTTTATTATGTCCCTTCTTCGGACTTCGACAGGGAATGCCATTGGTTCGGTCAACATATGAATTTGCTGCGGAATACTGGACCATCGCAGCTATCTTAGCTCTAATAACATACACCCCCAAGTTGACCCGCAACTGTGTCATACTATCATCGATCCCCATTATTAAGGACAATGTCGATGCCGGAATCAGACTAGACGTGGAAGTCCACAATTGATATAATTAGGGAATGCAAAAAAAACCCTAACCGAACGGACGTGGTCACGACTATCGAGCCTCGATAATCGAAGAAATACAGATAGGAACACGAAGTACAAATTTACAATTTCGGGGTGGAAGATAACCGGTTGATCCCCCACCTTTCAACACTGGTGATATTGATAACTAATTGAAGAATTTGGAAGAGATCGATTGCATTGGCTGTCGGATCTGTACGTCAAAATTATTCTTTTACGTTTTATTTGGTTTCCTCTCTACCACTCCCTAGCTAGTTGGTGGTGAAGAGAATCGCCGGTATTCCTAATACTGTCTGCGGACATAATAATGACGGAGACGTGTATGCAGTCTGGAATTGAAGAAAATATCATCTGGGTGCGTCATATCACACCACACCACCGGTCCATTGTGATCGTGGATGCGGAAATTGGGCGTCTTGCTCGTCCATTTCTTTGGACGACGTTTAAAAGCAGGTAAGGGTAAATACATCTAAGAATCAAACGCTGCTAAACAACTGTTGAAATGGGATAAATGCCATTTACCTAGTGTACAGCAAAAATCGAGGCTACTACTTTTATTGCCCGTGCCAGGCCGCCTGGTGGATGAATGGCAAGTCACAACTCTTCTTTCCAAAAACAACCAAACTGACCCAATTGTCACTTCGAAGTGTATAAGTATTCTCTCTTAAACTTTGAACTTGTATTCATTCTCTGCTGCTCAAAGTCTTTTGGGACCGGCTGAAGAACTCTCTGCATATTTCGGTTGGGGCTTGGTTCTCATCCTTCCTGTTAAGATGATGCTGCGCTGGCTTGTCTGGAAAATAGGTTCCAAAACGCATTACAGCACTCCATTCTAAATTCGGCTTGCGGAACTGGTTTTTCATAGTCAAAAGTGGACCAACTGTGTTCTTCAGGACGGTGACGACGTTCGGGTCATCATTCCTCACGGATGTCATTCAGGTTCACGCCACCTTCGGTAGCTTTATTTCTGTCTATTTTTCTATGTTGGCGAAATTCGTAGGCCGATTCCGTGATATTTTTTCTTCAAGGATTCATTGCTGAACTGATCGCTCCTCGGCCAGGTGGTCTTTCGATTGTTCGAAAACATGCGTTTGATCATACTCCTCTCCCTACTTTTATTATTTTGTCACTGCCCCCTCCAGCGACAGACTAATATAAATAGGAACAGTAGGTAACAATGAACAAGAAAATGTGGTACCGAACAAACAATGGAGACATTATAGAATGACCACAAACGGGTACGATGAGGCGGGGTGAAGGACTGGCTACAACGATGATGTGAGGTTCACAATTACAAACCCGATCAAGAGGGACCCGGGCCAGTTACCACTTTCTACCTTCCTGTTAGGCCCATCCTCTCGTCTTCATCTTGCTCAACTCAAACCAAGCACATTAGTAAACACTCTCAACATCGTCAACAGCCACCAGCTGACTTGGTTCCCGACGCATTGGGGACTTTAGGAAGTGCTATTAGGAACGAGCGGGTAGGTTCAAACGAACTTGTGTTACTGTTAACCTGGGCAGCCGTGAAATATATAGAATACCAGGATCAGTATATGTCTATGGTGTGGTAATCGTATGCAAAAAAAAAAAATGGAGACTAAAAGTAAACAGATAATTTTGCTGAAGAAAAGTATGAAGATAGTGATCGAGCTAGCTCTTGACTAGATTGTGATTTGCAGAGCGGTTGGAGTCGATTTATGCACTTGCTCCAGGATGGCTTTAACACGAGGAGTTGGAGGGCCAGATGTGAGATATATTGGGGTGGAAAGCGGTAGAAAGTACCAATGAAAATTCCTGGAAGGCATTGGTCGCAAGGCTGGGTCGGCAAAGACCATGGACCACCAATTGCATGCACTATAGACTGTAATATTGTCCATTGCATAGTATGGTATTTCAGGATTGTTGGTAATATTGAGGTGTTCGAAGCCTACAAGTGAACGAGGATGTTCCTCGTTGGCGGTGATAATAACTCGGTTGCCCATCCCCTCTAACGCTAGCAGGATTTGCTGTTCCCATATTCGAAATTTATCTGAAGTTGGAATAGGTGGGGCTGCACCCCACATTGCATAAAATTCAGGATGGAAGTGGTGGAGGCCATAATGATATTCCCATTTCCGTATGGCACCACATAACCGGCCTGCATGACGGGGGAATTTCCCTGCGTCGGATCGCTGAGCAATCCTGCCTTCCTTGAAGCTTTTCACCCGGAGTTCAGATAACAAAAGACGGAATGGACTAGTCAGATTGGTCATGGCGGGTGTATGGAAACTGTCGGATTCAGGTTTCTTGCTCGTTTCTTGTCGAAGTTGTAGTCCACAGACTGAGCTACTCGAGTAGACGGTGGCCTTAGCGGCAACCGCAAAGTAGAAAGTTGTTGTAGCCGCAGATAGCGCTGGGGAAGAATTGGTTCTTTTGAAAGATATCGATCGTTGAGGAAAGCGTGGTGCGGATTTCCAGCACGCTAATTACACAATTGCATCACATGGACTGGTACCAACGTAAGGAGACGTAAGTCCACAGTTAATCTATTCTTAAAATGCTACCGCTGATAGCCACACACGACATTTTCCAGATTCTCACAGAAGGCTATCAATCGATCAAGGTAAGTAAGGTTCCTCGACTAGACCCCCAGATTCCAAGAGAGAAAGCCGAATGGATGTTGCTTCCGGATGTTCTAAGTATAGTGCATGCCAAAAGGTGTTTCGGTAGTCAACTAAATTCCGACTGTCGGCGGCACTTAGGCTTTCTGTGTTCCTTTTGAAGCCCCGGACGTGGAAAGCGAGCAGTTGTCAGTTCAGCACCCTCATTTATAAGTACAATCTATTGACGCATATGGGCTTTTCATTCTTTAGCTGTCGACTCGAACTCGGTTGGATGTAACTCGGTTGGATGTCGAATCGGTCTGAAAGTGCAAAGGGATATGAGTTTGAGCGAGTTCGCTGAGAATGTTCCTGGGGCTGAATAATACCTATCATCTCTCGATGGAACCACCGCTTCCTGTCATAAGGTAGCCACGGTGTCTGGTGTGGATCAGGTTGCGCAAGCGGCCGAGCTATGCAACGGGCATGTCGTCGCTGTGGCTTGTAGAGAGATGACGCGAGGAGAAAGAGAGGATTGATTGACAGCTGAAGTTTGTGATGTAGATTTCACCTGAGTGGCAGAGGATGGAGTCGGACGTAGAGATGGAGAAAGATACCGGGTATGTTGAAAGGTAGGCGCTGTCCAAGGCCGGGCAGTGACACTGGATATAGTGCCCCCTCAATCTTGCCGCTCGCATTCTAGAGAAGTTGCGGATCCGACACGAAGTAGGCACCTTTCATGTATTCCCATGACTCAGTACTCATGAATCATGACGCAGTGGAATTGGAACAGGTCTAAGAGCAGCAGCGGAGGAGGGAAAGATCATCTCAACATCAATCCAAACAAATTCGAGGCAGCGAGAATGTGGGCGGCGTCGGTGTCGATATCGATAGAGGACTACTGTAAGTGGGGTTCCTGTGATCGCCTCGCGAGAGGACGAGGAGGGCGGGTGATGTTGGGGGTTAATGGGGTTTGACATGATCACGACGGGTTTCTCGAGTGACCTTTGGAAGTAACTAGGCTTATGAGGCGATGAACGGGGAAACAAGTGAACACGGCTCACGTTCAAGGCGGCGGTATATACGCATTACAACCGTAATTCTGTTATACATCAGGAGCCTGAATGAAGAATCAGAAAGATGAAAAACGAGCGGAATGAAACGAACATACTTGAGCTCGAAGATCATTCACACTCTGGGAGCAACTTCAGCGTCGTCAACCGAACATGCTCCACCTGCACAATCCGTTTCAAGACCGATGCCCATGACAGCGCCGCTGCACCTGCACTCGGATTGAAGCTGATACTCAAGCCGCTGAGCCTTCGCACCACCTCTAAATCCCAATTCGACGGGTATTTGTGGAAAAGGGCTGGAAGAGACACGACGCCAGATTGCAGGATTTTCTGGCCTATATATGGCGCTATTACTGGTGTTAATTGTCGCCGGAGGTAATTCAGATACTGTTGATTCGGATGGAACCAGAGTGTCATCAAATACATGGGCAATGGAGGAAGACAACAAGAACAGGTGGCATCAAGTAAAGGCGATGCGTCCCTTAATTAGCGCGCTGACCTTATCGACGTTTGCCCCTGTGGAGTGTCTCTTATCTATATTTCATTCAAATAGCTTATTTTAATTTAAATTAATGATAATGGCACCCCGAGACCCCCAACCCGTCTACAATACCGCAGCTGGCCGCACTCTCGTTACAGATATTCTGGCTAAAAGTCGGCCGAAATCTATTGAATGTTGAGTAGTCCTTTTTAAGTCCTGAACATTCCTATCATTTGTCTGAAACGAGGAATTCTCTGAGTGTCCAGTTCACATCTCAAAGATGGTTACAAGCTTGTCTGTGGTGCTTCGTCGAAGTCCACATGATAGCTTTTTGCGAATAGGTCCTTCTGAATTGAGGCACATTGGACAGCGGCTGATTTTATTTCTTCCTTTTCTTGCGAACTTGGTGGCAAGGAGTAGCCGTTTGGGCTTGAGGAGTGTTGAGGGCAAACAAGGGAGTGTCGCGTGTTGATTTCCCAACATGGGGTTGGTGTCGACATTTACACTCGTTTCTGAATCATACACTGAAGCAAGAGGAATTGCCGATTCATGATCCACGGTGTCCTCAACTCACTGTCTCGCTTGCAGCCTTGCTGCGAACATTCTATAGCTTTAGGGTTACCTTAACATGAAATACAACCGCTGCGCGATGAACTGTGGATAGAAGTCTCGAACGACTTCACCTACAGCTTCCTCCAAACCATTTTAGAAGAAAAAAACACCCGTTATCGTCTCAAATCCATGCCGGCGGAGTAACTTGAAGAAACACTTTTGCATCCTTTTAACTTTGCGTCCTGTTCAACGATACCACCTTGGGGGTGAACCAATCGACTTTGCGAGAAATAGGTAAATTTACATTCCATTATACAGACCACTACTACACCAATAGGTTCAATTTACTCGTGTAACACTAAACAGATGAACGGCTATCATGATCAAGGCCTATGGTTCCGCTTTTTTCTCTCTCTCCTGTTTCTCTGGGGTCAAAGGTTGTAGAACGGAGTTCGGAGCTAGGGACGGAGACGGCGGCGAATTGGATGTGGGGCGTAGTACTAATCACGGCCCTTCCATTGGAAGCCATCCGCGTAGCCTCTTGTTCTTCATTCCTCAAATTTGCGACGCGAATATTAATAAGATTGAATGCAATTCCGACCGCCTGGATGTCCTTTAAACCAAGTATTAGGATCATGTTGGTACACATAATTAATATATATATTTATAAAGGCTTACTGCACCAGAGGTAATGTAGAGCGAATTGCTGCGCGCTACTTGCGAGAAGAAGAGTGTGAGAGACACCAGGGTGTAGCCCAGTCCAGAATCGATAATGATATGAATGACAGAATTGAGAGGTGTCATTCTCGCATATTGGGCTCCGTTTGTGTCCCCTAGGAGACCTTGAGAGTCATCTTGCGCATTCCATATTCGGTAAACAATCATTCCTACACACATCGCAGAGTAAAGACACCCTATCAGTAGGGCCAATGGCGAAAGGGCCGACACATACCTGTTGTGTATGTATTGATCGCAGCAATCAACCCCCAAAACAAAGAAGCAGTAATGGGGAATGGACCGCTAGTGAGTGCTGTCTGTGTCGTCACATAAAACCAAATTTCCCATAAGGCGATCCCGAGATCGGCAAACCACAGACCCAACGGGAGACTGATTACAACCCAATTTCGTCCCCAAACATAAAAGCATCTGTAAATCTGTGACAGACGTGATTAGGACGCCGGTGGTTAAAAATTCATTATGCCAGAGAACTAACCATCACTCCTTCTCCAATCATGCTTTGAAGGACAACTGTGGAAACCTGGGGTCGAGCTGTGGTAAGCATTGAGTTGCAGATACGAAGGCTCTAAATTACACTACCTTCACGGCGTTCACCCACGCAACTGGGCCAATATGGAGAGAAAATTGCTGGATGAGACGTAGTAGGCCTAATGAAACATTCAATGTGCCATTGACGAATAGGATGAGCGTGATCGCGACTAGGCCCCAATTAATATCGGAGTATTCTTTCCACCTCGACCCGGACCTCACAAGAGCATATAGACACTGGAAGAACGTATAGAGATAAAGGCCGTAAAGCACCGACGTAACAAAGAAGCCCCCTATTTGTGCAGTGACGATATTGAGATGGTCAGGCATTTCGTGACAACATAAAAAAAAGTTGCTTCTGAGTAGGATAACAGTGTGGATCCCGTCTGTTCTTGGACAACTTATACGATTGATGTTTATTACCGCCAAGGCATGGGAGGAAATCTTATAATAACTTATGGTTATCAAGAGGTCTCTTTTCCCATCATATTGCGGCACATGGTAAGATCAAACTTCTTCTCCACTCCGAACTGCTTGCCCAATGATACGCGAAGCTTCATTGCAATAAATGACCGAACACCGGCTTGACTCTTAATAGCTCGCGACTACGGTTTGTCGATCACGTCGGACATTATATTGTTGACTTAATGATCAAGCGCTGGTATTCTAGACACAGAGGGTCGTAAAAGTCTTCCCCGAATAACAAAGCGATAAATTTATAGAGTCGAACCCCTCATAATGCACATCCCTCAGCGGACGGCCCAGGGTATGCATTATGGGAGGTTATGCGTTACGAGAGGTCAAGTTGGGTGTAAATTTAGGTTCGGTGGTGGCCCGAATCCGAGGGGTTATGCGTTGTGCGAGGTATGCATTATGAGAGGTTCAACTGTTGGCAAGTCCTCGGTGCCAATGACTAATCGCACAGCACCCAAAAGTGGCTAATTCACATTGTTAGGCCCTGTTTCGCTCTAGTACCGGTCCAGTGTTTGTAAAATGCACTCGAAGATCACCTTAAATACAAATGATGTTATGTTGTACATATATAATCAAACCACACCATCCTCATCAAAGTCACATCGGTTGTCATCGCCGCATACTGTCATGTTTTCTGTCTCTTGGGCCGGCGTCACGGTAAACCCTCGTGCAATGAACCTCGCCACTACTTTCTTCAGTTCAAGCCGTCCTTCCTCGTTGTTCTTCATATGGCTCTTCAGAGGTACAGTCACAATGTTTCCCTCCACTTCTGGAACCGTGATGAGAGCTTGAAATCGCTTGTCAAGTTCACGGTGACAATCAAGCTGTAAATTTAGATTGTCTTTGGTGAGCCTATCGTTCCGGGGAACCGGATTTTCAAGCGAGTGATGCTAGGTGATGAGGAGAATACTTGGACACATGAGGGTAGGTGTTGCCCATGTACAAGTTAGTGTGAGTTCACATTTCAGAATCCGAGCCTTTATTCCATATCTCAAGAACCCTCTATATTAATTTCTTCGAACCACAGCGAGAGCTCGAATTTTAGCTGGCAGACTTATAAGCAACGGGAATACGATGAGCGGCATTTTCGATGCACAAAAATTTCCTGAAAGAAGGGCGGTGAGTGCCAAACCTACCGTGGATATCGGATAATTCACCTTGAACTTTTAGCCCACAGTGGTGAACGATGGTGGGCGCAAACTAGGATCCCTGGATTTTTCAGAGTTCCCAATATATCCGATGTATGTGTATGTGCTATTGGCTTCATACGCGAATTCAGCTTCATCTGACTCTTTCTCTCCTCTCATTCTGGTTCGTCATGGACATTACCCAGACACTGCAATCTCTTCTGAGCATCTCCGAGACGCTTGCAGTTGCCTGCAAACAGGCGACCACATGTGGCATGCAGATTTCTGTATGTGTTAGATAAATTTGGAAGAATAAAGATAGGGACAGGAATTGAGAATAACAAGTTTGCCAGTTGGGATCCTAATAATACTCATACTAACATTGGATGAGGGGCTCTAGTTTCATGTTAACACTATAATTAGGCTTCTATAGCCGACAAGCTGACACCTGAGGCGGTGATGAGTGCGGGGTTAACTGTGGAATAGAACAGATCAAGGAACGTTCGAATTTACACCCGCTCCCAACTTAGTTTCTCAATTCTCAACACTGTCAACACGACGGCATGTATCTCGTGTATCGGCAGATCACTTCATTGCCGCCCAAACCTGTGTTTGGAATGTAATTATTCTTTGGAAGTCCACGTTATGTCCACGAGCGCCGCAGGGAACCTTTAGCTACGCATCGGTTATAATTAACCCCGTGATGTTCCACGTATATTCCGAGGTGATGTTTTAAGGAAACCTTCCTCATCCACGCTTGTTTTCATCCATCCACGACATATGACTTCTCTAGGAATAGCTTCACCTAATACAGTTGAATATAGCGATCAACCAAATCAGTCACCCGTTGGGTTGAATCTCACTTCGTGTCCCCTATATCTTCCCTACTTTTTTCGTCTCGGTGAAGTTTAAACTTGACCGCCTCTCCTTTATTTACACTAACCTAATTACCACACCGTACGTGAATTACCTGCAGCGACAGTGAAAAAAATGGCAGGCAAAAGACTTTCGTGTTGGTATGTGCTCCGCACTGTCAACGAGCAGTAATGAATCTAATGATCTTATCCTAACTCGAACCCACAACGGTGCAGAAGGCATCGCCGGGACTGAAGGTTGGGTAGGTAACGGCGGTATTGGTTTGAGGACGCGGCGATGGCGGTGATAGTCATCCGTGGAAGACACATCCGACATGGGCGTGGCTGATCTTCCGTTCTTCGTTGGTCCCTCGCCGTCCAAGAACGAATATTGGCTTCATTGCATTTGGTATCATGGTAAATCGCAGCCCTCCATTGCGCTATGTACTTGCCATAGAAAATGTATGACCCGGTTGGTATGACGCCTCCTATTACTACTCGTACTCGGCCTGCTCTTCGGCTTGCATGAACTCGAATCCCAGTTCTCTGAGGGTTCTAAACGCATTCTCAGTCAATTAAAACTCACTAAAAAAGGGGGGGAAAAACACACATAGAACATGGGCTTCGTGACTAACAGATACAGCCTCCATGCGCTTTGTCGTAGGTGCTGCTGGTTGAAGGATTCGCTGTCAAGAGCATTCGCCATTTGATTCATTGGTCGCGTCCATTATAAATCGTTCTGCTATTTCGTAAGGGTTGGGACCGTGTCGTGTCCAGGTAGAAAAACGAAACCTGCATGAAAAGAGTTGGTGAGTCGGGGTGGCATGCAAGGTATCGCAGATTTTACGAACGTGAAAATTGTCTTGTGCCCTGGCTAGCAAAATCCGGTATGCAACGCTTAAACCCAACACATGCGCAACTTTTTTTCCGACTGAGTGAGCGGGTCGAGATTCATCAAGTCCCCGGGGGGCATTCGTCTCGACAACTCAAGTCCGCGGCGGCCATGCTCCTGAAGGAGCTTACAGCAGGAAAAGGGCTTTGCACATTGGGGTTGTTCGAACGAGATGCGGGCCGGAAGCGGTGGGAAGCGTCACGCACAAATACACCACTACAATGCCAAACTCCTCAACACGATCAAAATCCAAAAAACGCCAAAGCAACGCCAAAGGACGAATGTGGCAACCGCAATCCAGGTAAAACGTCCCTAACCTCTCCCTCTCTGGTTCCTGAAGATCCGTTAAATCACAGGTAACCCAACATGTCAATTTCCCCGATGCTTCTTCGCCAAATATTATGCTCCAGTTGAAGCGCTTAGCGAATCACTTTTTATCAAAAGGAATGTTTATCGGTACTACGGTATTCCAGAAAACGCGGCGTTCCCCGGTGAACTGAGTATTAGACTTCACTGACTTCAGCAACAGCAGGGACCTCCAACAGACTTTAGAGCTCAGCAGCTTGTGAGGCTGTCTAATGTTAATGAGATCGAATATCCGCATTCTCCTGTGTTACCGACGACGACGACAACGTCTAGACCTTCGTCAAGAGTTTCAGGCAAGTTTGGGTCGCCGACTTCCAATCTGCAGTCCAGTTCGCCGCGCGCCAAACCCCAACATATCCTCGCCACCTCCGCGACTATGCCCATTTCAGTAGATATCATGGTTTGCGTTTTGCGCGCTTTGTATTGGAAAATTTTGTGGTGGGCATTGATCATAAACTTTCAATTACATACTATTCAATACACAAGTCAACCGTTCAGCAATCCTTAAATAGGTAAAACGTCACTTGGATTAAGTAACAGAATCAGCCGAGTTCTTCATCCCACTCCTCGTCGGTGGCCATCTGGAGGTTCTTGAACTTGACTTGTCCATACCCTTAATCTTAACCTGCACCCTACCCAATTCATTATCCACCGACACCACCGTCCCCCTCTTCCCATTCATCTCAGCTATCCTTGTTCTGCCGAAAAGATATACCTTCGTGGCAAACAGGCGTGTTGGCCCAATAAAATGTTGGAATGTCGAAATTCTGCCCCTATATTCGGATTCCTTAACTTCGAAACTAAGTAGACTACGCAAAGGGAACAGGTATTTGCAATGGGAGGGTCAATTTCTGAAGGAATAAAGTTAGGTGTACTAAGCGATACAGGTATACATGTATATGTAAATAATTTTTGTAACAAGAGATATGTTATGTATAGGCGGTTACACGACATACGCCATTACAACTCGTGCAAAAACCACAATGCAAAAAAGGGACCTTAATACAAAACCCTACTCAGCCTCTGGCAGCACCTCGTTCAACAATACATCGCCTTGTTTCCCTACTGTTTCGTATTGCGCTTTCTTGAGACTTGGACGGGTGGTCTCGACGATGTCATGCACTTTGTTGATGGAGGCCCTGCGGCAATGAAGCGAGAGAGTTCGCTGGTTGGGGGAGTTAGCCGTGTGGAAGTGACGGTAAAGAAATTTAGATGGGGAAAAGAAAAAGAAGAAAATAAGGAACGAGGCTGTTCGCCAGTTTATTTTCGTTTCTTTTCTTGAAACGAAAGACGCAGGGACGAAGATACACGAAAAGCGAATAAAGGCAACAGAATAGAGAGAGGCTACGGATGACAAGAGAAAACACTCACGCGTCGACCCAATTCCTGCCTACCCCAAACGATGAAAATAGCCTGTCCAGGGTCTGACTTCGATTGCTCTCTAACAGTTGCGTGTACGCGAGAATGCGCATTTCTCTTGTGTAGAAACGCGCGTGGGGGGAGAGGAGACGTGAAGGTATGAGGTGTGTTTGTTCGAGGCTTGCTGGAAATGGAATGAGAGATACAACACGCCAAGGGCAATGAAGAATTTGTCATAATAGCATTCGTATAAATTCTTGACCAGGCCGCCTAGGAGGAGTATTTCGGGGAGGACTTGATTCACTTCCGGGGCATTGATGAGCTATGAATGTATGCGTAAGGCTGGGTAATATAGGACAAAAAAAGAGAAAAAGGGCACACCTTTAGATCGACCGTCTTCAAACCCAATGTGTTGGCAATGACCGTCAAGCCGATGAACTCGTTATAACTAAGCAACTCTGTGTCTGTGAACGTGCTAAGAGCATCGAGCAGCAGCTCGCCACCGCGCTTGAATTGGCGGATGGAGAGGAAGTGCAGGCCGGTGTAGACTTTAAGGCGGTTGCAGTGGTCCCAGTCGCCTCCTTAGTCTAGTAGTCTGTGAAGAGGTGAATTGGCTAGAAATATAGGAAGGAAAGGAGAACGACCTACTTTGTCTTAGCCATGTTGATTGTCACGATCTCGGTGTCAGAAGAACCCGAGACAGACAATGGTCAGTGTGATGTCGATACGTGACCCAAGCCCGGGTGTCTTTTCGAGTGTGAGCTTTTGTACTTGTAAAGATCGTGCCTAAGTTCATTTCTTGTAAACGAGAAAAGTCACGGAGGAACAGAAAACATACCTTATCCCCAATCCCCGTCAGGTAATTCACTCGAGCTTTCAACGCATCTGAAATCTCGGACTCGCCTTCGATCTTCTCCGCTTCTGCCAGTCGTTCGTCGAGTTTCTTGAGATTTTCCTCATTCGCGCCTTCCATCTCGGCGAGAAAGTTTTGTCGAGGGGTAAGATATGGGATGCGGAGGTTACGGGTTTGTAGTATGGGCCAATTTCTACGCCCAGTTAATATCTAAAAATCCATGGTATGTATATGAAGGAATGCGTACGATCTTGATACCCTCAGAGAGATCTTTCCGCGCATTGTCATGTAGGTGCTTGAGGGCGGGGTTGGGTTCGTCGGTCATTGTTGGGTATTGTGGGGAAGAACGCGTCATCTACATTCCCACGCCCTCGACGCGTCTTGCTCTGTTTTGAATTTCATCCTCGCCATCCATGCCGTCCATCGCCCAACTCCCAGAAAGCACCGGCTCCCTCGTCAACAAATGCGAAAGAGTCAGAGCGGATCTAAAAACAGATCCTTTCTACCGCATCTGGTGAGGCTCGAATCTGCAAAGGATTGCGAGAACTTCTAATTGTATCTGTAGCATCCACATCCAACGGCGAACCACCACGAGATGATGAACGAGCCCAAAGTCTGCGCGACCAGGAATTGGCACTTGTAAAATTGGGCAAGTTGTATCAGGATCAGAAGTACGTCTGTTGCTCTCCAACGCCCCTAATATGAACTCACGTTGGGGAGACGTATAGGAACGCCCAAGGTCTGGCAGAGGTTATAACACAATCCTAGGCATTCATGTCCTCAACTGCGAAACCCAAAACGGCCACACTCAGTGCGTGACTTGTACCCATCACGTCGTTTGGACCATTGCTAACAACACATCTTAGTCTGCACATCCTAGTCTGCACTCTCTTCGACTACTTCTTCGCCATCCCAAGGAGCCAAAAGATCTAAATGCAAAATCTCACGGACAACATCGCATATGTCAAGGCCGAAAAACGTATATTCCTTAAATATTCCCTGGAGATGTGTCTGGTCGGCTGTACGTCTAAGCACCAGATAGATCCCGGTCACACATTCATGTTAGCTGTACCCCAGCCAACTCGAAAGCCGGCAACACCCAGCCTCCCTTGCCCTAATCGATACCCTCCTCACTGAACTCAAATGTCTAACGACGAGATGACCTTGACAGACGTTTGAAAGTCAGGTCTATTGAGAGATCGGGAATCTGGCGAAAGCCAAGGTTCGTCGTCTCTCATTATTATAGTGGCGTTCGTCTTTCAACTCACTAACTTGACAAAGTCAAACAGGCAGCCCCCACATCCTCCCGCACCGCTGCCAACTCCATCTACTGTCCACCTACTCTTCAAGTCACCCTCAACCTCCAATCTGATATCCTGCACGCAGAGGAAAAATATTCCATGACCGCGTACTCGTATTTCTTTGAGGCGTTCGAAAAAATCAGCGCACAAGGGGTGGACGGCCTCGAAAGCAAAGCCGGATGAGGTGATGGACAGGAAGTAAAGGCGAAGGAAGGAGCACTTGGTGCGTTGAAGTACATGTTGTTGTGTGAAGTCATGCTGAATCTGGTAAGCTCGAACTTTATCCATGCTTCCCCCTCCCGCAGCTCACCTTCGCCTCTTCCCCGTGTCAAAGGTCAGAAGACGTCAACTCTCTTGTTACCATCAAACTCGCCCTGAACTACGCCAACATGCGGGACGTGGAGAGTATGCGCGTGATTGCACGTGCCCATCAGGGTAGGAACTTAGCCGATTTTGAGAAGGCGTTGCGGGATTATCGGGATGGTAAAGCATTTCCCTTGTTATTTTCCCTCCTCTGTTCCACTCGTCCGATATTTAATCACCTTTTTTCTTCTTTCACAGAGCTTTCCTCCAACCTAACAATCCGCTCGCATCTAGCCGAGCTCTACGACACTTTTTTCGAACAAAACCTCATCCGGATAGTGGAGCCGTACAGCGTCGCGGAAATCGCCTATGTCGCAAAGACCGTAGGGCAGGAGAGGCAGGCGGTTGAAGCCAAGTGCGTCACCCCGTGGCCATCGTCCTCTTGTGATCGTTTTATATTATCACTTACGATGGATTATGAAGACTATCCCAGATGATCCTTGACAAGGTGTTTCATGCCGTGCTCAATCAGGGACGTAGGCGTCTGTTGGTGTATGAGAAGCCTGAAGCAGATCTACGTCCTTTCTTAGTTGTCCCGTCCTCTTTCCGTCCTTTTTTACCCCTCTTCCCGCCCGCATTCCTTTTTTCCATTTCGCATTTCGAGCGGCTCATTGTCATCTAAAATTTCTCTCTCCCCAACAGAATACATATGGGGCAGCGATCTTTCATTTTTCTCTTTTGCCTCTTTCGTCGGTTCAGTTCTTAATGTATTTTCTGACTTTTTCTTCCTGATTGTTTGCCTGCATCTAAATAGTTCGCATCGCGTAAATTGCGTCTATTCTTGACTATTTTCTGTACCCCGCTTTCGTACCTAACTATGTTGAGTTGTGGCCCCCCGACCACTAGATAAGAATAATTAGGCGAATAAATACCCGTCACATTTTCCTTCCAATCCATCCTCAATCCCCACTTCTCCGCTTCTTCCTACACTCTCATCTTCCTCCCTCCTGGCTGCGACGATATTTTCAAGTCGCCACTGCCACTGTCATCCACGGTGAGAGTACCATGTTTTCCTTTTCATCACCCGGGATCCTGATTATCGTTTCGTAGACCTGCCGGCTGGACGGTGATCACGACGTCGACAAGTTCGAAGGCATGGTAAGTGGGCCATATTGTCCGTCGACACCGACTTGTTAATGATAAGCTTCGTTTTGTCGACAGAGCCGTTTATCCCGGTTGTCGCTGAACCTGGTCGTCCTCAGTTCGTCGTATGCAGTGGGGGATTTCTGTACAAGGGTAAGTATCCTGCTAACTTGTCCTTCTTGATATGGACCCACTTACCGTCCCCGTTTAGGCACCACATTCACGGATCTAGAGCTGTTGGTTAGAATGGTAAGCATCCAGTCGTATTGCGCTGATAATCAATACTTACCGCACCATTGTAAGCAGCTCCAACCATCCTAACGACTCCTGTAATTTGCCTCCTCAAAAGACGGGGCTGGATGCTGTCGCACTTCTTCCTCTCGCCCTCTTGGCTCCAATTTATCTCCCTCCTCTGCCAAAGCTCCTCCAATCGCATCTAATACCGCTCCTAAGCACGCCTCAAGCTTCCTTCTCACTGTCTGCAGGAACCAAGACACGCTGAAGAACAGTGCGACCGTCGAGTGTGTAGCTAATGGAAATGATGGATTTTGTTAGTGTGCAAGGGGCGGAGGGGAAGTGGGGGGCAGTTGTTAGGGATATATCTGGGCGTTTGGGCAAAAATTGAAAAAGCTTGGAGATGGTGTGGCAGGAGTGATGATAAAATAAAACATACTGAGGCATAGAAGGGCAAAGATGCATGCGAAGAGGTAGGGTCCCTGGGCTTTGGCGTACGCGTAACCGTAAGCCCTAATAAGCGTGGTGAAATCACTTTACTGAGACCATGAAACAACGCTCGACATCCTCCAGGAGCATCGGAAAGGAGGAGATCCTGTGAAATTTGATCAGGATGGTGTCCGCGCCGTTTACCAACCATTCTGGCACAATCTACCTTATTGCATACGTCCCTGCTCTTCGTCAATGTTTTTTCTCACTAACGATTCAAAACCGGTAAGCGTCTGCTCGTTGGTTGGGGAGTGACGTTTTCAGACTCACGATATCCCATGGCCTTTGTCGATAGCTCTGCTCGTTCGCCCACGTGTAACTGGGCGGTACGTGAGGGGTCGTCGAATAAAGGGCTTTGGTGGTTTAGTATACATGTACTATTCACCCTAGACTATGTATTATGCATATATGCCGAATTTGAAAACAACTATTCCCTATCCGCCCACAATATATCATGCGCCCTGGCGACAAGATAGAATTAATCGGTACAGTTTAAGACATGGAAACAGAACGAGACTTACGACAAATGCTTTGAACGCTTGAAAACACTGCAAAACAATAGCTCGATTGGCAAGGGGGACGAGACCTTCTTCGGGATAGGCAATCGCATTTGGCACAGGTGGAACGCATCTCTGCACTACGGTCACCTGGGGTGGAAAGCTCCCAGTTTGAACACGATGGACGAGATCTACAGTGATTGGGATGCGATAGAAGGTGGGCACTGCGCCGACCATGATGATACCGGGAAATATTTGCGAATCCACCAAAGGAAGGCCAGCCAATTTACGGCGGAGGTTATTCTGATAGAAGGCCGCAATAGCCTCAGCGACAAGCTGTGGCTCGGGATCCGTGCGATTAGTACCGCGCTATAAGATCACGTTAAGACAGGCAATTAAACAGATAAAAGTGGCGAACCTTATCCTCCTGAACGAGAAGAAGATACTGAGACTCCGTCATTACACAAACATCGGGCTTTGCAGCGACCACAGTACCGCACATGACGAAGGATACTTCCTTCCGTTGATGTATGACACGATCTGGCTCGTCGTATTCGAACATGCCCAAGAGAAATGCGGCGAAGTCGTCGACTAAGGATTCCTCTCCTGTCACAGCATCCTTCATATATTGAAAGAACAGTCGAGCGGGTTTGGTAATGGATCCTTCGGGCCGCTTTTCGTTGGTAAGGATCATTGGGGGTACAAGGGGAGCAGGCAACTGTGCTGTATTGAAGAAAGTGGCAGCATCGACGGTGTTGACTTGGATATTAAACCCGGTCAGCTCGTTGTCTGTCCAGTCGCTGCCAGATTTGGCGGATAGAATGACGTTCGCCATGATGATGTGGAAGAAATCAAACAACGCGCTTCTAAGTCGGAAGTGAACTTGGCCTTGTTTGGCTTCCGCGGTTGCGTATGTAATCCCATTGTTCATTTTCGGCAAATTGTACGTCACGCATAAGATATGGCTCATGCAGGTTCAACTAGCCCACGTGATTTTTCGTGACAAATGCGTATTTTTGAATGTTAGGGATTTTGAGGACACAAATGAAAAATCTACCCACTAAGAACTTTGGAAAATTGAATTTAGAATAAAACTTAGTGGATGAAATTTTTTCAAAGTGATTGTGCGCAGTGATTATTCAAATTTAGGCTGGACGAAATGAATGATGGGATTCTGTCACCGTCACAATCCCCAGCTTCATCTTTTTGTAATTGATCATTGAGCTATGCTTACGGTCAGTCATGTTCATATTCAAGATTAGATCGTCTCGCACCTGTGCATCGAAACATGTTGGGTGCTACCAGATGCAGTTTGTTAGTAAATTGTGAGCGTCACTGGAAGTGGCTGACCTTTACGTGCCCACATCCATTATCGAGGGGAGGGGCAATGTCGTAGCATCTTGAGGTGGTCATTTGTAGCACTGAGACTGCTGATGTGCCCAGCGCTGCTCGGCCAGAGCCCCTCACACAAGGGCCCAGCACAAACACGAGCCTCACACAAGCTTATGTCGCTGTCTGAAAGACGGCAAAGTCTTATGAGTTCGAAAATATGTTATCTTAGATAAGATAACCATGTGATAAGAAATGAGATTAGCTCCGCTAATCTCGAAGGGTCCTAAAGGTACGTTCGGTAGATGTAGGCAGTAGTGATGTAATCAGACGCTTTGATTACGATCACAAGTGACGATTTAATAGGCGAGAAAGGGTCCGCTTTGACCCAATTAAAGCCTGACCTAGTTCTTTAGCTTGGTGAGGTGAATGGGCTGTATTCAACTGAGGGAAAACTACGAAAATACAGAGGTATTTATACTGTACAGACTGGATCTGAGATGAGGTAGATAAAATGGAAAACATCGTCCCCTTTCTTCAATTCCTCTTCGTCCGACAAGGAACCTACGTCTGTCGGCCCCTTTTTGATCTTTTCGGTTTGGGAGGTTTTACCCCGAGCTCAATCACCCACCATGCATTCAGCTCCGACTGTTCAGTGGGGAATGTGGCGAGACGCTCGAGAATTGATAACAGGTTTACAGAAAGATTCGGTGAGGAAGCAGGCGGATGATTGGTCAATAAAGTCCTTCAAGGAAAATCAGCGGGCGTATAATTATGTCAAAATGAAGGAAACACACGCGGATTCACGAAGGAAGAACCATCGAATATCATCATGGACGCTAAACCAGGTATCATTGAATAGATCCAAGACGTCCCCATCTAAAAGGCCACCATATGCATCGGCCTTGGATGATGAAGATTTCCGTTTCGAGGGCGGCCAGAGGAGGAGCGACGACACGATTTTGCGGAAATGGGAGGTATGGAATTGTGGTTGCGGTTTCGTGGGATGTGAGGATTTGGTATAGGATGTTGATAAAGATTTTAATAGGGAGAACATAATTTGCCACAGTGCCGATACCTTGAGCTACCTGTTAGCACAGCCTAGGGAATCTAGTAGAAAAAAAAGAGGGAAAATTGCGCGTACTCTTAGAAACTTTTGGTCATCCTGCAGAAGCCCTATTTATAGGACTCGTCTTTATATGGACACACACAGCGAACGAAAATTTGATGGGTACGCCTAAGTAGCTGGTAACTCCCGTGATGGCATTATATAATCAATCTACCCCAATGTTGACCATACCAGGTTCCACAATCGTTTGGTACCCTGGACAAAGTATTTAATTTTCATCTTTTAGTCAATTAAAATGAAATTCGATTATTTTTTCTACTTGATACGGAGGTTACAATATGTAACTGACGAGAGGTATGCAGCGAAACACATTTTGATAGCCGTTTTAGTATGTAAGTTCTCGAATATCACGTTCAAACTTGAATAATTTACCTGTAAATTTTGTATCTGGTATCTCTAGGACGTTATTAAAACTATACAACTTTTTATTTTATTATCGTGCCAACGGATGTATACATCGAACATAATCTTTGAGGGGGGATCAGAGTTTGAATTCAAGATCAACCTCGATCACGGTTGATCTTGCATCAATCATAACCACCACCTCAAGACACCAACGCCGCCCGTTTCCCGCCCCTCCCCTCTCCCGAGGGATGTGAGTTGGTACTGAACACCACGCCTGTCCGCCCCTCCCCTCTTCTAAGGGATGTGGGCCGTGGCGTCAATCGCGTACCCCTGCCCAGGCCCTCCCCTCTTTTGAGGGATGTGGACAGGTTTCGTTCGTGTTCAGAAGGATCAGGGGATGGGGGAGGAGGAACATGGGGGACCTACATGGTGCGTCCTAACTCCCTTACACCTGACACCGACGTAACGAACCTCACCCAGACGAAAACCCCCATCCACAGCCCACCTGATCCCAACGAACCTAATCCCAACGACGCGTACCTAATGACGACAATACGGCCCGACGACGACGACGACGAGTCTGGCCAAAGACAGAAACTCAAACCCAATGAAGGCAAGAGGGCAGAAATAGCGCCAAGGGCCAAAGCACGAAGAAAGCGAGCCAACGACGGCGAACGGGAGCCAACAACAGGGAACGGGAACCAACGGTGAATTGAAAACAAGGAGGGCGAATCCAAACCCATGAAATCGAATTGCCACCCATCAACGCCATACGCCCGCACCCAATCGATAACGAGTATCACTCTCGTTATCGATTGAGTGGTCCGCATAATCGATAACGCGTACCACTCGCGTTATTGATTAGGTGGTACGCGTGATCGATTACGCATACCACCATTCAACGAAACGGTACCGCCTATCGACGACATGTAGGGAATCCATGGCAAATCAAATTCAACAACGGCGAGGGAAACCCAACGGCAAATGCAACCCAACTGCGGCGAATTGAACGTGCAGCCTCAGCCCAATGGGCCCCAATTACGACTTAGTAGTTTCTTTTTTCTCTATAACTCCCTCTTTTTTCTTTCTTTGTACCCTAATATTTTAATAAATTTTGTTGCAACTTATTGCATTGAATGAACTATCTAAGATAAGATAAACAAGGTGAACAACCATGTAATGCCGTCCATCCATTTCCGCCTCCTCTGATGCACGGGAAAGGGCGGAATAGGTGTGAATAACGCTTGGTACTAGCTATTTATACTCAAGACTAGATTAATTATTGCAATTTATATTACTAAAGAAGGGGACTCGTTCATGCCATGCGCAGCACTGGCCCACACCAGCCAAGTACTTACGTTTGGACTGTCACGACAATGCTAAAGTGTATTTGTGAGCGAGTAGATGGTCAACTTCCGAAGTAATTTATAGAGGGTTAAGCATTTGAGACCCTATGATAATATACATTCTGGGTAAAGCCATCTAAATGCATGACGAGATTGATATATAATATGCTGTGGAAAGAAATGGGCTTTGGTTGATCTTCTGAATCATGTTGCTTTCGGTACTGATGGCTTGTGTTAGAAGTGTCAACGTAATAGTAAACGAAGAGGGTGAACCTGGGATGCTAAGAGTGTTTTCTCTCAGTGTCGAGTGTGTGGTAGCCCCAGTATTGATTCGGCATCCAAATACCAGCGAGGGGGGCCGTCGAAACCAAAGTATTTCTTGATCTTCTCGATGTCTTCTTTTGGGGGGGTGTAGTCGCCTTTGATGTAATTGTTGGTCAAGGTCAAGAAGTAGTCTGAAAATGGGCCAAATGCATGCTTACATCTTTGATTCTATATGCATATTTATCGCGGTAATTATTTCTTGTTACCTTTGGATGTCATCATACAATTATACATATCTTTTTTTTTTTTGACTGCGATCATTCAATGAGCCTTTCCGATGAAGAGCAAATGAAGAGGGCAAAGTTAAACAGGGGCAAATAAGCGGCCTTTGATTCTTCTTACTCTCAACACGCGCGGCGCGCACGACAATAACGGAACACCCAATTCGAGAAGAATAATCTCCTGAATTCGCTTCTCCGTCAGCGTCGATTGGACATATTCCATGGGCTTTGGATTATGGAAAACACCAATCGTCACGAACTTCTTTTGCTTGCCTAACTCAATAATACGGTCTGCAGGAAAGGGCCATCCGAAGTGAAGTCGTGGGGGTTGAAGTCGCTCCTTTAAAGATGGGCGTGGAAGAAGAAAAATGGGGAGCTGATCCAGTGGTAAGCACTAGAAGGCAATCTGGATCCAATCCTAGAGATGTAGTGAGCCAAATACGGTTCGAAAGGGGAGAGGAGCAGCGCACATACATGGTTTCGCTTGTTGCCAGGAGGACCAAAGCTGCTACGCCTTTGACCTGGGAAATGTCATTGGACTTCATGTTCGCTGTCTTGGCGCAAGGGAGAGAAGTAGATAACCGCAGAGATGGTGGTCGGAATGTTCAATGGGCAGAGGATCCAGCATTCAACATAAAGAATACGCGATCACATGATCTTACTTTGAGCACTGGGATAAACGATATAAATACTAGCCTACATAGCAATACTATCACGACTTCGGATTTATCCAAACCATTAATTCAGACCATCCTCTAGCAACGGAACCTCCAAGACTTCGGAGAATAATCCATAGCTTGGAGGGGATGTAAAGTACCAGCCGTTGCAGCACAAAGACAAGGCACCATAACAATTCACCGAACCAATCAAAGAGGGCGCTCATAACCTCGAAAGATGTGTCTGCGAACCTCTGTATCCAGGACCAAAGAGTCGTAGGGAGGGTGACGAATATAGCCCGAAGGACATCACAAAACCCATTCCAGATATCTCTCAGCGTCAAATTACGCAAGAACGTAATGATGGCCTGGAGGATGGTGTGCAGGAATGACGCCATCTTCAGAATAACACTCCAAGCTGCTTTCCCGAGCGAGCTGATTCCGGACCAAATCCACTTGGCCACAATAACAATGGCTTTAGGGATGCGCACGGTGATTAAGTTCCAAATCCACTTGGCCGTATCAACAGTTGCTTTAGGGATGCGCACGGTGATCAAGTCCCAAAACCAGAGGGCCAGTTCCTTAATCCATCTCGGTAGCGTCTGTGCTCCAAACTTCCATAGTTCTTTCCCCGTCTCTTTGATCGCTTTCGGGATCTTCTTGACACCCTCCCATACCCACTTCCCAGCCCGGACGACCCACCTGGGCATCTCAGTAATCTGATGCTTACACCAGCCCCCGAATTTCTTTCGATTCGCCCAACACCATTTACAGCTTCTTACGATGGGGAGGACGACCAAATGCTTGGGGATGCTCCAAACGAAAAACTTGGGCAGATCCCAGACGAAAAACTGAATGAAGGAGACGATTTTTCGCAATGCAGACTTCATCCGCGCAAGGGCTACCGCATTGTGCATTTTCCAGCGGAGGAAGCCGCCTGCGCGGCGAGACGGCAAGTACTCGACTATTGTGCGATGGCCGGCGGCAGAGGCGAGGCGGAGGGCTATTTGACCGTCTGGGGCAACGAGAGCGTCGTTGGCGGAATAAGGAGGTTCGAAGAGGAGCTTGACGATTGGGAGAGAGCCAGTGCTTGCGGCGAACATTAATGGAGTACGGGTGGCTCGGTCCTTGAAGCTATTTCCGGGCCACTGGGATTATCCCGTCAGATAGGGTTTACGTAGAAGAAAAGAATCTTACAATGTCACCAAATGCGTTGGGGTCTGCGCCAAAGTCAAGGAGTTCCTTGACTAAGTGGATGATTTTTGTTGATATCGCCTCTAATAATGGCGTTCGGCCTGTTGCGCTCCTTGTGTTCGCGGTGACGAGGTTGTTCAGGATTAAGACGGCAATGGTTTCGCTGTCTTCTCTCGTAATGGCAAGGAATAATTCCATAACAATTTTTTGTTTGATGTGCGTCAATAGCTCTGTACCCTTTGGATACTCCTCGATGGGTTTGGGCGCCTCGGCTTTCTGTGACCCCTCATAAGCCGGAGCCTTCTGGCTCTCGATGAAGCTTTCAAGGATCACGCGAGCATCGGGATCCCTCGTAGCGATCGCTATTCTCGTCACGACCGCGTCAAAAGTACTCTGGGGCAGTTGGTCCTGAACATAATCCGGTAGGGGTTCAATAGGGCTGGGGTCAAATTCGCTCATGGTGATGCAGGTATCAGAGCGCAAGTACAGGGTTGGTGATCGTGATCAAAGTTGAGGTCTATATAGAAAGGGAGGAAGATGCAACAAGTGATGGAGCAACTATATAGTTAAGTACATGAGACAAGAGAGGAATCAGAGACAGCCCCACTTACCGCAAATCACGAGGCTATACTGACACATTGACACCTGCAGGGAACTGGAGGCTGCGCGAACTGCGATGCAACGTGTCGTGAGTTTTGATCTTTTTTCCTGCCTACATAGTCAATGGGATTCCATAGGACGTTGTAGGTTCAGAAACGTATAAATTGTTTATGTAAGAGGGACTGTAAGACCACAATCCACAAACATCGTACATATGTATCATCTGTCTCCCACCTTAGGCTCGAATACACCTCGTTCACCATTAGTTGTAAATATTCCACGACTAGAGGAACCAGTTAACAATCCGTTCCGAAAAATATGAAAATATACCTTTCTCCGCAACAGCCCCTTATGGTCGGCAATCGGTCCGGAGATACCAAACGCCGCGCCCTTGCACCACCAGAACGTAAAGAGGAGAATCGACGAGAGAACTCCAAAGATGATAGCTTTTGTTTTTGTTGTGTACCGCTTCGAGGAGAAGATGAAGTGGTCGAGGACGTGTGACAGCATGAGGACGGCGAAGTAGAGTTGGCAGCTGGAAGACCGAAATAAAAAGGTTATTAAAATCCGACATAAGTAATGACAGAGCGGGCGTACGTAGTGGTGCAGATATGTTACGCGGCCCATGATAAGGAAAGGCACTGGAAGAACTTCAGCATTCAAGACGAAACAAACAAGGTCAGAACGTACCGAAATGGAAAGCTGCTGGAGGTACCTCATTTCGCCGTTGGGGTTGTATTCGGGCTCGTCCCAGCGGGGAAGGACCGTCCCACTCGTTATTGTTACCCTTGTAGTGGTAGCAAGTTACCTGTTGCTGGTTGGAACCCACAGGGTAAGTCTGAACGTGTGAGGTCGGAGGGGCCTCCACCCCAGCCCATGTTTTTTAGCGTGATTTTGGAACCGAATGCGATTTCTAGAAAGAGATGCTCAGAAAGGAACTGAACTGGGGTTGGAAGAAGACGAACCGAGAGGATTTTTGAAAAAATCGTTTTCTTCGAGGTTGGTTCGGAAAAGGGAACTCATTTGTGCATCTCCGGGTCCAGAATGGTTGAGGACCATGAAATGGATTTTGAACGACATCATGAAGACAAGAATCGGAACAATGATAAGGTATAGTATGCGGGCACCCCAATGTCTTGCTTGATCGCGCTGGGTGGAAGGTTAGACTCGAAATGCATATGAAAAATACAACAAAAGCCTTACCAGAGACATCTTTGTATCTCCAAACTTTGCCCAAAGGTCTTCAATTGTGTACAAGCCAACTAGAGCCGTGACGAAGAGGCCGATCATCTTGACGCTGCGAGCGGTCAGATTGTTTGTGGTGGGATAAAATAAAGAAAAAGTACCTGGTTACTGCACCAATTGATGCGCCCGTAAGGAATAACCAAATCCAGCAATCTACCGAGAATGACCTGTTCATACAAGGTTAGCAATCGATTAACCTGCGGATGAAACGTCCTCACTGGTATTGCTGGTTATGGAATTTAGTTAAGCAGAAAACCGTGAGGAATGTAAAGAATAGAAGGATAGAGTCGAGGAGAATAAAGCGCTAGATGCACAGCCAGCCCACATCTAAAAAGGACGAAAATCAAAACGTGAAAATTTTACAAATGCAATAACTACCCACCAAGTAGGACCATCAACGCAGTAAGATGGCAGGCCCACTGGCTCATACCAAGTTCTACAGCGGTATACCACGCTAATGGAACCATGCCGACGCCAAATGTGGCAAGCATAACGCGCATCGCAACAAATGGTACAGTATCCGGGTAGACTTCGCCGCTCTTGAATTCGAACGAACCATCGTACCCGGCTAACAAACCCGCCAATCCAACTAGCATTTTTCCGAGAGGAAGGTGAACGTCGAAATAGAACTCGCGTTTGAGGTAATGCGAGCCGAATTTTCCAAAGTGGGCTTCATCCCAGACGACGATGTTGGATGCGCCGATTTTGTGGAACCGTGTCCAGCAGGAAAGCAGGGTGTAGATGACGGGTGGTATATGTTCGAGGTTTTGGAAGAAGAATTCTCTCTAATAAAGAAATCGCGATTCAGTGACAATGAGACGATAACAGGACTCCAACGACTTACCAAGGATGTCAGTGGAGGTAATGGCCGTTGTGGCAGTCGCCCACTACCCAAGCGTGCATTCCCTGGTCGAATTTTGTTATACACATCCTTCCCCTGGTCGTCGTAATAGTCGCCATAGTGATCCTTCTGGGAATGCGCATGATCCTCGCCGCCCATGCCAGCAGGCCCAGTGGGACCCTTTACCACCCTCCTGCGCGCCTTTTCTTCCGACATGTAATGTAATGGGAGCTCTTCTTCTCTACTAGACAAGAACCAGTGGTGGTGGTTGGTAGGATATGGTACGTGTTCGAAATCGAATGAAGCGTCAGGATCTGTTGTCCCGAAGTCGACCGCAACTTCTGCAGGTGGTTTCATCAGCTATGGGACCCGAAGACGGCGCGTGCCTGGTCGTCGTTCGCAACGGCGACGAAGAAAGAAGTCAGAGGCGAGTGTTCGTGATGAAGGAGAATAATGTCTACTGCGGCCACATGATCAGTTCCTGCCACGTCACCGCCAATCGCCCCCTTGGCGGATTTATTTAGAGTTGCCTTGGTCATTACGCATCGTACACATAAAAAAAGAAAGAAATAGAGAATAAATCGCTGCGCTACGTAAGTATGTATGTACATAGAAAACCAAGGTATCATCTTCGCTTTCCAAACCCAAATTAAATATTACGTAGGGACGCCGTATCGGTGATATCTCGCTGAAAAAGAAAGAAAATTATCAATGTGAACTTAAAGAGAGAATACTGTACTATTCCGACCGATTGTTCATGTAACGGGTAACGGTCGGTCATGAACCGAACAATAGAACACGTAACGGCGCCTGAAAGGGTGAGTTTTCAGTCCAAAATCTCCAAAAAAGCGCCCGAGGCACCCGAAGTGGACCCTTAATTTCCTATTTAGGGTGACATGAACAACTTGTCAGATGAACAATATATGTAACATGGCATGAACAATCGGTCGGAATAGTACAGTAGTAGAAGAAGACAAACCAGTAACCTTGGCGTGATCGCGTTCATAAGGCTCCAGCGTCACTTGTTCCAGAGGCTTGGACTTGAAGGAATTGTACTTGCGAAGCAAAGATTGTCTCAGGAGGCATCGTTGAGTCGATACAGCTGGCTGTAGGAGCTGTTGGCGGGCAGGATAGAGGTTGGCCAGTGGAACAATATGTCGCCATCTACTGCAGACTAATCTGCAAGAGATGAGGGATTGCAGAGGCATATATTCAAGGAATTGAAACGCGATTTCATTCGGAAGTTCAATGAGAGGGCATGTTTGGGTGCCCGTGCGTATTAACCTGGGAACCTTTTGTTTCTTCGTGAGCGCATCCCGGGCCTGACGGAAAAGTTTACCTACATGGTTTCCAGTTATCATAGTGGTCAAACTGTGAATTGCTTTAGAGAATGAAGATAGTGAAGTGGCCTCCAATCTCTTGTCCAAAGCCTTATGACAGGTCTCGCGCTTATAAGCAAGTAGAACATATGGTTGAGACATGTAATCGGTTTCAGTATATCTTAGGGGTAAATTGATTACCCACAGAGCGTAACCGTTTTTATGTTTTATAATTCATTTCTTGACGTTTCACAGTCGAGTATGCAGCTGAGTACGCTTTTCCAGCTACGCATAATGGGCATGACACCGATTTCTAAATATAAGCGCTCAGAGGTAGTATTTTTGGAGATATGGATGACCGCTCATAGAGAATTATGGGTGAAAAATCTCCAACTAGGATTGGGTTCAATCAACCATTCACGATCGGTGATCGTCCGGAAGGGAGATGTGGTAATTGCAACGGACGTACTCCCATCCCGCACGCTATTTGGGAGAAAATGCTGAATGAGTAAATGTCATAAAAGGCGAGAGCGAAACTTGGCTTTCATATGTCCTTACCGCCCATTCGTGAGTAACATAGGTCGCATTGGGATGACATTTGGAATGTCTTTTCCAAGAAGTATTGTACTTTATCCAGAGGTGCATGAACGCAAGGACATACTTCACCATGGGCGTTCGCAGTTCGGCTGCGAGAAAGAACATAGCTAGGTATGTCCTCAGTCACGGCTATACTCATTCTCTCAAGCTGAGTCCGAAAGCCCTCATTGATGGGATGGACATTCCGTACGTAGATAAGAAGTTCATACCGTCTATATGAAGGGCTCGATATATTTAAGCCGAATTTGGAAAAATAAATAATCTCAAGTTCTCCCGACCCAACACGATCGCTCCTCGCTCGGTCGGCAAGTCTCGAGCATGAGAGAAATATGGGCTTTTGGAAATCTCTATGAAACAGATCTGGACTAGGTTATTTTTTCAGACTCGAGAGAGGAAAGAGGAAGGTGTAGCGAATTGGAAAAATCGGAACTGCTGTTTGTTGGCAACTGGTTAACGAGACGGAACCTACTAGCTAATATACGAAGCCCTCGCGGTGAACATCTTTAGCCTGAACGTCGACCTTTCGCAGCGCATCCATCACAGCGCTTTCGAAAGGCCCAGAGCCACAAAGGTAGATCCCTGCATCCTTCCAAGGGAACGTTTCTTTCTGTTCCTCGAAGAACGTCGCCGGTATCCTACCGCGATGGAGAGTATACTTCATCACAGAAGGAGTCGATACCTCCGCAACGTTCGAAAATATATCGATCTTGAGATACGGAGCTACTGTCTTTCCGTCGCCCAGAGCATTGGAAATGAGGGACAATGTGACGTCGAGCTCACGCGTCGAGATGATGAAATGGATTTCGAAAGGAATTGAAGTTCCCGAGGAATCAGACTGGGAAATCGCAGATAACATCGATAAGAAGGGTGTGATACCAATCCCACCCGCAATCCAGAGAAGCTGGCGTCGATTTGGAGCATCGAGAGGTTTGGGCAGTATTGGAAGGACGAATTCACCTGAAATTCCAACGATGTTGACACTGAAGGAGAGGTCGCGGGCGTCGTCGAGTGCTTCAGGCTTCACTTCTGATAGCTTCCTAAGGATCGAAAACAAGGCACCGGTCACTACCCCTCCCGGTTTCTCTCGCATCGTGAGAGCGAAGCTATTCGTGTCTAAATTACCCGTCGCAGCGCTCGAAATCGTCCAAGTACGAATAAAGTCGTCATTTACTAGGCTCGGCCTCGCAGCGGACATGTGTCGATACTCGCGCGATCCTAGGAGGGCACTAAAGTCCAGAATTACGGCTTGTCCGGGCTCAGCATGGATCGAAGCAGACGATTCCCACTCGAACGTAGCGATGGTCGGATTGTGGACGGTGATACGGGTCAATAACGCCTTGGGCTGTTGTTCGAGTGAGAACATGGTCAATTGCGTATCCTCTTCTGCTAATAGTTTGATCGGGGGGGTGTATGGGCTTGGTTGGATCTCGAACGTGCTGTCCTGGCGTGCTGGGAAGGCGTTGGTGACGAAGGTGTACCCCGTAACGAAAATTTCAGTCAGTCGGTCCTGCATTGGCATAATCGCCTGGGCTTCGGGCCCATACAAGTTCCTTGCATTCCCGGTAAGATATAGGATATCGCCCGTTTTGAAAGAGATGAACGTGAGGGAAGCCAGTGGGGTGGCTTCGACGTTTCCCAGGGAGGTCATTATACGGTTACCTAAGTTTGTTTTTTTAGTCTCTTAACGTTCTATAATCTGCTGAGGTGGAGAAAATACGAACCAGAAAAGTCGGGAAGAACGACTGTGCGACCATCTGATGGCTTCACGCGGATGAATCCTGGTCGACCACCACGGTGATTCATACCAAGATGGGAAGGATGGAGCTGGGCTTCCTCGGCGGCAGCGTATGTCGTTCCTAACCATACCGTGTCGGATTCTAGAATGAAGGCGATAGCGTCACTGGACAGTCGTTCTCCCACTCCAAGGTGAAGTTTGTTCTCGATCACGACGGGAGAGGTGGCAGGATGTGGTGTCAATTCGCGTAACGTGATGTATTTCGGGCAATTCCTGCAAGCCGCATCAGTGTCAAGAAAAATCGAGAATAATTAAAGGCGTACCCTATAGCCTCGTTTACCACCAGCTCAAAGTTCACAACGTCCTCGTTCTTCTCCAGCCTCGTAATATTCCCTGCAAATTTGTTCCTCCTTCGCGTGGAAACTTCAACGCCAATCCCAGCGATAAGTGCTGAATCTTTCTCGCGGTCGTTGGTTTTCACATTTTGAAGGAACGGTTCGCCATCCCATAGCTTAGCTTCTATTGATAGTGTGTTGTACCGCGGATGATGTATGAAACCACGCCGGCCATCCTTTCCCGCCAGTATCGATCCCCAAGGGCGACTTTCGTCGTCTAGAACACAGACAGGAAGGAATGGGAGTCGTTCAGTGTAAAACGTCGATTGCTGTTCAGGCAATTCTCCGGATATGGAGTTGAATGTACGGGCGAGCGAGGGGATCTGGTCGAACCCTAGTTTGTGACGCACGATGCGTTCCCCAGGATGCCATCCAGTGAGATTACTCATTTTTTGAGGTGAGTTCGTCGGCTGTGAGGTGTGCGTATTTGTAGGTTTTGCGTCTGGTGACGTATGTTTTCTAATGATTAGTAATGTCATTCAATAATAGAGACGATCAGCTGATTACCTTACGAATGAGGTCCCTCCACACCTGGGGGCAATCACTGGCTAGCGTTGACTGGCCGGGTATCAACGGGCATTGAAGATGTTCATGACTGTGGTCTGAAGCAACCATTGGTTAATAACATGAATGAGAAAGAAACTCGAAAACTTTACAAAGATACCCTCCCCGTATTTCAACCACCTAGTTGCCACCTAGTCGAAGGTCACGCTAACCATCGCCTTGTGTTTGGAATCCCCAGTTACCTGGTTTCGCTCTTTTGTTGCAAATATATCCACACTTTTAAATAATAAATAATCACTGACATACCTTTATACTGCTGTTTGTGGCTCTACATAAGAACGCTCAGAGGTCAGGGAAAGATGGAGGAGAGGGTTGAACCAAGCAGGAACGAATGATTGATGGAATGTTGGCGGTATTTCTCCGCCGGGATATTCCGATCTTGCTTTGGCTCCTCCCGGAACCCCTCCAAGTTGCCTCTTCTGCGTAATCTCATCAATGATGGAGTGCGCCCTCCTCTCCGTTTTCCCGCTGTTCGAATGCTCAATTATGCCCGTTCGTTAGCGCTTAGCGCTTAGCTCTTGGCTTCCATCTCGATGACACGTAACAAACTTCGGAAGCGCACACACGTTTCGATATTTGCCAATATTCGTTCTTTCCCAGACTTAGGCAGAGCCACATTTTACCATACCCCCCCATGCGCCTCAAATTCTGATAAAGGTATGCCGAATTTACCTGCGTCGTCGATAGTTCAAACAACCTTTGCCCAGGTTGGATACTTTGCATCTTCCAACGCCTTGTTATCGATGTCGGTCTTCGCCACTGCCAGTCTATTTCCATCGTTCAAATTTATTGACACCAACCATTCATCGATGCATCCCCACGCGCTCAGAGTCACACGGTATCGGTATTTAGCCCACCTCGAGGCACCGCGAACTTCGGAAAGCATTCGTTCTTACTGGGCCGGGCCTAGGCTATGTATCTGTCTCCAAGCTTCGAACTCGGTGACAAACATCGGTCATCCTCTCTCTCTCCGCAATGTCAGCAATGCTTCGTTATTCCAAGATACTGGTCGATGCCCTGCCGCATGTCTCTCGAGGTTCTCGACCGGTGGTCTTTTCGTTTTTGTGCGCTGCACGACGGTACTCCTCAGCTGGAATCCGTGAGGATTCACACGAAACGAATTCGAAGAACCAGAGTAATCATGAGAGAGCCAATTTGAGAACATTTGGGGCAGGAAAGGCGGCTTTATTGGTTGGAGCGTCCATTGGAAGCGGCGTACTGGGATACATTTTTGCGCAGAACCAACAGATCCACGAAGCTCATGATACAACAGCCAACGCCGTCCCCGACTTTCCCACCTTTGGCTCCCCTCTTGAATTTCAAAAAGCAATTTTAGAACTGAAAGCCACATTCGCCGACGAAAGTGCAGTTTCCACGCATCCCGATGACCTTCATGTACACGGCTCCTCAAAAAACGATTATTATCCCAGTGCGTTCCATTATACTCCTCGATCTAACTAATCCTTGACCGAAACAAAAAAAAAACAGGCGCACCGCACAGCGTCGTAGTCTACCCCGAATCAACCGCCGACGTCGTCAAAATCGTCAAAATCGCCACTAAATACCGGATGCCAATTACTCCTTATTCGGGTGCTACTAGTTTAGAGGGGCACTTTCGAGGGGTACGCCCGCATTTCCCAGAATTTGGCTCTGGTTGAGTAAGGAGTGTAGCACGCCGTTGGTGGGATTTGCGTTGATATGAACCGGATGGATCGGATATTGGAGATACATGGTGCGTGGTACCGCCCACCCTTTCGTGCTTAGGGTTATTTAAACCTGGAATTGAGATCTCCAGAAGCGGATTCGGATCTGGTGTGCCAGTCTGCTGCGCGATGGGTAGATATTAACGATACGCTGGAACAAAAAGGTACCGTTTTACATTTTCTCGTACATTTTTCTAAGTCTTGACATTCCATTTAGGTATCAAGTTATTCTTTCCTGTAGGTGACGTTCTGCTGGACCTTTAACGAATTTTCTACATCTAATACCCCCCCTCAGATTGGCCCAGGCCGAGGAGCGACGATCGGTGGGATGTTAAGCACGGGGTGTTCGGGCAGTCCGTCTTCCGTCTTCCCTCCTTCCCTTCTACAGTACTCAAGTTGCCTATGTAGCGAACGCTGTTCGATACGGAACTGCGAAAGGCGAATGGTTCCTGAACGCGGTCAGTTGAAACTAGTAACCTCCTCCGAGTCCCAGTTCCTGACCCAAGCCCATCCTTCACCTCATAGACTGTCGTTCTTCCTTCAGGAGAGGTCATCAAAACCAGGCGCAGATCACGCAAATCCGCCGCCGGATTCGACTTGACGAAGCTGTTCATCGGGGCGGAAGGGACGTTGGGGATCGTGACCGAAGGTAAGCGCTAGCACTACAGATACTTTGCTTGCCCTAAAAAGAAATCGGTTTTTTTTTCAGTTACAATCCGGCTAGCTCCCGTTCTGCCTATCAATGTCGCCGTTGTCCATTTTCCTGATGTACGTTCGGCGACGGCTGCCTCGATCGAGGTGATAAACCGCGGAGCTGGTATTCGTGAGTTTTTTCTTCTTCTCTGTCTTTCTTCCAATTTTCCGCAAGATTAACAACGTCCTTTTATTGGTCCCAGAATGCATAGAACTCCTTGATGCACTCTCAATGAAAGCCATCAATAACTATGGGATGGCCACACGCAAATGGCTAGAAAAGGACAGCCTATTCTTTAAATTCCAAGGACCATCCGACGCCTCACTCAAAGAAACAGCAACCACCGTCCGAGAGATCGTAGAGAAACACGGCGGCTCCGGGTTCGCGTTGGCACGAAACGAGAAAGAGGCGCGTGAGTTATGGATGGATCGGAAGAATCTGTTTCATTCAAAGTTGGCGTTCTTCAAGGGAAGCCGGGCGGTAACTACGGATGTTTGGTGTGTAATTTTGGTCCAGATCTTCATACCGCTTTGCAGACCCGCGAAGCTGACCATTGTTATTGTGTACATGTAGCGTTCCGGTGTCCAAACTCCCTGACCTCATCCACGAAACCAAAAAAGACCTCGAGGAGGTGGGATTGGTTTCGACGGTTATAGGACATGTCGGAGACGGGAATTTCCACGCCATGCTGCTATTTACCACCGACGAGGAACTGGAAATTGCACAGAACGCTGCGCATCGCCTCGCGTATCGCGCGATTGCCATGGATGGGACATGTCTGTTCACATTTCTTTCTATATTCTCCCTGACTCTCTGAATTGGGGCCTAACGTGAGGTTTCGATTTCAGGTACGGGAGAACACGGTGTAGGGATAGCAAAGAAGAAGTATCTTAATGAGGAACTCGGGGAGGGTACAGTCAACCTGATGAAATTGGTGAAACGCGCGATCGACCCGCTTGGGCTGTTTAATCCTGGAAAGGTGGGCATCTGTCTTTCTCTTCCTCTCTCACTGTCGACGCTTAGTTGCATCTTATTTCGTTTGAGCTGTATCCTGACCCACCTTCGAGGACGAAAAATACGAAAGATGTTACTTTATAACGTTTGGTGCTGAAGGATAGTGGGAGAAAGACATGGAACTAGGAGTGCAGTTTTGGCCCTGTATTTGAGACTGTTTCGAGATAAAGGCGGTTTTATACTCCCAGAATAGTTCATCCACTTGTCATTCGGAGAACCAAGAAATGGACACTGTCATTGTAGCCGCGTCCACAATATTGAGCTTATTATTTGTCACTGAAGCACCTACCGTATTCTGTTGAATAGTATCTAACAATATAAACTTGCAATTAGGGCTCCTATTGCACAGGGAATATTATTATGAGTATGTTTTATGTAAACCATCAGGATACTGAATACTTGGCTGGGGGAATACTAAGGAGCGCGGATGTTAGG
>Ga0307513_10001185_pt1 | contig 37874 bp, 35 predicted proteins | sample 15_EM_MG_FD_202174 | JGI IMG/M metagenome (GOLD analysis project Ga0307513, IMG submission 202174) | Populus trichocarpa ectomycorrhiza microbial communities from riparian zone in the Pacific Northwest, United States - 15_EM | ecosystem: Host-associated > Plants > Roots > Unclassified | place...
GTAGACGGTTATGTTTTTCTTCTTGGGGTCTGCGTCGGTCATTTTGGCTTGGTGATGGTAGGGTTGGTTGTGTGGGTGGTGGTGGGTGGGATGGGCTCGTAGTATGTGGGGGGAGGGGGTGCTGCCACTCTTGCCGACAGGGGACTCACCAGACTAAGTTTCTTATCGTGCTATCGTGATCATTAATTGACTTTTAAAAAGCGACTTATCATAGTTAGAATTTCACCTGGGCCATTTTTTCTCTGGGCCTCCTCAGTGCTCTCGCATTAGAGCGCGCGATACAAACGTTTAAGCTAATCGTGTTATCGTACAAGTATAGCATTTTCTAACTTGCCTGTCAAGTGCCGCTAACGTTACTACTAGATCCGACCGCCCAATAGTCAGTATCTATCTAGCCCAGCCCTCTGACGCGCAACCTGTCGGATATGATGTAGCTCCTGTTTTGCTATTGGAATTTACCATGCTCAAATGGCGGATAACTAGATGCTGTGGTATGATGGTAAGAAACACGCTCTTTGGTGACCTGGGCTCTCGACCGGGGAGGGTTTTTTTCTTTTAAGGTTCTGTAGAGTACTAGTGCTAGTACTGCACTATCGCTATATTTTTTCGTTGATCGTCGCCATAATTTGCGCCCGGGCATGTCACGTATGTGAGAATGAGACTTGCCTGCGGAGGACTACCGTACCAGTATTTCCATATCATTTAGCCCCCCCCCCCCCATGTTTACGAGTTGTGGGGCACATGGAGAGGCCAAGTGAGTGTGTGAGCTCCTCGCTCTTGGCAGAAAAATTGGTATTTGATCGTTTTCGTATGGGTGCCTGGTGCTCAGCAACTGACCGGACAGGCACAGATGTAGACAAAACGGCGATTTCCACGGGCCCAACACAACTGCACTGCTATTCCCTGGAACTGTGATACATTCACGCCATATAGGCTGTCATATGCTCCCCCCACCCGTTTCTCCTTCTGTGAGTTAACTTTAACTCCTATTAGCGAGCAATCCCATACCCTACAATAACGTCCCAACCGTGCGGAAAGCAGCTGATATCCCGGGTAAACCCATCGGAGAAAGGAAACGATATATTCCTCACTTTGGGGATCATAGATCGGGAGTATGCCATCTACTGTGTATATTTTTATTTCCTGCTAATTGCCCTTGGTTATCCTCCTAATCACCGTCGGGCTATCGAGTAAGCAACTGCCACCTTGCAGGGCACACATATCGGCTTAGCCAAGGGCCGACTTGCGTCGTGATAAGAAGTGAATGGCCTTGTATCCCGGTAGCGGACAGATTGATCCGGCATCCGGCGGTGAGAGTGATTTTTAGGTAGCTGAGACCCTGCTGATTGCTTTGGGGGTTAAGGCATTGTGGGCCAGCTTACGGGACGTCGACGGGGGGAGGGGGGGGGGGGATATTCATGGTCTAGGTTAGTGTGTTTCGGGTTTGGTAGAGCAGTGGTCTAGAGTTCAGCAGTCTATCAGAGCTAAGAGGTATCATAGTTTTACACTAATTTTTAACTTGCATTCATTTCTGACTTTGAATTGGTAAAAAATGATCACTTGGTATCACTCGTGTGAAAGCCACTATGCCCTGGGTGCAGCCTAGTAGCGCGGACTGCTGGGTGGTGTCTAGTATAATATAACAAATTTTTGCTTGTGTTTGAACTCCCCAGACGAGAAGTGGGGTTACATCTTTTAAATCGTTACCGGCCCCTAACCTTCCGTCTACTTGTAAGGAAAAACACAGACAATAGTGCTCAGCGCTCCTAGAACTTCTCTCCTTCTTGAACCCCCCCAATTCATCTTACATTAAGCAACTTATATACCGGCAATACAACTCACTGTCATTACAGTAAGTAGATTCAATGGTAATGTGCTAGTTCGAAGCAGCATCAATCTCAATGTATGCAGCCTTGAGAACCAAGTTCTCGTCCGGGGGGGGGGGGGGGCGGGGTTGCTATCGACCAAAATTTCGGGGTTATACCTTTAATATCTTGCAATTCTCCAAAGTGCGTATGAAGGAGAGGGGGTGAGGTTGCTTGCCTTATCGCTAACCCCCCTAGATGGTGATACCAACGTACTTAGTAATGTCCAAGCAGGGATCAGTGGGGGTGTTGAGTCGCCCCGCTGGTTGGCGGCGGGTTTGGCGATTCTGATGTCCGAGCCAGTGTCGCCCATTCGCTGCAGTTGGGCTGTCGCATATCCTACCTAGGTAGATGTAACCTATTTTGGTGCTCGTTACACTTGTACAGATTATCCCCTGCAGTGTTGATAAGTGCCGAATTTCCCTACCTCGTTATAAAGAGACACTAGTGATATTAGCGCATTTCTTTGATTGGCGGATTCAACCTAAGGGGTGTAAAACTATCACATGACCCTGGGCGTTGGTTCGTAAATAACTGGTGAATTACCTCACAGCTATGGCTAACACCACTCTCATATCAGGTTTAGTGATCCTGCTGATGGGAAAAGATCTGCATCATAACTAGACCTAAAATGCTTTTGATATCACTCGATTGACATATCAAGAAAAGTGGGAAGCTAGTTTTGTAGTTTAAATTTTAGCGTGTGTAGGTAAATTCGGCACTACCAACACTGCAGGGGATACAATGTGCAGTTACCCGATTGCCGGTGGGGCCCTCTGCTATCCAATCTCCAAAGTATCTGGAAACCGTGCTGTCAAGGCTCGCAGGCTTGGGTGTGGTTTTCATTAATTGAATGAGTTATCCTGGGCAAACTAACCGGTGTCTCAAAGGTTAGGTGTGCGGGTTTCCGAACACTTTTTAAATTGGCGGGCAGGATCTAGCATACGCATCAGAGCCTCAATCATGATGACATCTGAGGTTAGGGTTACAAAGATGTCTCCGAGGAACAGAACAAAAAAACACCCTTTGTGACGGATAGGGCCGCACTACGTCTGTGGAGTGTACAATCACAAATGACGGTATTTGTTTCATAACAGCCATCTCCATTGTAAGCTCCATGAATTCCCTATATCCATGTACTGGAGGAAGGGGAAGTCTGCTCATGGTTGTTAAATAAGGGGAGTGCCTGCATTTCTCCGGCCCCAAATGGCATAATCATCGGTTTAAGGCATTGTTCAGTGGAGGTGGGACTGCCGGGCCTTCAGGAGTAACGTAGGCCTACATTTCGATCTTAGGAGACGTTTTGGATATAAAGTTAGGGCTCAGATTTAAATACCTTGGTCATTCCTCCGTCTACTACCATTTCCTGACCGGTTACGAAGCTGCTCTCGTCACTTGCTAGAAATACCACCATATGTGCTTGTTCGATTGCTTCCCCGAAGCGGCCCATGGGGAAGTGGATCTCACGGCGAGCACGTTTTGCTGGGTCTGTTCCGAGGAAATCCTGAAGAACTATAGTACCGATTTAGCTAAGCCTGGCTCCAATCATGTGCTCGAGTATGCACGCGGCATCGAGTTCTCATTTCGAACTTACGTGGTGTATTAAGGGGGGCAGGGCACAGAGAATTGAAACGGAACCCTACGCAATAGATGAAAATCAGTTTCAAGTGCAACTCGGTGATAAAGCCTATATGGGAACTCACCCTCTCGAGCATGAACCATAGCCAGTTCACGAGTAAGTGCCAAAACTGCGCCTTTGGAGGCAGTATATGCAACTTGCGCCGTAGCACTCCCAACCAGGGCCACAACGGACGCAGTGTTGATGATAGACCCCTTGGGCTTCCCGTGCTTGCGGAACGACAAGACAGCGTGCTTGCAGCCGTACCAAACACCTTTGACCTAAACCGCCCTTGAGTTTGAATCCTCTGAATTAGATAGAAAGGAGTATGACAAACATTGATTTTGTGGGTGAGGTCCCAAACGTCCTCGCCGGTGGAGATAGCATCACCGTCCTTTAATCAAGTCAGTCATGGACTCGATAAGAGTTTCTCTCCCCTAATTCTAGGTGGGTTTGACGGACATCATTGTGCATGATGCCAGCATTATTAAACATAACATCAACACCACCCCATTCATCAGCTTCTGCAACTAGTGCCTTCACGTTTTCCTCATTGCTAACGTCGCATTTCTATCACCCACAATCTTAGTTATTAGGGCAAACACTTCGGGAGTAGGCTTGGATATACGAATATCTTGAACTTGGCACCTGGAATCAATGTCTCGATCTTTCCCTTAGCTGCCTGAAGTCCCTCGTCATTAAGATCAGCAATAATGACAGAGCCTCCGTTACGAGCAAATAGAATGGCAGTCTCAAGTCCAATACCACTGTTTGCACCTGCCGGGTAAGCTTGCGTGATGACTAAAATCTGACGAAGGTATACGGTACCCGGCGGCACCTGTGACAATACAGGCCTTGCCCTCAAGTCTTCCGGTGAGTGTGTTCATTTCCTTTGAGAATTTTGAATGTTTGATATGGTCGTTTTTGAGAGTTTCGGAGGTGAGAGGGGGTGTGAGGGTCAGAAGAGTGAAGGAGCTCACAGCTATAAGTTGGAAGAAGGTGGGGGAGGGGGTGGCATTGTTAAATATTTGGAACTACCGGTACAGGCCGGTATGTCACACTCCCTTGGAATGGGAAAGTGTGGCTATAGACTAACCCAACTCTTGGACTCTACTCGGGCCGAGAATAAGTGCTGAGACAACGGGCGCAACCACAAACCCCCAAAATTCAACCTTGACGGTAACTATTACAATGGCAACCGCAACTGTAATGTCTATAATACCAAATCCCTCTATAATAGAGTCCCTCCTTCTTTTGAGGAGCCAAATATTCGGTAGGATCTTTCGTTTTGACTGTTGTATCGGCTTAAGCGGTTGTGGTATTGCAATGGTTGGGGGTTGTGGGGAATTGTAGTAGCATCCGTTGTCTCAGGTATTCTCGCCGCGAGTACATGTGGCGCGTGTAGCGGGGTTTGCCTATCATAGGCAAGATAAGCCACCAACGAGTGTTTCTCGCTTACGGTAGCCTCCAGAGAACCTACATCGGGGGTTAAGGATAAGTGGGGCGAACCTACCCTGATGGGCACCTCATTTATTCCGGCCCCTAGTAGGGTAGCCCATAGCAGTAAACTCCTTGGGTGGCAGAGTGTCTCGTGCACCTTATCACCTCTTTTTACTCGTCAAAACATCTCTCCCGCCTGAACTATTTCTGTGGTTGCAACTGATAACAAGCACAAGCCCGGCTATCAATCCCATAATGACTCCTCCACATACCCTCGAGTCTATCACCATAGACCTTCGCGAGGACGATAAAGTGAAACTTGCTGGGGTTGATGTGGATGGAGTTCACAGAGGTAAGCCAATCCCGAGTGGCTTGGCTGGGTTAGGCTAACATGTCGCGTGGTCCTTTCCGCAAGGAAAACTAATTTCAAAAAAGAAGTTTCTTTCCATTGCTGAATCTGGATTCGGCTTCTGTTCTGTCATATTTGGCTGGGATATGCACGATAAATCATACTTTCGCGAACTTGGCATTTCAAACTCTGCGAACGGATATCGGGATTTACTTGCAAAGGTTGACTTTCAGAGTTTCCGGAGAATACCATGGGAGGATTCCGCCGCCTTTGCTGATCCGAAGGATCAGAGAGGTGTCCCATTCTTTCTAGTCAGTTTTCATGACCCGGATACCAAGGAGCCTATTGCACCATGCCCCCGAGGGCTGTTGTCTAATGCGGCTAAAAGAGTTGAGGAGAAAGGCTGGAGTGCAATGGCTGGAGGTTTGTTCGACATTCCACGAGGGCTCCAAGCACGATCGCAAGTAGAAGGTTTGCTATCCGATGAAACTAAAGTCTTTCCATTCTAGCGGAATATGAGTTCTTCAATTTTAGGGAAGACCCCCACAGCCTTGTAGCAAACAAAGGGTCAGCGTTAGAACATATAACACCGGGGATGTTTGGTTATTCTTTAACAAGACCTGTGCAGAACCAGGATTTCTATTACGGGGTTTTCAATGCTTGTATGTTCCTACTCCCAGTGCTTATACTCGGGGAGCTAGTGGAGAGAGGCTCCTGCCACACCCTTAAAATATAAAAATTAACCCACTCCCCTGAGAGTGAATAGGCAAGAAGTTTAGGGTCGACATAGAGGGATGGCATACCGAATCTGGCCCAGGCGTTTACGAAGCTGCACTAGAATTCGGGGAGGTTAAGGAGATGGCAGACAAGGCAGGACTATTCAAGTACGCTCGGATCCACAAACAGCATGCTGCGTGGTTCTAACTTCTCTTAATCTCAAATAGATACGTTGTGAAGTCCCTTGGCTCGAGATACGGAATAACCCCGTGCTTTATGGCAAAACCTAAGGAGGGCTTACCAGGGAATTCAGGACACATGCACAGTTCGTCATGCACTATGCGCAACTCTTGTCTCTTCCGAATTGTTTGCTAATTGTCTCTTAGTATCTCTTGTTGATAGTGATGGCAACAATCTTTTTGCTCGGTCCGAACATGACCCTGAAGCTGGCCGTGATCTAGCGTATCTTTCAGAAATTGGACGCCACTTTCTTGCTGGGATACTCGAAGGGCTTCCATCTATAATGCCCCTCTTAGCTCCCACAGTCAACTCTTACAAACGTCTCGTGGAGAATTTTTGGGCGCCAGTAACAGTATCTTGGGGCTTAGAACATCGTGCTGCTTCAATCCGGCTCATCTCACCACCGCTTGCGTCCCCTAAAGCCACGCGCTTTGAAATCCGTACCTGTGGGGCTGACGCTAACCCGTATTACGTGCTAGCAGCTGTCCTTGCAACAGGACTACGTGGAGTGGAAAAAAGGCTAGAGATACCAGTACCCCCGCTGGGTGTTTCCAGCGGGGCTAGTGATGGTGGCCAACGTCTCGCAAGGAACCTGATGGAGGCTGTAAACAAAATGGCGGCGAAGGGGAGTGTCGCCAGAGAGGTGTTAGGTGATGCGTTCGTGGATCACTACGCTGGGACAAGAGAGCATGAATGGAGGCTCTGGGAGGAAGCTGTCACTGATTGGGAAATCAGGAGATATATCGAAATGGTCTGAGTGGCTCAGGCTTAGTGTTGATTCGCGATTCATGATGACTTTTATCTATTTCCGCCCCGAGTTTCGATGCACATGCGCTTTTAGTCTGGTAGCGAGTGTCAAGAAATGAGATTGCCCACCCTTCATAGTGTCTCAATCCAACCTGCGAATAATCCAACGGTAGTACTATCCAGGTCAAGGTTTTCCCAAAATTTCCTTTCAGTTCACTTCCCTCCTATGGATTCTACTACAGTTGGGCCCAAGCTGCATTACATTTCCTACCTCCTGACAACCCGCCGGATGGCTTACACAAGTATGACCGGGTAAAAGTACAATTCTTGTAGCTCAGACTCAGCTAGAACGATTCCGAGCACTAAGTCCATATTCCCGGGTCCTACATCTCATCGGAGTCTGAGTGAGCCAAGCTATGGTACGGGTCGGTAGGAGTTGTTACCCTTCTTGCTGCTGGAACTTGCAGCGCAGGTATCATACCCAAAACCGCGGATGGGCTACCGGTCAGCACTTGGACAGATTCTGACAGGCCTCGGCGAACCAAGAGGGCTAGCGCTAGGGGAGGGGGGGTCATTAAAAACCCGGAGAACTATTTCTGCTGACCCCATGAAATTCTCTATAGAGACCAGGATAATATTTTCCGGTTTTTAGTGACCCCCCGAGTACAGTACAGCAGGTATCCAGCCCCATCGCCGAGCCGGCACTTGCGATATATCATACTCGAGGGGGGGGGGGAGGTGCGGTAAGAATTAGAAAAGCTAATCCATTTGACTCCATAAAAAATCTCTATGATGCGGATACAAGCGTTGAGCCATGGTCGGAGGGTGGTGGTGCTGCTTTCGCCTTTATACCGGTTCCATTGGACATCCGGTATCGGTGAAACCGGTGCCTTCAGATTAGTTTACGAGAGGGCCAGTTGGCTCAACTAGGAAGTTCCAATTGATCATTCACCCCCAATTGATTTGTGGGAAAAAAATGTTTCATTCTCAGTAAACCCTTAGCAGCACCCACAAGTTAATGACATTGTGTGGATATTTTTGATAGCCATTACTGGCCTGGTTACGGCGCCTGGTAAGTTTACTCTAAGTCACCGTACGGTACGGAAAGGAGGACCAAATTTGAACCTTCGCCTCGACACCATAATAGCCGTAACTTCACACCATGTGCGAAAAATTTGGTCTTTAGTAGACTCGGGCGTCACTTGCCAGAACTCTACCCCACTACTTTCGGGGCAGTTTCGCAACATTCAATAGGGAGTTGATAGGACCAAAAGTATCTCGGGCACGTACTCTATTATCCTTGATCAACTCGGATATCAGACGCCCGTAGCGACGGGGCTCCTGAGTCTAATAGCATTCTTCGGTTATCAAAACATGCCTGAGCAGTGCCAGACCCAACACCCAACATAGGCTGGAAAGAAATTACCTGAATGCACCCGATATCAGGACATTACTGTTTCCATTACTCCTCCAACTGGACGTTTTTTCTACTATATCCCCTTCTATTATTCCATTTCGTTATTAGAAGATAAGGTTTTAAATTGACGATCAAAGTCTAACTTCATACAATCTCACTCGATCTCAGGTAACGATTCCCAACAAAGTGGACCAACCGGATAGTGGGAGCCTCCCTGTCCATGAAAACAAACGATCGGCAACAGGACAGCAGTGCCCTTATTGAAGGGACATTATCGGTATCGACATTTGGTGACCCTATTTCGCTAGCTACTGTAGGTTGTGGCACAGTTCGCTGGGCTTCAAGAATCGCTCAACATGAGATATCCACATTCAAGCGGCCATTCTGAGTCTTGCTTTCTCCCCACCTTGTCCCTTTATTCAACCCAGCATTGCACCATAAGCATCCCACAACCCCAAGCTATCGGCTATTGCGTTGAGCCTTTGTCCCCGGCGGTAGATTGTGGTTTCCTGTAAGACTGCATCGATATTCAGCGAGAATAGGCCTGTGGAGGTTGGCGGTATTTGTATCAATGAGAGTAAATACGCAGGGCTAGCCGAACATGAAGCTCAAAAATATCGTTTGGAGATAAATAATACTCTGCGAAGCCCTCTTCCCGCGTGGTGTTGTTCACGTGGTATCACTTGATTCAGTATTCTAACCCCCTACCTCCAAACCAGCTCATTTCCAAATACCAATTCCCAACACCGTGGAATCAGTTGGCGCACATCTTGATGCCAGTTATTTAGCTTAAGTGGAGAGAGCTAGCTCATAATCTGCTCATCTTCCTCAGGCTTTATAGCGGTATGTTGAAACTCCCTATTATTGTTGGGTATATGATACGATAGGTGGAGATACGGCTACCCACTTAGGTCATGTCTTTGGGTTAGGCTAGAGTCTATCTACGTTTGGGATTAGGTAAATCATCGGTTGTGCAGGAGTGGGCCTGACATGTGTGTTTGTCCTCAAATAGTCTTCTCTTGTACAACCAGGCATCAACGAACATCTTACCTCGCACACCGACACATTAGGATCACAAATATGAGACATGTCTCACGGACACCTCTGCTGAGGACTATACTTGGTGGAAAATTAAAGCTTACATTCATGTACAGCATCTCAACCCGACATAGCACCCCTTTACCAGTACTAATATTTATCCCCTGCTGTTGCTCTCCAGTTCCTCGAGTACTACCTAAGTCACATGGGCGCTTCCCTCACTACCCCCCCATTATTCCCTCCCCACCCCCCCCCTGTCATTTACTGTCGAAGATACTGTCTTTGACGCGCCTCCTTGGCAAATCAGGTCTTGGGACTACCGCCCTCGCAGCATCAGCTAAGATAGTCCCTGCAATAATACCCTTATGCGACACCAGAACCCCCAGCTTACCTGACCGCGCATACTGCTTCATGTAGAATCAATGAAGAATTGATCTCAAGGTGATATTACTCCTGAGCTCTGGCCGCCCCCCGAGAAGGTCCGCCATGGCCGCATCTGGTATCTGAATAGTAGTGAGCCATCCCCTGTAGATACCAGGGCGCCAATTGCCCTAATTAGAACCGCACACCAGATTCCCACTTTTCAGTAATCACAACTCATGCAGCCCGCAACGCCTTGCAGACTTGTGGATTGCGGATTGCCTCCGAGATAGACTAGGATAGATGGGAATCGATAGGGATCAGGAAGGTCGTATCTGGATTGATGTCCAGGCGCCAGCAGCTGGCAGGAGAGACCACCATATTATCTGAGAAGGGCGGATACAACAGTCGACGAGCAACCCAGCCCCCAGGTTTGCCTAAGACTGGCATACAAACAAACCAGCCAGGATGAAAGTCTATGTCGCAAAAGACTTTGTTATGAAGAACGGAAAGCGCCAAGTCAGCTGCTCATCGTCAATTGTGAGGTCAAGATCAGTAAGAACGAGATCTGATCCGAAGAGAATTACGGCCGCGGTTCCAACTACGCAGAATTTTATTATTCCAGTTCTTCCGAGGATGGCAGCAGGAAGGAAAGGCGATATTTTAGCAGGGGGCTGACAAATCCTAACCAAACAGCACGAATCAAAAAAAGGGGGGGGTCAGAAAGGGCTCACGAGCCATCACTTCTACCAACTGCTCCTTCGCTAGCTCCAGACGATGCCCCAGTTATGCCGACAGTACAAGTAGTACCAGCCAGGAAAACAGAGCACAAACCTCTACCCGTGCAGCGATAGCGGACACTTTGCGAGGCTCCTCCACCGCAAGAAAAACACTACGCACAACTCTAGACCTGCCGAACATATAAGCTACCATCGGCTATTGTCCAGCTTCAGCTCCTACGAAATTTCCCAGAATCCAGAGCATTGAGTGCGAAGAGGAGCGGAGGAGACATATGAAGGCGTAAAGACGAACCAGATTGGGGCAGTATTCAGCTGAAATTCGTAAAACTCAACTGCAGTAGGAATAGTGGGGGGCTTGTCCACATTCTTGTTCATTACAAGTATCTGGCAAGTAGAAGTCGAACACAAGGGGGATCCTGGGAGCTGAATTTTGTATGGGGTCACAGATGCGCACAGACAATTCGCCATACAAAATGTTGACCCCTGTGTTCTGGTTCTTCATGCCGGGGACTTGTATGGCCAGATACATTTATACCGAGTCCAATTTCTATCCCCTGCCTGTACACGCGAACTTGGAAGTATCCGGATAAAAACGGAACTGGCTTGGTGCCCAATACTTGTAGTATTAGTAACTGTCAGAGATCTTTGCAGATATCACTCCCCAAAAAAAACAGCGGCTTTTCTCCAGAGCTTCCGGCGAACCACTTGCACAACCTTGGTATTGGGGTCCCCAAGCGAGTAAGAACTGGAATTCGTGCGAAAATAACACGTGGGCTTGGGAAGAGATTCCCCAGACAGCCTGAGGCGGATAGGTTCAGCTAGGAAAAATTGACGATGTGAACCCCAGACAGTGGACTCGGCCGCGGTATTTCCGGATATTTTTGAAGTTTGGCGTTTTTCCCACGATAGCCAACAGATGCTGCGTGGGGGTTGGATTCACTGCAAGGAGGCTCAGTGTAACCAGATGAGACTGTAGTACCACATTGCCCGGTATGGCGGATGTCAGCGAAGCCCAGGGAGCTAGAAAGTACACAGCAGAAACCCGGTTGCTTTTCTCAGCTTCAGCGTTCAATTGCTCTAAGAGTCCCCGGAAAAACAGACTCTGTGGTTATGAGCGAGTTGCCGAGCTGACTCTCCGCCATACGAGGCAAAGCTACAAGTAGACAGCCACTCGGACGTCCCTCCCACTCGGACAGATGCTAATTGGTTGATTTTCTGTGATGAAGCAAGCGGCTGACTTCTTTAGCCACAACACTTTATCCAGTTTACCATAGGAAAATTTCACCCAAGTTTGGTCGTCCGGTTGGGGGGTGTCCGAGTGACTCGTGGGTTGCCTACCAGTGCTTAGTAGCTTATAGTGTCCGGCAATCTTGGCATTGATTGGGACAATCGTACTCGGGTGAGGGGGTAAATATTGGGACAGGCAGGGGGTAGTGGAATTACTCGAATTGGCGGTTATCTTACTTTTTTGGTTCTTTGATACTCCTTCCAGGGTAGATGCTCAGGCATCTGCTGCCCCTGCTTGTCCCAATACTTCGCCCCTACCCCTAGTACCTGCTTTGGAGTCAAAGCGTCCGAATACTTTAGATTGCCAAGACCTGCACTTTGACGCAGCAGTTGGCACAAGAGTATGATACGATACGATACAGTACAGGATAAAGTGTTTTATTTGACCGGTTCACTTCGATAATAGTACATTACCACTAGTATAGCACACCCACCCAAATAATCACCAGAGGAAGATGCAGGAACAATTAAATTAAAATGACCAAAGGACCACGCAATGCGAAATTAATAAAGAAAGTACCAAACTAGTCGACTGATAGCTTCACAATCTCATCTGCCCACGCGCCCATCTGTTTAACATAAACCCATCAACTACACCATAAATATGCATGTAGCCATGAAAAGGCTTACTCATCCATTCATACATCCCCATGATGCCCCTCCACTCTCTTAGCGCTATCCTCCATATCTGCGACTTTAGCGCTCTGGTGGTCGACCCTCTCCACGAGCGCCCTGCGGATCTGCTCTTCCGGACGGACTCTCCAGCTGTCGTACGAGCTCAAGCTATACGGCCATAAGGGGGCGTTAGCAGGGGCATTAAGCCATCCCCCGGCCTTTGGTGGCGGGGAGCTGGTGAGGACGTTCAAGTCCATCTGCAGACTGGTGCAGTAAAGGTCAAGGTCCAAATCATTAACATCTCTTCCGAACGGATTCTCGATCTCTCGTCCGATAGCCGCAATTCCGAGGATGATGTACGCCGCAACAATGGTTCCGGGGATAGCCGACCAGCTGAGCTTTGCGCAGAGTTGGAAAGGAAGGACAAGGACGTAGAGCCAGGTGATTTGGGAAATGGCGATGTTGTATGCGACTGGGAGTGGAGTGCTGAGGACACGTTCACAACCACCATAGGCATCCACCATAAGCATGACACTAGACGAGACCTGAGATTGCCAGCACGGACTCTTGAGGGTGGTGTTTTGGATGCAGTGTTCGAAGTAGGCGGAGAGGTAGTTCATAATCTCGAAAGGGAGGTTTCCGTGATGCTTCCCCTGCTTACGAGCTACTTTGATGGACTTTTGGGGATTGGATTCGCAGAATGGAAGGCCAAGATGTTCACCCCAAGTTTGGAATTTCGAGCGGTGGGAGAGGCCGAAATTGTGTTCACTGGCAGATCTATCAAGTTCGCGAGCACGTTTGGCGAAGGTGTCAAGATGGTCAATGAGAGGTTCGAGGTCCTTATAGTCAGCTTCGATTTCATGGCGAAGCTTGTGCTTGACGGCTTGACAGAAAGCCAGTATAAGGTTTATAGCCGAACTATATCGCATCAGCATGGTTGCATATCAGGGGTAGTGCCAAGCGCCTACATTTTACTGAGAAGGTCATCCTTGCCCTGCTCGCCCTCACGTTCACTCGTGTGTATCCAGATGATCCTTGCCAAATTTCTCGAATGAAGTGTCATTTGAGCCCAGAATTTTCTCCCTTCGGCATACCTCTCATATGCTGTTGACGATCTAAAGGATAGTGACAAACCGACCACGAAACCCAATACGGTCAGCAAGAGAGAATCAACCGCAACTGTAAAAAATTAGCATAGCAACAACCAGTAAATCGGGCGGAAGCTTACGTGTGTTGTATTTCTCATGGATGACGGTGATAGCGGTTGCCCAGCCTGCCACAAAAAGCATGGGCACCACAAGGCTCGGCAGAATACTCCCATGCAACCGCATGAAATACGGAAGTTTGGAGTGTTTCGTGGGGTCCAGTGGTCCAGACTACACTCCCCCTATTAGCATTGAATTTTTTTATCAATCTTTACCAAGAGGACATACAAAATAGTCATCCAAGTCAACTGTACGTTTTGCTACCGGATGACTAGTGCCCACATGTTTTAATCTCTCTGGACCAGTAGGGGTGGCAGGCGCCACCTTCTCTGTTGCCGTTGCCGTTGAGGAGGGGCTGTCGGGATATCCACTTTGTTCTCCATTCTGATGGTGACCATTGGCACTTGGGCCGTGGCCATTGGGTTGGTCCGACATTCCAAAGCTCGTCTCTTGAAGAACAGCAGTAGTAACGACTTATCAGTAGGTTATTATCACGATAGACTCCCCACAGTTCAAAAACAAGAGTACCAGTAAAGACCGAAGAATGCCGAGCCGCAAGTGTTCGAACAAGTTAAACTCTCAGAGTAAGTCAAGGTTGCGAGTCCGGTGGTGTAAGATCGATAATATATATCCACAAGGCCGGCCAGATGGTAGTCGCAGGAACCCCAGGAAAGAAAGACAAGAAAACCGAGGACGAGGAAAATCCAGACACTGGAGAGAATCGAAGGTGGGAAAGAAGGGCGGGTCTCCAATAGACTATGTACTAGCACCCCGGAGGTGGTCATAAACCACGCTCAGCCCCGAAGCGAGAAGCGGCAGCTATAGGGGGACTAAAACGGACTAGGAAGTCCAAGTGATGACCGGTGATTAGGGTGGGGAGGAAGCTGGGCGCATCTTGTTACTCGTCCCTGTCAATAATGCAGGAATATTCAAGGTATTATTTGGTTTGGGCGCACAGATACCCGCGGAAAATCAACCATACAGTATGCTGTATTTTTCCTAACCCCTGCCCCCTGGTATCTCTTGTCTGGGACGAGTCCTCGAGCACAGCACCCTCCACTAGTGGGAGCTAGAACAATTGGGCCTCGCACTAGGACTTCCGAGTTGCCATTGCTGTGATGTGTATCACTTTTTTGTTCTTTTGTCTCAAGTTAGAGTGTCAGTTTTTGCAATGTCCAGGCCCATCTATCCAATGTCTTAAGTGCAAGGTTCAACTATTTGAGCTGTTACATTATACCTATATATATCCTTCATCCCGGTTTATGACACCACGAAGGCTCCCAATCATTGCCTCTCAGCATCATCGGCGACGAACACTGTATGGTGATGGTTTGAGGGTGCTAGCTTCTTTTATCTATTAGTAAACGCGTGGATTTGATATCAAGCCTTCCATATTCCCCGGGGTGGCATGAAATTTTGCTTGCTCTTTGGCAGGCCCTTGGGTCGGTATTCAGGCGCCGACCAATCCCAGTCCTCCGTCATCAGGCAGTGTAGTGACCTCAGCACACTCATCTCAAGAGATCTCGCGATGTCGAACACATCGCGGATTTTGTTCGTCGATTACTTTCCGTTTCATGATTGCTGATGTTCATGCTCGGACTCGCAGAGTGTTTAGGAGAAATAGGCTGCTGTGTTTACTATTGTATAGGCGGCAAGGGAGCAGTGGGCACTTGTGTATCTTTTCTTCAAAGTCGGATTCGCCCTAAGAATGAGTCCCCAGGTACCCAATTGCCCCTCGCTATACTAGTACAGTATTTGCTACCGCACAGCATTTGTTTAAAGTGTGGGCTTGCCCTTTACAATACCGACAGTAAGGCCCACACCCCAAGCAAACCCGTCCGCAAAAGGCAATTGGGTACGATAGAATCTTCGTAGCGCGAATCCGAGAAGACAGGTACCCGGGCATCTGTTCCACATTCAAGAATAAGCAAGTTGAGTGTAACCTCTCCATTTTGGGATTCATCCAACGCTTTAGTGGGTGAGCCAAGCCGAGAAAATAGAGTCCTACAAGTAACGACCCCTATTATAAGTTGAGCTCATTATTAATAAGTAAAAGCACAGATGAGATCTGTATAACCCTCCATGCCCTGATTGGTCTGATTCGAGTTTCCCCGTCTCCTGGTTCCACAGGGGGAAGGGGGAAGGGGGAAGGAGATTACAGGTGGAAGGGTTGAGTTGTCTTTTCCCTTTTTCTATTTCTTCCAACTCCTCTCGTGATGGTGTGGGGGTCGTTACGGTTTCTAAATTGAAAGCTGACTACCGGTATTCTATGCAAGACTTTCTGCTGATACCATGGATGTCGGCACCAGCAGTTCATCAGGGGCAAGTCAAAGGCAGGGGTCAAGTTCATCCTACTCCAAACCTCATCCGATCGTGCTTACGCCGGTGGACCGAGTACTTGTGCCAAATTTCCCAGCAATCATAACAAACTGCTCCGGCAAAATAAGGTTGTGGCTGTGCAGTGGCTGCAGCTTACCGCGCAAGAGCGCTCCCAGGGGTGCGGGAAAGGAAAATCTTTCGAAGTATAGTAATCGAATAAATAATACGGCAAATTACCAGGACTCGAGGGTGGGCGCTGTCAAGCGGTGCGGCTCTGCCGCCCGAAACACCAACCCGCTCTTCTGCCGATAAATAGAATAGGCGTAAACTAGGCCAAACCAACCGACGAATCTCTAGCAAGCGGGTACTGTGGAGAATACAACTCCTCACCGGGCTCTCATGAGAGCTCCAGTAGATATGATAAATGAGGCTAAAGTGCCCTCTATCACTCGATCATTAAATCAATTATTAGTAGCAGGCGGGTAATCCCACGAGAGGAGCGGGCGAAGTGTGAAAGCACTTGGATCATAGGGCTCTCCTCGTGCGGTAACAATATTTATAGCACCCGGTTATGTGAGCTGCGGAGTAAGGCCAATTTCATGATATTGCAAGGGCGGTATAGCACCACTTCACCACGGTCATCAAGAGTCCCATACGGTACCGCGAGTCATATCATAGATGGAGTACTGTAAATTTCCTAAAGGTTGCCAGACAGCGACACCTTTTGCGGTGCAAAGCAGGGGGTGGATTATGCTGGTGACTGCCCACCAGCTACGAGTATTGAGCATCGGTATTCCACTCGCGCAAGGATGCTGCATAGGGGCTGAGTCTTCGTCTGCTAAATTTTCCTTCTGGACATCTATTGCCCATCGAGGGCTACTCTCCCTGTTCTCCTCAGAGGCTCGTGCGAAATCGGGGGCACTTTTGTTCTTCGGAGGTGTTGAGTGGTGGGACTTTTGGTGATATTGATAACCGGGGTAGATTGGCCGGATGCGGTCTAAGTGGTTGTTGTTGCCGTGTTTGCTGACGCCGAGGAGCCGTGTGCTACAAGGACTCGAGGTCTGAGCAAAGGTTTATCGCGCTTAGCTCTGGCTCATCGAATTTGAGTGTGTAACTTGCAACGTCCAACGGAACTCACCATTTACTCTAATTTTGGTGAAGGGAAACACGCTGTCGAATCCCCGCCTCACCGGCCAGAGCAAAATCGTGCTTTTGGATGGCTGATAGGCTTACCCGAACCCCTAGTATTAGTACTCTAATCGGATACCAGGGTCATTCCGTGAGGATTCCCAGTGTGATGAAGGGCTGGCTTACCCGGGACCAGCAACGCGTATATATCATAAGTTAAGGAGTTGAAGCCATGTTGGTACAACTAGGTCTATTGATTATGGCGGAAGAAATTCCGCCAACGCTTTACAATGTTTTTATTTGCCAGAAAGGCTATCTATGGTGGTTTAACCAGTGCGAGGGTGTTCACGGATCAAACCCCCCGCCTGAGCACAAATTGGCCAAGTGATACAATATTTAGCAAGGGTACATGGTGCAGATGGGGGCTCCGGGAAGTGACCGGGGTACGGAGTTCAATTATTTTTTATTTTTTTAAAAGTTGTGCGCTGTGATTGGAGTGATTTGGAGGGATCTCTCCATGTTGGTGTACGAGTAGTGTCAGATGCATAAATTAGCGAGAAGCCGCCAGGCGCTAGCACGTTCAAATAATATTTTTCCCCTAATATTGTCTCGAAATCGCAATAGAACGCCATAGACTAACTCTTTATAGCAATGACTAAGCCTGTCCGAGTTCTAATTTTGACGCGATTGTAAGTTTCTCCCCAGCCTCTTCTTATTTTTCAAGTAAAAGAGTCGCCAGTTAATGCGGGACCGTATTAGAGCCAGAGGATAATAATGCCGCTACTGTAGTTCAATCGCTCTCTGCCACATCATCATGGCATCGGTGCCGCAGCCAGGATCTACGATCGGTGTCATGAATTAGTCTCGTAGTGTGCCTTCGGGGTAAGCAACGATGTATTATTGGATGGTTTCCTCTTTTTGCTAGTACTAGGGGTAGGAGCGAAGTATTGGGACAAGCAGGGGTAGCAGAGGCCGGTGCATATACCTTGAAAGGAGTAATCAAAGAACCAAAAAGTAAGAAAACTACTAACTAGAGTAATTCTATTATCCCCCTGCTTGTCCCAATATTTTCCCCCTCACCCGAGTACCATCTCCTGTTTGCGCATGAAAGGAGTCATACTGTCTCACTCGACCATGGTCCATGGATGTGTTTCGAACGGGGAGAGAGCGGCCAGAAGATAGCGGCGCTCCTGAGGGCTTGTTGCAATGCTTGCTACCATTCACCATAGGCGTGGTTTCAGTGTCTCCTGGCCTCAACTCATATCTCACCATGATAGCGATTCCTCCCCTTTTGAGTATCTGCTCGGCACCTCTCGGCATTTGCTATCTGGGGACAAGATTTCTAACCTTCAATGCCGGTAAGAGCTTTCTCTTTTGTTTGGGGTTTATGATGTCTTCTCTGCCATCCATATCTTGGAAGCTCTCCTGGGCATCTATCCTACCAAGGTTACTCTTTGGATTGAGGGGAGTTCTTCCTCTATATTTCGGATTGGCTTACGAGGGCCATGTCAGGTGGGGGGGTCTTGCATGGGCCCAAACACTTGTACTACCGTAAGATCTCACTTTAATGAACTGGCCTGGACTAGGGCTTTTCGAAATCTCTGGTGATAAGAAAACTAAGCTTTGAGAATTTTGGAAGAGACAAGGTATTTGGTCTGCCCTCGACTCTAGAGACTTGGCTGATTGCACAAGGCACAGGGGGATGCTTCCCTGGAGACAGGGATTATTTCTCGGGTTAACCTAAATTAACTGTGCGAAAACATCCCCTTTAGTCCTTGTAAACTGTCTTAGTCTAGATCAGTTTATTAAAGGCGAGATTTTACCGCAGTGTCTGTCTCGGGCCAGAAGTACTTGTGCTACAGGTACTTGTGGAACATAGGGGGGCTATACGGGTACCGGTACTCGGGTATACAGGCAAATGTTGGGATGGACAGGGGTATATAGATCGCCCGAGACTTTACTGATTCCAGGCAGAGATATGCTCCCAGGACACCCATACCCTGTCAGTCTCATCACTTACCGTACTCGAGTATTGTCGCTTTACCAGTTTACCCGAGTACGTCGTGTTGGCGCTCCGATACACAGACTTTTACCATCTACGGTATTTCTTGAGCCCCAGTTTTCGGGTACATTTTCTCTGGGAGAAGGGCTTCCGGTGGTGCCATTTTCTATTGTTTCCCGGCTAAGGAATATTGCCCTCCCTTTGCTCGATTTTCCTAGAGGAGTTTTGAGGTCTCCAACCAGAACATCCATCGGACGGGGAAATATCCATTCTCAGACAACAGCCGAAACACCACAAGACAGACGACGACAGAGCAAAGACAGCAGAGAGAGGAGGACGACACTGAGGTGCAAAGAATTTTCAGACACAGGTGCTGGCCTTTTGTTTTTCTTTTGTCACTTTTTGTTTCCATCATTGTCTCTTGTGTGTTTTACAGGTTACTTGAATAGATTTGTCCTGTAGGCTGTTTGTAGTTGGTTGGGTTTTTCCTGGTTGTGATGGGGATCGACCAATTGGAGCTTCGTGCCTACCGTACTCTTGCCTCGACGAATCGCCTGAAGGAGGGGAAGCGAAGCAATATTATAATCAAATCACCTGATTGGAGTTTTGCTTCTTTTGGTGGAGACGCACCAAGAGAAAAGCAACTCCAATCTAGTGATTTAAGTATCGGTATTATTTTAGGGAGATCAAATTCGTGTATCACCGCAATCGCCATTGAGGTGCTGTGACGAGCATACTGGAGTCGAGTCCGGAAATGCGCCCGCGAGCTACTCGAAGCTAGCCTTCTTTCCGACTTTTAGTATTCTATCAAATACCGGTACGGTAGTGAAAATCTTGCTACCCGGAAGGCTGAGCATGAACCCCGCTTCTTCTCTTGAACATCCAGAAATCCTGTCAGCCCGCAATCGCGTATTCGATATGTTAGTCCCTTCCTTCGAACAGCTCAAGAAATCTGGACCAGGAAGTGCCTCTCATTTGACATAATATCGACTCTTTCAATGTGTCAAATAATTATAGGATGGTGGGTGAGGGGCTGGGAATCCTATCGTGGATTTCTCTATTGGAGTCTCGTATAAGACATCAAAAGTGTTGCCCGCTGAGTCGGTGGTGAGGGAGAATAACTCTGAGCCAGCGAATCCCAAATGTTGGGTGATTGTCAAGACAGATCGGTGAGACAACTTTTGATCTTAGACTGGGAAAGCCATATGGGGGTAAAACCCTCCGCCTCATAGGGGAAATACATTGCCAATCCTCCGCGGGGTAATTATCTCTTAGACCTGTAGGATCTTGAAGATGTCGAGCTGTCTCAGTTGGTGTTTGAGACAGAGGCAAATGTGCAACTTTTTGTTGACAGCCAAAGTTTGGCCGGTGTCAAGACTTCAGACCGTCAATAATATTAAACATATGACCACACTTTCGCTGATAGTCACTGAGGGATACTGGGGTGGGGATCGGGCCCTCCTTAGGCCTGTATATCTCGGAAACTTATAAGGGCAACACGAAACCTCGGCATCTTACCGGTCCAGGAGATAGCCCACTGGCTGCCGGCGCCTTGCTGACCGGGTCAGCAAAAGGAAACGCTCCTACTGCTTATTTCTATTGTGACTTTGCCTCCCAAAGGGGAGCAACCCATGGTTACAAGTCCCCGGCATGAAGAACCCGAACACAGGGGGGATCCTGGAGTCTGAATTTTGTATGTGACTTAGATAAGCACGAGTGATTCACCATACAAAATTCAGGCTCTAGGATCGCCCCTGTGTTCGGGTTCTTCATGCCGGGGACGTGTAGTGTGCTGGGTGAACATGGGCAGGTTGTTGGACACTCCAAGGACCCCCGAGAATATGATATGTGCACGACTTCTACAAAGTAGGAAGGATTTGTCGGCGGCCTAGGCCGCGGTAGCCCGAAATAGTTAAAATCCTAGAAACTCTTTCCTCCTTGTAGTATAGTACAGATATATGCATCTATGCCTTGTATGAATACTTGGCATAAAATCGACTAGAGCTTCTCGGCTTAGAAAGTGTGTGTCCTCTGAAAGCAGCTAGGTGCTCGGATATTTTCTACGAGGAGACAGTATATAAGTTAAGGGGAGATGCCGGAAGGTATCTGGATGAAGGCGTGGTGATCATATCCATAACCCCTTGCGATAGCAATATAACGAACTATATCTACATGAGAATGGTGAAGGATACGATTCTCAAATACTGTAGATACCGATTTGGAGGAGGGTGATGTGAAAAGCATTACTGAAAATGTTTCTGAAACGAGCGCACTAGGGACTGCAGAGATCACCTGAGTGTTAAAAAATATTCCAGACATATGTCTGTTCCCTTGAATACCGAAGTGATTCTAAGGGAAACAACCAAATATGGACGGCGGAGGGAACCCAATGCTATGGAAACTGGCCCGGTCTTTCGGGTGGTGATGCTGAGACTCTCCGGGGAATGAAACACCAGGGCATGGAAAAATCGGGGCTCGAAATAGGAGGCGATGCGAGTAACTAGCTGAGCTATTAACGTCTTACAACCCTTGGCGCGTTCTAGTGGTGGAATTAGAGTCCACAACCCTCAGTCCTCAAGCACTCCCTCAGCAGGGGCTATTGATAAGCGGTTGGTTAAGCCTTGTTAACGGAGGTTGGGAGCCCATTTGATACGTTCTACCTTCTAGGAATACATTCGCGGCCTGAGGATGGAGTTCCTAGCAATTTTGCAATGAAGGGGGGGGGGGTTCGATCAAAAAATGATCGAAGGCGAGGAAAGCGCTTTTTCGAACCGGGGGGTTACAAGATAGAACCCCTTCTAACAAATCGGTAAACAATGATATTTGAAGGCAGTTGGAAGCAAAGAAACAAATGAAATGATAGGAAAAGAGGGCCAAATGTAGCAGAAAAAGCAAATAAACTAGCACTGGTACTCCACTTCCCCGGCTTCTGAGCAATAAATACTCACTCTGGGCTAAAGGTAGAAATTCGCATCGGAGTTCCTGCTATTTTTGCTTCTTAAGAAATTAAAGAACCCCTTCAATCCTTATTTTCAGAAACCCCGATTCAAACCCCCCCCCTTCTAACCCCTCGGGTTGGATTATCAAAGGCCTTGTTTGCAACACTGGTTCCTAGCGATAGGTGATTAGTAGGCGTATTAATAAAGGGTTTTTATTCATTCGATTTATGGGAAAAAAGTTACTGTGGGGAGCGCTGGCTCTGAGCCTGAGATTGATTTTTTACAAGGGGGTGCTTGGTTACGGCTAGTAGGATGTTGGACTGCTAGATTATACGTGCAGCCGAACTATGTAGTCGGAACAGTGGTATATGCTGTTACAAGAGGGTGCATAGTCCTTGCACGGTGAGGGGAGGTCTGGGGGGGGGGGGGGTGTCGAGGGCTTGCCATCCGACCCACCAGAGGACAAGTAGAGGGTGGCCAACCGCATACCAGCCTGAGGCAGAAGAGGTATCCACTTCCATACACGGAGAAAAAAGGGAAAAACCCCAAATCTTGTACCTTTCAATAGTACAATCCATCCCCTAATCGAAGCACAATTTCCCAAATAGAGCGCTTGCTTCCTGGGAGTTTCATTGTTCGCTATGCGAGTGACGAGTCGTGAGTAGGTGGTAACGGGTTTCTTGACTGATGATGCCCAACTTGGAAATTAGAAACAATGTCCTGAGCGAGATTATGATAGGTCGTGGACCTGATACTGCAGCGTTGTTCTGTTATACGATTATCGGCGCGTCTGCGTGGGGTAGCTTTCCGCCGTAAATGTGGTTTTTAAATTTTCGTAGAATGAAAATACAGTAGCGAATCGCAAAGAGGGTAGATAGCGCGTAACGCCTTCAATTCTTCTTGCTGAACTAACGACAAGGGCGGGAGTATATATAAACAAACGAAGTCATCCTCATCCTTCCATCGGTCGTGACTCGTATCTTCTTTTCTCCACACGTGTTCCCTGTCACATTGCGTGCCCTTGTGGTAACAAAAGAAAGAGCCTCAAAAAGACTCACACTCTCATAGGCCTTTGGCACAAATGCCGGTCCTTTTTTTAGCCTTCATCGCCGTAGCCTCCTTACTTTCTTCTGACTGTCCATACTCCACCCAGCCAACAACTAAAACATTTTCTCGGTCTTCTCGATCTTCTGAACTCTCAGGAAACATAAGAGACTATACCTAGAATATGTCGAACAGCATCAACTAATTTACAACATCATAAACCCTGCCAGCCCCCCCCCTTTGTACTCAAACACTACCTTGTTCAAGCCTTCCAGTGGGCCAAACTGGGTCAAAATTGGACCGGATGGATCTAACCTAGGGTCGGGGGATCGTAGTTCGGGTTATTTGAGTACTTTCGGGGTAAGAATGCAAGGAGGGTTGGAGAAGTAGAAAGGGGGGTCTGTTGTGCTATTCTGCATAGCCACAATGAGCGGTGGCTGTTGTGGAAGATGTTTTCGCAATACTTGTACCAGTCGAGTGAGATATTGTGATACGACTGGATTCAAGCAGATTAGTGAAGATTTATGTTTTGTTATGCTTTTCAATAGTTCAACATATGGGCCTAAAATAAGCATCTTTGCTTAAAGTCTACGTATCTAAGAGCCTTTTTTGTCGGGTTCTTTTCCCTATCAAGCTAACTTTGTACAGCTGCGAATTCCTCTTTTGATAGTGGGAGTCTCGCCCTAGCACTTCGTCTATCCTGCGAACTCTTCTAGTTTTTGAGCTTAGTGGGTCTGATAGACGGAGGAAGCTTTTCTGAGACGTTCTAGGGCCTCGCTGGGGACTGGCTCCGCCATCGATGGACCTCGCGGCACACCTGCATGGATAAAACGAAGTAAAAAGGGGTGGAAAACCTCTGAGAGATTGATAAGAAGTGGCATTCCGAGACTGTTATAGGCTTCGGAGCTTGTGCGTGGCGTTTCTCCACAACTATTTTACACATTTTCTGGCACCTTTCCCCTTCTAGTAAGCATGAGTTTCGGTCCGTTTGGTTTCGGATATCCGTTCTTATCATGATGGCGACAGTCCTTCAGAAAGAGCTACTGGGTTTAAAAAATTTCTGAATCTTATACAGATTCTCTAATACTAAAGCGACTGAATTGGTCTGGGTGGCAATTTACCATTAGGCCCGCTCCTCCTGGTCACTCTCTAGGGAAACCAACCGTGCTTTCTCAAAAAAAAGGTCGAGCATGAGGGCTGCTGCTACTAGTGGGAGGTATTATGCCCCCTCAATAGTCATAGCAAAGCCCAATCTTCTGCCAGGGCTCTCCTGACAATTTCGTTGCTCAAGGTAATGATCAGGGCCGGCGCGATGTGTTTGGTCGTAGTAGGAGGGGAAGTTGCTGTCGCCAAATTCCTTTCTAATTATAACCTCTTGGACTTCCCTTGTGCTACGCCACCTGACCCCCTAAAGGGGGCACTGTGCACGGTAGCAGTGTGTGTCGACAGGAACCCAAATGATCTATTGGCCCCCAGGAGGTAATCTGTGGCCACAAGAATCATGAGAAATCACTCATATCACTATCCCGCCTAAAGGAGGGCACTATTCCCCGGACGGACCTGTGATTGAGGATAAGTATTTTGATGTTATGATTGCGTTACTCTTTTGCCACGAGCCTGCTAGTATGCTAGGGGCATCTGGCGGCCTTGGAGTGCCGATCTGAAGTGCGCGACGTCCTTAGTGTCTTCAAGGTCTCTCCCTATGTATAGCCAAAATAAGGGTAAGAAAGAGAGTAATTGATATTACTACTATACTACCCTTTGAAAAATTGTGGTGCTATGTGTCGGTACAGTGGCCGATGTTCACAAATTCTTGAAAGCATTCCGTGAGTACAGTACGGGGCTGGAATTCTATCCCTGATTACTGCTGGTGGACGCTAACTTAACTACTAAGTTATACGCAATCTGGTAGGTGTTCCGGTCGGCCACTTGCCGCCGGGCACTAGTTCCGTAGTTCAAATGGAGTTCGTCGGACCCCCACTACCACCCCTCGAAGTTGAGGCTTGCTCGGTGTTTGGCATCTGGACTCTGGCACCTCTACCTTTCAACCGTTGATCGCATATCCGATTGCCGCATTCTTATACTTGCCCTTTGCATTGTTTTCTGCCCTCATATCTAGCATGGTAGAGCTACGATCATTGCCCTGCCTTCACTACCTACCGCTTTGTTTACGGCCTAGATAAATCAGCGCCATTTTCCATATGGTATCCTTCGTTCACCCCCAATATCTCCGGGTGTTCTCACTGTCTTCTCATTCTCATGGATTGTTCTCTGGGTCAATATATTTATGGAGCGTGCATTGGTTTGTAGTTAATAGTATTGGGATTCAAATACTGTCCGCTCTTGCGCCCCTTTCTTCGCGGGACCCAGCACCGTGTTTCCACTTCCTCCACGTTCATACCGCCATCTAACTCTCGGAGTCTCTTGACTGTTTTATTGTGTGGAAGTGAAAGATTCAGAGAGTGTATCGAATGCTCGTGCTTTTCAGAATTTTGGGCGGGCGCGCAAAATAAGTTCCTAGATATTCACGGCATATGACCCTATGTCAGTTGGTTGACTGGTTGAGGGGAAGTAGTTGTGATCGATTACAGCAAGCAACTGTGATTTTGGTGTGATTGGTGCTGGTTCTGTTTTTCGTTTGGGTTAGGTTTTATTGTTGAAATAAATTCCCCCATTCTCTGCAAACGAGCGTATTCATAGCCCTTGCGAATGTGATGTATGGTAATCATCGTCTCAATAACGCACGAGCATGTTGCGACGCCGCTTCTCTTTACCGCACTAGTGATCTGCTGGGTAGCCTGGCCTTGTGCCGGGTTGGTAAATGCCAGCAGTCCGGTTATGGGCCCATCTGGGTCTGAGTCATTAGAGTGAAATATCTGGAATACGCACAGTGATGGAATTCGATCAGTGTATTATACGGTGGCTGCGTTCACGGCGAAAGTATAGGGGAGTCCTTGCGCGTGGTTTTAGAAATCTGAAAGGGGCTCGGATTTTGGTTTCTGCTCACGAAAAAGGGCTTTACTAACATGGAGCCAGTGCCCGTACTAACAGATGGCGAAGCGTTGAACGGGTTGTAGAAAATAGAAAGATCTGGGAAAGAAAATTTCATGATTTGAGAATCCCTTTCTCCGAACTTCCTGCAACTTTGGCTTGCTCCTCCTTCCCTCTCAGTTAATGGCAAGCCATCCAACCAACAATTCCAACGACACACCCGATTCCAGCACTCCCCGTCACACCCTTCCAACCTAGGCCCTTCCCCACACCTCCTAATACCCCACCTACAAGTACTCCCGAAGCACTCCATTCATTGATCCTATTTTGAGGCTTATTCTCGAGCAACCTCCATGATCGGTCTTGCCACTCGATCTCCTGCTTCCCATACATCCTCAGCGAAAGGGCTACCGCGGCAAGGCCGGTAGCTGCAACAACTCCGATACCGGCACCCCGGACCACAGAGACTGCTAGTGGTGACTTGCGGGTGTGAGCAGAAAGCCCAAATCGCACCCCGCCATAGAGAGATCCGAGGGCCGCCCCGAGGTTGGCCCCACGGTGTAAGACATGAGTGGTGAGAATAGTGCGCGAGTAGGGCTGGTCTTCGGCATAGTCTGGGTGGGGGACGAATCGATCCATCTTGAGAGACTTCAAAGAACCGTTATCGACAGTGGAGACTCTCGAATTTGTGTAATGGGTTTGCCCTCAATCGCCCATTCGGTTGACTCTGGGGTTGCTTTTTGGTAATTCGGTGCGGCTAAAGTCGGGACGGATATTGGCCGCAACTGCGTGGTTAATGTACGATACTCGAGTACCGTACTTTACCAATCAGCCCTTAACCTTATCTTACCGATAGGTGAGAGAGGCTTCTTAATGTAGAGGGAAAGGGCGCGAGTGATACCGCATGAGTACGCGAAAGCACAAGTGAAAAAAGGGCCCGGTAGAACGCTCTGATATTATCCCCTTAGGGCTCACCTTAAAGTCATTTATAGAGTGGTGTCGTATCATATTCACAACAGTTGAACCCACAAACGAATCCACCCTCTAAAGATGCAGCTCCTCCAGTCTAGGCATAACGCCTAACTTATACAAAAGGGAGAAAAAATGAAAGAAAAAAGTTGATAAGCCGTTTTTACCATCCGTAAAGCCGCACACTAGGTGATGCGTATATGCGAGAGAGAGAGAGTGGAGGGGGGGGGGGGGAAGGAAACGGTAAAGTGGGAGAGAAAGAATAAAAAAGAGATGGACCCGAAACCTATTAAATAACATCCGTCGGCACAACCGGCCTCACAGGAGGATCCACACTCCTCACGCTTCCCCCAGAGTCCCTTTTGTTTGGCCGCTCTTATGGATCATAGCTCTCCTCCAAAGCAAGTGAATTGGGTCCTGGATACTGGGGTGGACGGTACGCATAGCTGGCAGGTTCCCCTCCTGCTTCCTCCATCGGAACCTCCTGATAAACGTGCCCATGTGGCGGAATCACTTCCTCCCTCCAAGACCCAGAGCCCTTCTCCCGCGTAGCAGCGGTCCCAAGGCTCTGTCGATTGTTGGTCGACCCCCAAATATCACTATCCATGCTCTCCCTCCTATCCCTCGGCAACCTGCGCGTCCTTCTCCTCCCGCGCTTGTTCCCGTTGCCATAGTAGCGCTTCGTGGAGAGGAGGGCGTGGGTGAAGAGAGCGACGCTCAAGCACAAGAATCCGGTGATCGCCCCGAATATTATCAGAAACATACGGATGTTGTGACTTGATGCCTTGGATTCGTTCTCCTGCACGACCTTTTGGGCCCACTTGGCGGCGTCGGGGTTGTGGGTCATTGTCGTTACGGTAGAGGAGTTTGGATGGAGTGCGCCGTCTGGTACCGCCAAAGCTAGGGGCTAGAAAGCTGGCAGAGGTACGATAGAAAGAGCGTTTGGTGCATTGTTGGTAATTACCCCGCCGGGGGAGGTAGAATCTGTGAAATGGATTGAAAATGAGAATATGGCTCTAGGCTAGAAAGAAGCCAGTATTTAGGAAGAGGGCTGTGGGGGGAGAAGTGTTTTGTCTTTACCTTCTATTCGACCGGATGAAGCGCGATCGATTATTTTAAGAAACGTGGTCGTTTCTATAGCTCGGTATGCTGTGAGTGGCTGTTCAGTCGGGGCCGGTGTGGTTGTCTCCGCAGGAGTTTCAATAGAAATGATTGTTTGTGTACTGTGCGAGGCTGGCGACAAAAATCACGGGCAGATGAAGGTTTTACATGCACTGAAAACACCCATATTCACGACCTTCCAACCACTGATCTAGTAAAGCAATCCAAACCAAATAATCCACATGTGATATAATTCTCTGGATTCTACTCTATAGCCTTTTTGAACTCTGTATCTAAACTGGCTGAGGAACAAGGGAGTAAAATTGGCCCTGGCGCAATTTTTGGCTATTTTGTATGATATGGGAAATGGCAGGGCTTGGCCCTGTTTTCAACTTCAACTTTACAATGTTGCATGCCAGGTCAGCCAGTGATTCTTTAAAGATCTGTGAGCACTTGAGAGGATATTTGAAGGAATTTTGGACTACAATATGAATTTTTCATTTTTTTCAGCTTCAAGATGCATTAAATGAAGAGGGCGAAGTAGACTAGTTTGGACGGTACATGTCATTCTACCGGTGATTTTTGTCGCCAGCCTCGTACAGCGTCTCAACCCGCCAAAGCACCCCTTTAGTGAGATTTATGCCCTACTATTTTTCTCCACTAAGTCACATGGACACTTGAATCACCATCCTCCCCAGCCATTCCCTCGGTATTCTCCCCCCTCAATCTCTGTCGAAGTTGCCTTTCTTTGATGCCCCTAATTGATAAATCGGGTCTTGGGACTACCGCCCTCGCACTATCAACTGACATAGTCCCTGCAATGATACCCCTACGCAGCTCCAGAACCCTCAGCTTTCCCGACCGCCTATTCTGCTTCATGTAGAAATCCATGAAAAATTGATCTCCAGGTGGTATCATTCCTCCGAGCTCTGACTGCCTTTCAAGAAGGACTACCATGATTGCATACAGGTAACTGATGTGTAGAGAGTTATTCCCCGCGGATACCAGCGCGTCGATTGTGTTAATTAGAGCTATGCACCAGGTCCCCCCGCTTTTAGTAACCATAACTCATGCGGCGTACAACGCCTGGTAGACTTGGGAATTGTGGATTACCTTCAAGATAGACAAGGAAAGACGGGAATCGATAGGGATCAGGGTGCGGGGGGAAGTTCGTATCTGCATTGATGTCCAGATGCCAGCAGCTCGCGGGATAGAGCATCACCTTGTATGAAGAGGGCGGATGCTACAGTCGATGAGCAACCCAGCCCCCAGGCCCGCCCACGACTGGCATGGAAGTCAGCTGGCAAGTATGGAAGTCTATGTCGCGGAAGCCTTCGTTGTGAAGAATGGAAAGCGCCAAGTCAAACTGCTCGTCGGCAATCGCAAGGTCGAGATCAGCAAGAAGGAGATCTGATCCGAAGTGAATTACGGCCGCATTTCCAACTATGCAGAGTTTTATCCCAGCACTTTCGAGGATGGCAGCGGGAAGGAAAGGCGATATTTCAGCAGGGGGTTGAGACTCGGCGTTAGTAGGTGAAGACATTTTCGAAAGGTGGCAAGGACTGAGGAGATGTTGTATGATGGAAGAACTGCCCTGAGACGTTTGGTAGGGTAACCACAGTGTATATAGAGACCGTTATGATATCATACCAAGAATGTGACTGGCAAGACTAGCCCTTTGGGAGTATCATACGCTTAAGATCTTAAAAACAACCTCAACCTAATCATGTTAACCCTCAACCTGGGAATTCAAGTAACAATGCGACCAGTTAGAAGGTCTTTGGGAAAACTGAAAGCAAACAGCGTAAATGAGGGAAGCATGCAGAACGAGGCCCCACACCCAACGCACTTGAAGCACTGGAAACCAGGCTTCAGGTTAGGGAGTTACGCCACATATGCAAGTATCATATTATTATAGACTAATTAAGGTGTTTGAAGGTTGAACCAAGTATCATAACCAGGTAGAAAGGAGGTGAAAGATTAAGGTTACCGCCATATCAGGGCACACCGGTAATTTAAAATTTAAGCTTCCGTTTCTTCTATGATAATATTATTATGATACAACATCTTCCACCCTCAGTTCCTGCCACCTTTCGAAAATGTCTTCACCTACTAACGCCGAGTCTCAACCCCCTGCTGAAATATCGCCTTTCCTTCCCGCTGCCATCCTCGAAAGTGCTGGGATAAAACTCTGCATAGTTGGAAATGCGGCCGTAATTCACTTCGGATCAGATCTCCTTCTTGCTGATCTCGACCTTGCGATTGCCGACGAGCAGTTTGACTTGGCGCTTTCCATTCTTCACAACGAAGGCTTCCGCGACATAGACTTCCATACTTGCCAGCTGACTTCCATGCCAGTCGTGGGCGGGCCTGGGGGCTGGGTTGCTCATCGACTGCAGCATCCGCCCTCTTTATACAAGGTGATGCTCTATCCCGCGAGCTGCTGGCACCTGGACATCAATGCAGATACGACCTTCCTCCCGCACCCTGATCCCTATCGATTCCCGTCTTTCCTTGTCTATCTTGAAGGTAATCCACAATCCCCAAGTCTACCAGGTGTTGTACGCTGCGTGAGCTATGGTTACTGACGGCGGGGACCTGGTACACAGCTCTAATTAACACAATCGACGCGCTGGTATCCGTGGGAGATAACTCTCTACACTTCAGATACCTGTATGCAAGCATGGTAATCCTTCTCGGCAGGCGGCCAGAGCCCAGAGGAATGATACCACCTGGAGATCAATTTTTCATGGATTTCTATATGAAGCAGAATGCGCGGTCGGGCAAGTTGAGGGTTCTGGAGCTGCGTAGGGGTATCATTGCAGGGACTATGTCAGTTGATAGTGCGAGGGCGGTAGTCCCAAGACCTGATTTATCAATTAGGGGCATCAAAGAAAGGCAACTTCGACAGAGATTGAGGGGGGAGAATACCGAGGGAATGGCTGGGGAGGATGGTGATGCAAGTGTCCATGTGACTTAGTTGGTACACTGGAGAAAAATAGTAGCGCATAAATCTCACTAAAGGTGTGCTTTGGCGGGTTGAGACGCTGTACTAGTATATGTGCTGGAATTCCATCCCTGAGCACCTCTGGCAGACGCCAATAGCGATACGCAACCTGGTAGGTGTTTCGGTCGGCCACTTGCCGCTGGGAACTAGTTCCGCAATTCAAATGGAGTTACTGGTCGGACCCCCTCTACCACCCCTCGAAGTTGAGGCTTACTCCATGTTTGGCATCTGGACTGTGGCGCCTCTAACTTCTCACCGTTGATCGCATATCACACTGCCGTATTCTTATACTTCTCCTTTGCATTGCTGTCTGCCCTCGTATCTAGCGTGGTAGAGCTACGATCATGGCCCTACCTTCACTACCTACCGCATTGTGTACTGCCTAGATAAATCAGCGTCATTTTCCATATGGTATCCCCCAATATCTCCTGGTGTTCTCACTGCCTTCTCATTTTCATGGATTACTCCGGAAATGGAGCGTTGTTCTCTGGGTCAATAGATTTATGGAGCGCGCGCTAGTTTATAGATGATAGTCTTGAGATTCAAATATTGTCCGCTCTTGCGCGCCCTTCTTCGCGGGACCCAGTACCATGTTTCCACCTCCTCCACGTTCATACCACCATTTAACTCTCGGGGTCTCTTGGCTGTTTCCTTGTGTGGAAGTGAAAGATTTAGAGAGTATATTGAATGCTCGTATTTTTCGGAATTTTGGGCGGATGCGCAAAATAAGTTCTTAGATATTCACGGCATATGACTCTATGTCAGTTGGTTGACTGGTTGAGGGGAAGTAGTTGTGATCGATTACAGCAAGCAACTGCGATTTTGGTGTGATTGGGGCCGATTCTGTTTTTCGTTTGGGTTGGGTTTTATTGTTGAAATAAATGTCCCCATTCTCTGCAAACGAGCGTATTCATAGCTCTTGTGAATGTGATGTACGGTAATTATCGTCGTAGTAACGCGCGAGCACGCCGCAATGCCGCACCTCTTTGTCGCACTAATGATCCGCCAGTAGCCTGGCCTCGTGGCGGGTTAGTAAGCACCAGCAGTCTCGTTGCGAGCCCATCTGGTTCTGAGCCCTGTGAGTGTAATATCTGGAATGCACATAGTGCTGGAATTCGATTGGTGTATTGTATAGTAGCTGCGTTCATGGCAAAAGTGTATGAGAGTCCTTGCACGTGGTTTTGGAAAACTGAAAGAGAGCCAGATTTGGTTTCTGCGCACGAAAAAGGGATTATTAACATGGGGCCGGTGCCCGTGCTAACAGATGACGAAACATTGAATAGGACAAGTTATGAAAAATAGAAAGAGCTGGGAAGGAAAATTTTCATGATTTGACAATCCCCTTCCCCGAATTTCCTGCAACTTTGGCTTGCTCCTCCTTCCCTCTCAGCTTATTGGAAGCTATCCAACCAACAATTCCAACGACACTTCCGATTCCAGCACTCCCCACCACACCCCTCCAACCTAGGCCCTTCTTCACACCTCCTAATACTCCCCCTACAAGTGCTCCCGAAGCACTCCATTCATCGATCCTATTTTGAGGCTTATTCTCGAGCAACCTCCATGATCGGTCTTGCCACTCGATCTCCTGTTTCCCATACATCCTCAGCGAAAGGGCTACCGCGGCAAGGCCGGTAGCTGCAACAACTCCAACACCAGCACCCCGGACCACAGAGGCTATCAGTGGTGACTTGCGGGCGTGAGCAGAAAGCCCAAATCGCACCCCGCCATAGAGAGATCCGAGGGCCGCCCCGAGGTTGGCCCCACGGTGTAAGACATGAGTGGTGAGAATAGTGCGCGAATAGGGCTGGTCTTCGGCATAGTCTGGGTGGGGGACGAATCGATCCATCTTGAGAGACTTCAAAGAACCGTTATCGACAGTGGAGACTCTTGGATTTGTGTGATGGGTTTGCTCTCGATCGCCCGGTCGGTCGGCTCTGAGGTTGCCTTGTGGTAATTCAGTGCGGCTAAAGTCGGGACGGACATTTGCCGCGACGGCGTGGTTGATGCGCTTTGTCAATCAAGCCTTAACTCTACCTTACCGATAGTTGAGAGAAAGACTTCTTAGTGTAGGCTGAAAAGCTCTCTTAGTCTAATTTAGTGCGGGAATAATACCGCATTAGGGAGGTTTTGTGTGTAGCTGTCCTTGGTTGGGACGAGTAAAATAGTCTGATCGCCAAGACATGACCGCCAAAGCACTTGGGCAAATGCTGGAAGCACTCTCTTCTCACGACAATAGCTCATTTTAAGAAACACGATTGAAAAAAAGTACTCCAACCAATTCGGGAGCAAAGAGATTGACAAATATTCAAGCATAGATCGTTGGAAAAAAGATTCAGGATAATTAAGAAACAAGGTTTTTGGTTCATCTAAGCCGCACCCCATACCACACACGACAAGAGGGGGGGGTTCCTGCTTTCAGACATATCCGGTCTGCTCAAAGACTGTTGTCGTTGTCTCAAGACTGAGTGCATGCCATTCAAGATATAGGAATTGCCTTCTTTATACCACCTACTGTTACTACTACCCTGTATCCACTTGTCTTCTGCATCCCTCCCTCACCCCACAGAACACGAGAATTAGAACGTCACATTTTCTCTCAGTAAAGGGGCTGGGGGATAGCAGAATCTCGCTACCGACATCGCCTAGTTCCTATATCAACTTCGATAGCCCACTTTTGCAACCTACGCGAGTGACGTTCAAGCAAATCTGGTGTCTGTAGCATTGTCCATGATGGCAATCTGTATTTCTTTTACTTTCCGAATTCACTTCTGAAGAAATTGAGGTCTACAATTCCCCTTCTGCAGTATTTGAAGTCGCATGTAGTCAAGTGTATTTGACCATGTCAGTGTTGACAGGCCCGGGAATATTTACCAACTTTGTGAGATCATACTCGATCACTCGGAAGCTTGTAGATATCAGTAGGAAAATATGGCTTCTCAAGACCCTACTACCGGTGGCTGACCCCATCATATACCTTTGGTATATGGACACCGAGCTGAGGATATCACTTGGACCTCTCGTTAGGAAGTTGGCCATCTTGACATGGGACAGGTTGTCCTGTATGACTGCTAAGGCCATGTAGTAGAGCAGTAGTTTCTGGAGTAACCCCATCGGGGGATGTCATGTTAGGGTCTTACCACACTCGCCCCACGCAGCCTCCTAGCAGTGTTTATACCGTGGGGCCTCTATAAAATTCTCGTTCACCACCTTCCCCCTCTCCCCCTGCCTGCCGATTTCCATCTGATTGCTTCCCGTTCCAATTTATATCAAACTTCCGCTTTAACGTCTAATGGCAACCACCAGCAAGCAATACTTACGCGAGGTGGTTACTGCCATCGCAAACCTCAAAAAGTCATTCGGAGACTCGGAGTTTATTCTTGTTGGTGGAGCATCTTTGATCTGTCAAGGATCGGAGCGCATCACCGCAGATGTTGACATACTTTTGCCCGGCACCTCTGTCCCCTGTATCGCCCTCATTGTCAAGCAGTCACCAGAGGTAAAGGACAGCTTGGAGGCTGGGAACCTTGACCGATTCCTTGCTATTGGCGGTAACAAGTTCCAGGTTCCTTGGGATGAGGATACCGAGGACCAGCGTGAATGCTACACTATCTTGATGGCTGATGCAGAGGACGCGGTGGACCAACTTGAAGATGCAGTTATAAAGGAGGTAAGTGGTATCACAAGTGGGAGTCCTAGAATTAAGAGGAAATTTTGAAAACTGCTTATACGTCTATTTTAAGGAGAACTTGGAATAAGCATTTTCAGATGATTGTTCCCTCGCGGATTCGACGGGCTCTTTTTCTTTTACATGTTCCTGCCTGTTCTACTTCTTTTTTCTTTGAATGCCCTATGCAGTGCTTGGCTTGATATTGATTGATTGATTGCCAGTGATTGATTGACGGCTAGTCTCCTACTTCTCGAAATTCCATTTCCGATTTTTTCGAGTTTGATTTGCTGGGGCGTGCTTGGGGAACCTGTTTTTATCAGCTAGAATTTTTTCTCTTCAATCATCTACTCTACTTTAGAGTACTTTCCCCCCTCGCTTTCCTCATTCATGTCAATTCTCTGATTGTTGCAACCCAATTGAACCTAAACTCAATTCAATTCAGTCCTTTTGCCAATGCTATAGCCATATCCTAACTCCCAAGCACTTCCCACATCAAACGTGCTACCACCATTATACCAGCACTGCACGCCGACCGCATTAGCACTCGCCGTCTCGAAGCACTCCAAGCATGAGTTAGTAGTCGCGAGTTATAGCCTTGCGTATGGTGCCTTGGTGTGGGTTGCAGGGTGTTCTACATTATCCGTCATTTTCCTTTTGCTTTGGGGGTCTTAGTAATAGCACGGGTTGTGTTTCTTCTGCCATCTCCTTACCTCTAGGTGGTCGCAGTGTTGGCAAGGCTGGATCACTAATATGAGATATGTCTTATGGGCACCTCAGTTAAAGACTGTAAACTGGGCGGAAAGTGAAAAAATTCCATCTATGTACAGTACAGCATCTCAACCCGCCAAAGCACACCTTTAGTGAGATTTATGCGCTACTATTTTTCTCCAGTGTACCAACTAAGTCACATGGACGCTTGCATCACTATCTTCCCCCAGCCATTCCCTCGGTATTCTCCCCCCTCAATCTCTGTCGAAGTTGCCTTTCTTTGATGCCCCTAATTGATAAATCGGGTCTTGGGACTACCGCCCTCGCACTATCAACTGAGATAGTCCCTGCAATGATACCCCTACGCAGCTCCTGAACCCTCAACTTGCCCAACCGCGCATTCTGCTTCATGTAGAAATCCATGAAAAATTGATCTCCAGGTGGTATCATTCCTCTGAGCTCTGGCCGCCTCCCGAGAAGGACCACCATGATAGCATACAGGTATCTGAAGTGTCGTGGGTTATCTCCCACGGATACCAGCGCATCGATTGTATTAATTAGAGCTGTGCACTAGGTCCCCGCTGTTAGTAACCATAGCTCATGCAGCGTACAACACCTGGTAGACTTGGGGATTGTGGATTACCTTCAAGATAGACAAGGAAAGACGGGAATCGATAGGGATCAGGGTGCAGGAGGAAGGTCGTATCTGCATTGATGTCCAGGTGCCAGCAGCTAGCAGGATAGAGCATCACCTTGTATAAAGAGGGCGGATGCTGCAGTCGATGAGCAACCCAGCCCCCAGGCCCGCCCACGACTGGCATGGAAGTCAGCTGGCAAGAACTGAAGTCTATGTCGCAAAAGCCTTCGTTGTGAAGAATGGAAAGCGCCAAGTCAAGCTGCTCGTCGGCAATCGCAAGGTCGAGATCAGCAAGAAGGAGATCTGATCCGAAGTGAATTACGGCCGCATTTCCAACTATGCAGAGTTTTATCCCAGCACTTTCGAGGATGGCAGCGGGAAGGAAAGGCGATATTTCAGCAGGGGGTTGAGACTCTGCGTTGATAGGTGAAGACATTTTCGAAAGGTGGCAAGAACTGAGGGTGGAAGGTGTTGGAGAAACGGGAGCTTAAATTTCAGGGCCTGTTTGGTAGAAATGGAAGAGGCGGAGGCCGTTCCGCTGCGAAATGGTTTGACTTGTATCATACCGGGGGTTGCGGGTAGGTCTGGCGAACGTGGCTCGCAGAATTTCTATGTAAATGGCAGCCAAGCCTTCGCCGTACTTTTGCTCACACCCTAGTACTGTACTCGTATGATACATGATAACTTACAAGTACTACACTCGTGTCTAAAAAGTTCTCGCTGATCTAAAAGTACTCTAGTAGGGCTTGGCGGTTTCAGAGGTACTATTACTTGGGTAAGATTCTGTTTTCTTATATTAAGTATCATAGTCCATATTATCGAGATTTTGCACTGGGTGCAGGCACTCCGCGGGAGCGAATTGTAAACCAAGTGCAAGATGGAAAAAGAGCGAGGTTTTGCAGCTGTTGCCTCCCGCACTTCAATTTCTTAGGCCCTGTTTGGTTGTGCTGGGCCCATTCCGTTGCCACATACAAACGACCGTTCCCCTTCCATTCCAAAATGGGAGAACGGAATGGGCGTTTGGCAACGGTAAAAGGCATCTACCATTCCATTCCCGCCCTGACAAAGCAGTTGCCATGTAGAAACATTATAAGCAAATATTTATATGATACCAATAAAATAATTATTGTCCTCTAGAATAACTCCTTTATAATATAATATCAACAATACATCCTTGATTCTTATTTTTATTTCCAACAATTGAATGAGTACTCCAGCAGATAATAGCAGTGGGAGAAGGAGCTGGGTCTACAAGCTAGAGCTGGAAGCCAGGAGCAGATGTTGTGAATTCAGGGAAGTTGTAGGTAGAGCGTCGAAGGTTTAAATTTGAGAAGCATTAGAAACACTAGTAAAATTTCTCCATGAGGCTCTAGGGTGAAATTTTTTAATGTGTTTGTCAGAAGCAAATGGTGCCAAGTTGGCAACAACCGTTCCTCCAGGTCCGACCGTTTCCCACTGGAACGGTCCTGAATGGGCCCAGCACAACCAAACAGGGCCTTAGCAAGCATGATTATTCTCCATCATAGTGAGAGATTGTTCGGTGTATTCTTATTTATTTATTTTATATTTATTTTAAACACTATCTAGGGTACCGGTACTACATTGTTCGGTGTGTTTGAGTAGGGTTTTGGTTACGACATTGAAATCCTCCAATCATATCATTTGTTTACCCTCCAAATTCAAGGCGAAGTGCGTGCAGAAGGCTGCACTCCAGGAGTGCG
>Ga0307513_10001186_pt1 | contig 37818 bp, 60 predicted proteins | sample 15_EM_MG_FD_202174 | JGI IMG/M metagenome (GOLD analysis project Ga0307513, IMG submission 202174) | Populus trichocarpa ectomycorrhiza microbial communities from riparian zone in the Pacific Northwest, United States - 15_EM | ecosystem: Host-associated > Plants > Roots > Unclassified | place...
CGAATAGATGTGGATGGATAGGACGGGGGTGCTAGCGTCGACAGAGGGTTGGTAGCGGTCGGTTGTTCAAATGGCGGATCGTGGTGTGCAGTCGTTGTTGATACTCCTGGTAATACATTCGAAGGCGGGATGAGCATGATGTTGACAATAGGTTGTTGCTCGTGGATAGATATGCGGGATAAATTATGTGCCAGATCGACGGCATCTTCAGCGGTTTGTTTGTAGGATTTCCGCGACACATTCGCTTTGGAACTCGACGTTCTTCGATGATGAGTAGAAGAGCTAGGCTGTCGGGCATTTTCTTTACCATCAGCGGCGATTTTGAGGCTGGCAGTGAATGAACGAGTGAAGGAGTTTGTGTTCTCCTCGACATGTGTTGTGACATGTGAAGTCTCCGTATCGCCAGAAAAGATTCGCTTGTGACGTTTAACATCGCCCTTGATTTGTTCCATTAACGCCGCAGCTTTTTGGCGGTAGGTGGACGACGAATATGAATTAGCTTTCGATGTCATTGTCCCCGACATCGAAGGGGCATTACTGCTCGTTTGTTCGGGGACGGAAAGGAAAGAGGGCCGACGAAGCGATTCTGAGTAGGTAAATATCAGATATGGAGATAAACACCTGTGTCCAGGATTTTCTTACCAGAGGGTGATAGTTCGTGGGACGCTTCATGAGTTTCGTTATTAGTTGGTGAATTTTGTTGGCCACTGGCGACAGTTGATATTGTCGAGTAATCCCTGGCTTGCTTGATTTGCTGCATCAGGGAACGCGATTCTCCGACATAGTCTTTGCCGTATATCTTCGGACGCGTGATTGTGGCTCGCGCGCCCGCACCTTCTCCACAGAGGTCACTAGAGGGACTGAGTTTAAGACGCTTTGTACTGCGCATATGAGACATGTTGGCAGCTGTACCAGTCACTTCAGAAACACGCGACAATCCATTACTGAAACTCGTAGGCGTGGCAGTAGTGCCTGTCCCTGAGGGTGTATTGATTGCAATAGAGTCAACCAGTGCAGAGAGGTGCTCGCGAGTGTATGTGTCGTACTGGAATTGGAATAGCCTCAGGCGAGGGTCTGTTGGAGGAGCCGCGGCATGAGGAACGAAAGGTGGATTTGGCGTGCTTTGGGCTTGAGGGAGGATGCCAGCACCTAAACCAGTCGGACGAGATGATGCCTCGCGGGGGACCGAGAAAGTAAACTGACACGCCATACTGGCCTTGCGACCGTGGAACGAGTTCATGTTTGGTATGTCAGTCTCCATGATTTCGTCCTCCATTTCGCTAGAACCCGGAGTATTTGGGGCATTTATGGAACGAGATAGAGGACTCGGATTGGGAGATTTAACATGGCGTTCATTAGAAGTAAGCGGAGAGGGAGGTTCGAACATCCTTTCGAGTGGCAAGGGAGTGAAGAAATCTTTGACCATGCCCTTCTTGTTTCGACCAGGAGTCTTGGGGAGTAATGGTGCATGGGCTACTTCTTCTCGAACCAAAAATGTTCCCATAGCCTGATTCCTGGTTCCATAAGGTGTTGTATCAGGTTCGAAGTCGGTCGTGGTATGGATTTGAGTGCTGAGTGGGATGGTAAATGATACGGATTGAGTTCCGTAGGACAGGTTGCTGCGCTCAATTTCATCCTCGTGGTCGGATTCGGGCCATTCGTCCTGTAGTTCTTCTGTCTGCCATCCTGGGACGCCCTGAACACTAGACATTGCGAGTGAGTTAGCAGTGCTGCAGAGCAGTTGGTTCACCTTGTTGATCATTGTCCATCTCGGTCAGGTGACCGCGAAAGGTTTGTTTGTCAATCGTTGCATAACCAAACAATGGCCTGTCCGTATCCCGAGTCGAAAAATCCATTTGTACTTGCCTTTATCGCCAAGCTGTTTCGGATTCTCCGTGTCGGAACCATCACTTGCCTGTTGACCGCGCGTCGATCCTGGGACCAAAGTTAGCCTTCGTTGATGCCTTGACTGTTCCCGTCATGCCACTGGCAGGTCTCTGTCTAACCCGTATTCCCATTCATTCGGTCTCGCTGATCTCGGTCTTTCGAGTCAAATTATCACGATCACCAACCCAAGGTACCAAGGCACGATTTAATGCGCCCTCCCTTACGCCATTTTTTTTTCAGACCCGAGGACCTGTACCATGAGCGGATGTATCAAGAACCCATCTATGATATTGCACACATAATCCCCCTCCTTGATACCGATGTGTTCTGTCCACATTGCCGTGAGGGCTGATGCTTGATTTGAGGCCTCATGCTCTTCGGGACGCCTCAGTCTATTTTTGCTGCCATGATGCTCATCTCTTACGCTAATAGCGATCGCAGAGTGTGGATGTGCTCAAGCGCTATTGTCATAGTTATCTCTGTAAAGTGTCGTTCGGTCCCGTCGGTCCTGTTGGAATTCATTACGATACACTGCTCGGTATCGATCCAGTTCGAACTACGTTTTCACTTATGTTCCTGTCTCGATGGTACAATTATCGTCTATTTCTGGCTGAGTTCTCCTGGGTTTCCTTAGCGTTCGCTTCTCCGACTCGCCCGAAGGCCAAACGAGCTGCTGTGTGGGCAACTGAATGAAATTTCCTCTCTACCCGATCTACCCATCACTCAGAGCGCTAGTAAGAAGGCCTCCATGATGGGCTAAAACTTCGTCCTGTCGGTTGACCTATCCCTTGCTCCCCGGCTCTCACTCGGCTATTAATAAAGGTTTCTCTGTGACCAACCACCATAGCAGTTATTCGAGCATTAACTCCTCAAAATCATCCTGTGAGAGAGTACAACTTCTCCGCAAGCCTGGTCATTCGTATGCAATGGTTGAGTAAAAATATACCTAATCGTTTTTGAACTGATATCAAACCCTTTCAAAACGTGCCCGTCATGAGTTTCCGAAAGCCACTGAGTCATTACTCGGTTTCTCATCTGATCGTCCTCTCCCTCGTGGGTCGTCCCATCCTTCTGGGGCCAAAGTTGGAAGCATCATGCTGTGCTCTATTGAACTCCACTTTCTTAACTCTCTTCATTTCCCTGATGTCAGATGGGTGTCAAGACGACCAAGTATCGCCTTGCGTGTCGACAATGCCTGTGTCCGTTGTCTTTGTCCATCATAGCGTTCGCCCTCTGCCCCAAGGGGTGTCATTCGGGATCTACCATCATGGAAGCGCTCGCAATGATCCCCCGATTGTGGTCCTGGAAACTCTTCAACCCTCAATGCAACGCACGATAGCACTTAAGAGTTATTGAATGCACATGCACTGGAAGGTGCGTAAATAATGCTCTTTGAAGGCCATGAACCTGGGAAGAATTAACAATCACATGCGATCTAGAGCGGGACAATAATCTGCGGATGAGGTGAAGGCTCATATTGGCTATCACCGCCGCCTGTGGGATAGATAAAATAAAATCTTCCATCAGCCTGTAGGTAAAGATATCGATAACAACCGGAAGGTTCTCAACAGAATTACTATACCTCAAATTTGGGGACAACAAAACCTTGTATGGTGAGAACGCTTTTCTAAATTGTGTACGCCCTTATAAAATGTGTGATCCGCCGACCTATTTGACGTTGTCGATCACCATTGTGATTTGCCTCATAGCTTGATAATTCATCCTTAAATATACATTCACACCCCTTGTCAGCCGCTAGCCCAGCAATTGGGAACACAGTGATGTACCTGTCTCGAATTCAAGTCACTTTCTACTTTGGTTTAGCCGAATGCTGGGCACAAACGTCGGGGACTCGTGGGCTCCGTCGGATTTCCACCCGACCAAAGCTAGTTACCTCCTGGTACCTACCCGGGCCCAATAATATTATGAACCCTTTCAATTAAACGGGTATGTCTCCAGGTACTCTGCAGCAACCTGCAGCTCATGAATGGACAAGGATGCAAGGCAGGAGAATTTTATTGCTAGGTGGTATTGTATAAGTGTAATTGCAGGTGATGACAGTCTAAGTGATGGTGATGATTCCAGAGATACCAAGCGATTCTATGATATGAATATAACGAATGAGTAGGTAATGTATGAAATTTTTAATGCTGGATACAATTTTGCGAGCGACAACTCTAAAAATTGTCGTCGAAAGAACAGGCTGACTTATGGAAGACAGCATGAATAGGTAGAACAATTGGCAGAGGACCAATCAAAGAACGCACATAGTAATGAATTATTGCGTCAAATCAGAGACAAGAATGGAGGCTCTTCATTCGGGAAGAGTCCTGACATTCAATCCGGCGCAATAGGTGTTGACGGAACTCTAATACGCTAGGGTCGGCCAATGAATAAGAAATATCCTCCTCATAGCGATCGCTCCTGCCCGGAAGAATCCATGGCGATGAGTACGACCCCCGGCGCGGAGGTGGCGACAGAGGTATGGTCGGACGGGAAGGCTGATCAGCGCCCATGGGCGGCTGATCAATTAATGGTGTAAAACCCGAAATTTTTGTGGTCGACTGTGAGACGGTGACGCAACGGGGGATAGATTGGGGAAATCCAGCACGAGTATCGCGCGATGAACGGCCTTCCGAACTCCGAGCAGGAGGGTGTTCGGTTTTGGGTGGAACGGCTTTCGATGGCATAACTCGGCGCGCGATCTTTGATCGCAGTGGAGTCCCATTTCCTTGAGGAGAGCGCCTTCTAAAAGTAGGGATATGATACATAAATGGCTCGTTGGTGTTCGTATCTGTGGTTGACCTTGCCGAATCAGGATACATATTTGATAGTGATGGGTAGGTTGGAGAAATGGGGGACATTTCAAAAATCATGTCTGGTGATGTGGGTTCGTCGGTTGAATTGAGAGGAGAGGAGCTTGGCCTGTGCATAATGGGTATCTCGATAGGCGTCGATGGTGTACAACGTAAATGATAGGGAATGCGCTCTGGGCTCTTGGAAAGTTCTGACATAAAGCGAGGCTACATGGATATGTTAATGCGGTGCCAGTTAGGATGGATTGAAATGCTTAACCATTGACCTCGACACAACTATATTTGTAATGAAATGAGCGCGATAATCCTTGTTGACTTGATTCACAACGTGATACAACGATGGAGGGGAATAAACCTGAAGCGCTGGGCGTCAACTTGAAGCTTGCCAATTCGTTGACTGAGATCGCCTAGGATGGAATCAATCTTAGACTACAGCCTGCTGGCTATGTTACTTCAATATAATCACATAAGTAAAGGGTTCACTTACTGTACATAGAACAGATGATCCCGGCAGTTGGTTTAGAGTGAGGGGGCGGCGCCAATCTGCTGTACGCTTGCTTGCCCAAGGAAATTTTGGTGGAACGTAGTAATCTTGCTTTCTCCCCTCCGATATAGAGTGCTGAATGAGAATGGGAGAGTGGCTGCAGTACAGTGGAGTGAGGGAGAGGTAAGGGGCGAGACAATTAATACCCCACCTTTAAATGGACTCTTCGCATGAAATTTGATTCCGGCCGCATGGTCACGTGCCATCATGAATCGTTAGAGATCTTGAGATTGGACATGTTGTATTTTCTGGACCTTGTCTGGACCCTCGTTACAGTCATTCGTTGCATTGTCAATTTCTTCATTCAAGTATGTGATGCTGGTGCAGGACAAAGGCATGACAGATTTTCTATGTTCACGATTCAACAGAAATAGTGCCAGATGTAGCATTTGCCGATTAATGCAGTGCTCTTGACAACTTGTTGAAGGCGAACGAGAATATATATGTCCCACATAAACACTGGGAAGACCACCCTATGAATTTATTTACTTAGTGAATTCTTGGTCTCGACCTTGCGTTGAGGCTGGAGCTCGGTTGAGGCTGGGGCTGGCTGAGGCTGGAGCTGGTAGTACGACTACTTACTTGATCGGGCAGCTTGCGGAGTGAATCGCCGGTGATGTCATCCTTTCGCTGCGGCTCGCACGCCGCAGGTTTGGCCTTTCCAAACTCCTCTCCTCAACCACCATGACCTACACCGCAAACGTCCGTCTCTTTATTATAAAGTCAGCTTTCCTACTTATGAGTGTCCGTTAGGTTTCCGGCATCGCACCCACCACCACCCAGGCCCAGTTGCATGACTTCTTCAGGTCTGTTACATCATTGCGATCGTCATAATCCAGCCTAATTGGGTTGTTTCTTCTGCAGCTTCTGCGGAAAGTGAGTAGCTCCTGAGCTTCACTTGAACGCACCTTAACCCTTCTAATCGCAGGATATCCTCGATCGATTATCGAGAGAAAGAGGGCAAAGCTACAATCTCCTTCGAGAAGGCCAATGCTGCCAAAACAGCAACGGTGGTCAGTTTCGACGGACAAAATTTCGATCCCCACCCCAATGATCTCAATCCATATAGCTTAATGACGGATCTCTCGATGGATCAGTCCTCACAGTAACTTCTGAAGTTCATCAAGATGAGGAACATCAGCCCACTCCAGGACAATACGAACAGTCCGACAAGCCTCGAGCAGGAAGTGAGCCTTGGCACATTTTATTTTCTCGCTCTCCTCTCACGCTTATACTCGTAGTTGTGGCTGAATACCTTGCGAAGGGGTACAAGTTATCCGATCAAATCTTAGAACGTGCCATTCAAATGGATAGTACGTGCTTCGATTCTTTTTCGCATTCAATAGGCGTTGAATATCGCTGCAGGCAAACAAGGAATTTCAAAACGATTCCTTTCTTATTTCCACTCCCTGGATAAATCCGTGGGTGAACGTGCCTTGGGACCTGATCATACAATTTCTGCCAAAGTGCAAAGCGGCATTGATACAGCTACTACTCAAGCACGAGCGATGGATGAGCAAAAGGGCTTCTCTAAGATTGCGAATGACGTATGATTCTATCCACTTTTCCCTCCATAATCTAACAAACTTCACTCCAGTATTACGCTCGAGCATACTCCTCTCCATTTGGCCAGAAAGTCAAGGCATTCTACACTGATACATCGAAGCAAATCGTGGATATCCACGAGGAAGCTAGACGTATTGCAAACCAGGAAAAGACTTCGACCCAACCTGAAACCAGCGCATCAGGTTCCACTGCCGCCGCCGCTCCTGCCGCTGCTCCCGTCGCTGACAAATCCTAAAGATGTCTAACGATATGATGACGGAGAATTCTCTTTTGAAACATACTCAGCTCACGTATACTCATGTCCTCGCTTTTGTACACTAGGTAAAGCTTCAGAATAATATAAGGGTGTAAACCAGATGGCACATTGATCAATGGCGAGGTGTCCCTTTCCGTTCAAAAGTTTTATCCCTTCAAAAATATCGTGCCCGACTTTCAAAATGGCGGCTGTGGTGGATCCAGGTGTGGCAAGTCTGAGATCTGCGGATATTCCCTGGAGTTCTGGTTTCATTTTTGGCGCCAGAGTAAGTCGCGGCAAAATTCAATTGCCTGTTTTTTGAGAGCATGAACCAAATTAGGCAAGGGGATTTCCAAAGCGAGCAGACTTTGAGAAAGAAAAAAATCTTGCAATATTTCAAGCCATATGTAAAGTACTTAGTACTATGTATGCTCAGCTCCCACACGAACCAGGTTTCTGATAACATATTTAGCTTCGGCCTCATCGTTTCCGACTCTCGGCCGAAAAGCTGACTTGACTTCAAGATCGCTCAGTGGGCTTAGCCACTATACTGAGAGTCCGACAACCAAATTCATACTTCGGCCGATGAGTATTGAGGAAAGCAAAGGCGGACCGGATCTTTACAAGCCGAACGAAGACTTGCAGCCGCGAGTATAAATAGAGGGAGACAGTCCTGGTAGTCCAATGGTTCAAGATTCCAATAAAGAGGCCCAGCTACCGTTGAAAGTCGTTGATCGACCAGACTCATCTGGGTGGTCTGCTTCGCTATATAACAAGACTGCGTCTTTTGTGTACTCGGCGGCATTTACAGCTCCGGTCCTGGAACTCCTTGCAGCGCAACCCGGAGAGCGCATTCTTGATCTTGGTTGTGGAAGTGGAGAATTAACCCTGGTGCTACATGACGTTGTCAAGCAGAAGGATGGAGGTTTGGTCGTCGGCACAGATTTCAGCGAGAGCATGGTAAGCGCCTTCCTGTTTTGTGGCGCACGAAATTGGCGCCGAGCTGACCATTGCGTCCACAGATCGAGAAGGCCAAAGCGAACGGCGTCAAACATACTTTTGTTGCTGATGTGCAGTCTCTGGAACTTCCAGAGGACGACCCAGAGGTCTTGGGAAAATTCGACGCTGTTTTCAGCAACGCAGCGTTGCATTGGTGCAAACGTGACCCTCTGGGCGTCCTTACGAGCGTTAGAAAGGTTTTGAAGCCTGGTGGACGACTCGTCGTAGAAATGGGCGGCTTCACGAACGCCATAGGTATGCCTGGCCCGTTTGGAATTAGTGTACTGACGCCCAGCCATTAAAGGGATCAGGTCGACTCTGCACCATGTCCTACGCTCAAAAGGCTGCGATCCTGAGGAATTAGATCCTTGGTTTTTCCCGTCCACGGAGGACTACGTCGAGGTGGCCTATTTAATATTGTTCGCAACTAGTACGCTTACGCTTATAGCGTTGCAGCTTCTCGTAACAGCTGGTTTTGAACCGATTCATATGTCCTTAAATCCTCGAATCACTCCGTTGGAAACAGGGCTGTACGACTGGCTGGACTTGTTTGTTCGAAACTCTTTTTTGCGCCAGTTCTCCGACAATGAAGCAATGGAGATAATGAAAGAGGTCGAGGACAGGTGTCGCAGGGACTGTCAGGACGCGAGTGGGAAATGGGCGCTGATGTACACGCGCTTGAGGTTCTCTGCTGTTCTCAAGTCCGATGTAGACAAGAGGGATTGACGAGGAGCAGTTTTGAAGTCCGGGTAATGGTATCAATATATACATACACCAGAACGTCTAGCAAACTTTTTATGGCATGATATTGTCTAAATTAACAGATGTAGAGTACTTGGCCACCGTGGGCAGTGATATAGCTAGGGCCCGTGTCCAAGGCTAATAGATCATAAATAATGAGTGTGTGTTGTAAGTTCACCAGCAAAGCAAAGTCCGTGTGCATCGTAAATGGTTCAATGAAGCAAGAAAAGTCTCAATCATCCACCTCTTCATTAAGGGAAAGACGGTGTACACATAGCCGGGCAACAGCTTCGCCGTCGATAGGGATCTCGTTGCCTTGGAATCCTTCTGGATATTGCGGTATAGGCGTACCAGGGCTCGTAAACGACCTAGAGAATGCGTGATCTTTTCTCAGCAGCGAGAAGAAAGGAAAGGAAATGGGCGTACTCTGAATTCCAGAAGCCGTAATGTACCATACTCAGAGCACGAGTTGTATATTCGTAGTCGTGCGCGAAACCTTGAGGATAGAAGAACTCTATTACCGTTGATCGCGGAGTCGGTTTCATCCACAACAGAGATGTGAGGCCATTCCCATGTACACCCATCATAATCTGCGAGAGGGGAAAGTGAGTCGGTTGGCATATCCTTTGAAAGATAAGTAGAGCCCTTAACGCACTGTCGTCCGGGCCGCAAGCCTGATTTGCTCTAGGCGCGACATGTTTTCTGCCTCCACCACGTTGACCTCGTAACCGTATTCATCTCGTAGCTTGTAGAGCTCCTCAACGAGCTTATCGTGATGTGCTGGGATTAACATTCGTCGGCCCCACGCTTGTCGCGAGATGTAGGTGATCACTGGTGTGCCTGTCGTTCCAGACCCAGCATCTGGGCCAAGTCCAGCAAATTCGATAACGTTATTGCGAATGGGCTGCCACCAATTTGCACCACCAGGCAAGGCGAATGCGGCAGCGGCCGTCCGCTGATAACGCGCAAAGTTATAGGAAAGCATGGCAGCAGACCGGTCTGCGACGACGACACGTTCGAAGACAAATGCTTTTCCCATCTCCGCGCGGTCAAACCAATCGTCTTTGAATTCCAATGTGACTGACGGGAAAGAAGAACGAACAACCCATTGATTCATGGATGCATAGTCTCGCCAGTGGAAGTTGTCAAGATGGTTGAAGATCAATCGTCTCGCTGGTGGCAACGTCGTATTACCCTCTGCGGATATTGAGGGCGCGAGAGAGGTGTACGTCCGCCAAAAGCCATACCACAACTCTGCAGACCAGTGGTAGTAATGTGTGATGCTGCATAAAAAACGAGTTAAATCATATTAGAAATCTGTACTGAAAGAACCCACAATTGCGGTGGATCGTTCACGAGGAACTGGGACGTTGAAAAAGAAATCAGCGAAATGCAAGGGAACATGGAGAGATACAACGCACAGAGACCCCGTCGATGATTTGTGCACCTCGTCCAAACAACTTTTTCGCCTCCCTGGTGCTAATAACCCGAATCTCCTTCTGTGTTGGCAAACGCGATAGCTCAGCTTCCCTCCCTTCCCCGATAAAGAGCGCTTTTGAATAGATAAATTGAACATCAGGAACAGAAGAAGGGTGGTCTGAGACGACGTAAAGGACGCCTTTGAGGAGGTAAAGCTTGTCGAACACAGTCCACCCTGCGAGAAGGATAAGGAGGAGCAGAGCTATGGATAATCAGGAAACAAACCGGGGACATGGGCGACAATTGTAGTTTCTGGAGGTAGGAGAGAGTTCCATGTTAATCTAGTATCTATCGGCTGTGGCGTGTGTGCTTGGTGGAGAGGCGTTGACGATGAGTTTGTTGGGTTTGGCGGTGGTGACGTTGAGGGTGGTGGGTCCGAATTTCCAAGGAAGATGAGGAGGGCGAGGACGATGGCGAGGATGAGGACTTCCCGGGGCGTTGGCGATGCTGGAGCCATGAAAGAGAGGATAAGACAGAACACGTCTTCTGGAGTGACAGCAATTATTTAGCCAAGACCATAAGGGCGAACTTCTATTTTTAGTTAGGATCTTATTTACAATTCAAAGCATCCCTGTCCAGTCAAATCGCGAATATTTCTTCTTAAATTCCCCAATTCTCTCACTGTTTCGTCGCAGGTCCACTCGTTTCGGTCGCCGCCATTGTCGCGCTTCAAGCTCAAGCACATTGCCAATGATTTCACCGGCAAAATAGCTGTAGGACGGTTAAACTAATGCTCATATCTGACGTGGATCAACTTACTATGGGAATTCACCCCCTCCTTTCTCACCCTCTTCAAGGCCGTCTTCGTCCTCATCAGCGGCACCTTCGATTACGTGACCATAACCCTTTTCCCCTTTGTGGTCAAATTGAACCATGAAGTAGGGTAAATTCGGGACCATAGCGCGCCTGAAACCCCCTGGTCGGGCAGAAAAGTCGATCAGCTTCTTGTGCTGTGACCATTCCGCCTCTGAAGCCAGTATTGATTCCTATTTTTTTTTTTCCTCGCTGAGTCTTGCACCTCCTCACATTTATCGAAAAAGCGCACCTTGAAATATCCTGGCAAAAGATCGAATTGTTCCCAAGGTACAGGGATGCATTCGATGCAAGTATGCTTTTGTTTCTTCAAGGACAATACTGTCTCAAAGAAGACGACACCTTTGTCTTCCTCAGCGAACATACGCATCAGACATTTCATAAAATTCTGAAGAGCACATAAGCATCGATATCTGCCACCTGGAATATAGGCTTACCCGGATTTCATCCCAGACATCATCATCTCCTTCCAGCGTATTCATGTAATGTTGAATGGGCACAATTAAACAGTGACCCTTGACCAATTCATTGTTCAACGTACACGAAAGAAAAACTCGTGTGCCCATAGCGATGACAGGCGCTTTTGGAAGAGAATCATCCTCTCCGTAGCAGAAATTGCATGATGCTAACGCCTTTTGAGTTTGCTTGTAGTCTACACAGATTTAAGTGTACAGCTAGGGGATGGTTTAATGACATCTCACCATTAATCGCAAATTGCCGTTTCATGGCGTCAGACCGCATTTTTTGACGACCTAGTTTCTCAGCATTGTCGTCAATGTAATCGAGGTCATTCTGGAGATACCTTCGGTCACTACTCATGTTTCTTAATTAGAAAGTGACATACCTCGAATTTTCCGTCTCCCATGACAGCACGGGCGTACTGTGCGTCCAAGTCCTTTTGGTCCGCCATACCTGCTCCCATACGTTCCTGACGAAGCATCTCGCCCAATGTCATAGTATCGTCGTCTGCGTTGATTCGGAGCACTTCCCCCGTTTTTCGGTCGTGTGTCTCGAACTTGAATGAGGTGGTTTAGCCTTATATCTCGCTTCATCAAGACCGGAGAAAAATAACATACATTTTCTTTCTTTTTCCTGTTACCTGGGAGGCTTTTGTCTTCTTCCTTACCATGACCTACGTCATACATCCTGCCCCTTGCGTCTAAGGTTGGCAAAACCTCCACTTTCTTCCTTACGCCTCCTTCAACCGTACCATGAGCTCTGCGCGCCGCTTCTTCGTACTCCCGTTCCAATTTTTCTGCGTCGGGTGAATTCATAAGTTTGGCGCGGATTACTTTTGCCTGAAGCTTATTCAGAGACGAGGGTGAAAGGGATCGGATTTTTGATCCAGTACCCAGTGGAGGAGTCATTACAGTCGGGATGGGAGTATGCGATTGTGCGAGTGGTGAGTTAGCCTGAGAGGGAAGTCGCAACGAGTCCAGCCGTCGGTTGGCGGGTGCACGATTCATGTCTGGTGCCGGAGAAGGCGTTGACGGTCCACTCTCGGGCATACCACCTGGGCGACGGAAAGAAGAGCTTCGGCTTGAACCACCGCTACCGCCGACATCTGTGAACATAAGACGTTTCTCGCCATCCTTGCTAAAGTGAGTTGGGCGCTCTGGGACACGACCACGGTCGCCACGGGATTGTTTTCCCTCACGCTCATCAAGGATTCTCCTTTCTTCCTTGGCTTCTTCGAATGCTTGGAGAGAGCCAAACCTCTCGACGGCAACTTGTTCGAGTGGAAGACCATCCTCCTCAACTGTTTCATACACCCGGCGAAGGCGCATCATTCGCCACTGGGAACCAGGGCCTCCAGGGGTAAATGAAGGAAGGGGTGGGGGCGGTTCATCGAAGCTAATTGGTCGGCCTTCCTTCAAATCTTGGTTGAGTTCTTTAGAACTTATTTTGGGCTGTAGGTAAAAATGGCACAGATGAGCGTAAGTGAAAATTCGAGGAGAAGGGCAGGAACCTTTTCAGGATCTGGTTTGTCTGGACGAGGAGCTTTCTTCCTTTCCGTCCCAAGGCTTGAGAAGAAATCAACACCTCCACCAAGTGTTCTTGAACCACCAGACAATTCTCCATAATCTTCGGTGAAAGATTCATCGTCATCAACGAGCTCACGATTCCGAGGGCGACTGTCGGAGGGTAATACTGGTGTAGAAAGCGGAAGCATCATCCAGTCGTCGCGTCTCAATGTAGATTCCGTATTTAAGGAATGCGGGAGTGGAGGTACAGAGTCGCCGCCCTCAGCTGTTGAGGTCAATTTGAGACTTTCAGAAGTGGGGATATCTGTTGCAAGGACCTAAAAGAATAAAAAGGAATGAGCCGTCAAACATGGATATGAACAGCAACAAGTTCATTCCTCACTCTTTCACCGTCCATGGTAATATCCTTTTCGACCCACATACCTTCGTCGTTTGGGTCATCGTCAACGATCTCCACCTTGTGTTCTCCTCTCTTGTCCCTTTCCTTGCCCTTGTCGCTCTTCCTATGTTTGTGCTTTTTACGACTGCCCTTCCCCTCCTCGTCTTCTCTCGCTCTTTTCTTGTGCTTCCGATCCGGGTCAGAGTCTTTGTGCTTCTCATGTTTGGATTTGTGCTTGCTGGAACGCTTGCTGCTCGATTTTCCGTCCTCCATGGTAAAGCTTTGTGATGTAGAAATCACGGAAAAGAGTCTTGGCGTGTAAGTAAGTTATAACGTCACCGAACGCGTCCCATCCCGTGACTCATCTTGAGCGTTTCTTTATTTCCTTTTTGATTTTTACACACAATCTTATCGGCAAAAACTCAAGTCAACATGGAGGTCCCTGACGCCGTTAACGTTCGCATCGTCACAACTCTTGGACACGTCGACCATGGCAAAACCACCCTCATGGACGCCCTTCTCGCAGCGAACAATATCATTTCTCAGCGAATGGCAGGCAAAATGCGGTACCTCGACAGTCGAGAAGACGAACAAGAACGTGGGATTACGATGGAGAGTAGCGCCGTCTCATTGAAATTTCAGGTGATGGAGAACAAGGAAGATGGAGGTGCGTTGGTATCACGAAGGTTTATCAAGTGGTGCTAACAGACCAACAGGCAGATCTCCCAGAACTTATGTCGTCAATATGATTGACACACCTGGGCACGTTGACTTCTCGAGTGAGGTTTCGACTGCATCAAGATTGTGCGATGGGGCTTTGGTCCTGGTAGATGTCGTGGAAGGTGTTTGTACTCAGGTAATTCTGAGTCATCACTTGACTTTTTAAAAAAAGTATTGACATTCCAAGTTAGACGATCGCTGTCTTGAGGCAAGCCTGGCACGATCGCTTACGGCCAGTACTTGTCATTAACAAAATGGACCGCTTGATCACGGAGCTAAAGTTGGCACCTATCGAGGCCTATCACCACCTTACCCGTTTAATCGAACAGGTGAATGCGGTCATGGGCGATTTCTTTGCGTCGGAACGTATGGAAGATGATCTCAGATGGAGGGAAGAACGCGAACGTCGTCTCGCAGAGAAGAAAGAGGCTCACGCAGACGAAACCGATGCGTCCGTAAATGAAGAACAGGAATTCCAGGAAAAGGACGACGAGGATATCTACTTTGCTCCGGAGAAAGGCAACGTGATCTTTGCATCTGCTATCGACGGCTGGGGTTTCCGAGTGGGTAAATTCGCCCAACTCTATGCCAAAAAGCTCGGCATCAAAGAGGCCAACTTGAAACGAGTGTTGTGGGGTGACTTCTTCCTCGACCCCAAAACGAAGAGGGTGATCAGTTACAAGCATCTTCGTGCACGATCACTGAAACCTTTATTTGTGCAATTCGTGCTCGATAATATTTGGTCTGTCTACGATGCAATCGTGATAAACCCGTACGTATTCCCAATGATTATTATGGTCATAAAAAATTCATATCCCACATTCAGCAACCCAGATAGAGTGACTAAAATCGTAACCACTCTGGAGCTCAAAATTCCACCCCGTGATCTCAAATCAAAGGATACTCGCCACCTTCTCTCACTCATCTTCACTCAGTGGCTCTCATTGTCGACCTGTATTATCCAAACTGTGATCGATGTCGTTCCGACACCACCAGTCGCCCAAGCCACACGGATACCGAAAATGCTTTATCCCGACCTTTACGAAACCACAATTGAACCCAAGAATAAATTGGAAGAAGACTTATATGCGTCGAAATCGGGACCAAAGGCCTCCGTAGTGGGTTATGTCAGTAAGATGTTTGCTGTATCAGGGAAGCACTTGCCAGAAAACAAGAAAAGGACGCTGACAGCAGATCAAATGCGTGAAAAGGCTCGAGAGATGCGAGCTGCAAGGCAGCTGGACGCAGATACCAATGTAGAATCTGAAGCTGGAATAAACCACACAACCGACATAAAACACCCTGAGGAAGTGGCGGAGACAACGAACGCTGACGCTGAGGTATTGCTTGGCTTTGCTCGCTTATATTCTGGTACCATCAGCACGGGTACCTCAGTCTATGCCGTCCTGCCAAAATACAACGTCGTTCTAGGTCCAACACATCCAATTAACTCAAAATATCTTCTAACGGTGAAGGTCGAAGGCCTTTACGTCATGATGGGACGTGAATTGGTACCAGTGCATCGAGTACGTGCTGGAAACATCTTCGCGATCAAAGGTCTGGAGTCCAAAGTATGGAGAAGTGCAACGCTTTGCGGACCTGAGGAGATTGGAATCGGAGATAATCCAAGCCCAGTACAGGATAGAGAGTGCCTCATCAACCTGGGTTCAATAAATAGAGCAGTGAGATCGGTCTATTAACCATAATCGAGTTCTCATCTCCGCCTAGGCTTCCCCTATTGTGCGCGTTGCGTTGGAGCCCGAACGACCTGCGGACATGCAAAAGCTTGTCAATGGATTGAACCTTCTTAGTCAATCGGATCCCTGTGTAGAAACCTTCCAACAGCAAACTGGGGAACACGTAATTCTAACAGCTGGAGAACTTCATTTAGAGGTAGAATTTTCTCTTTTTTTTCCTGATCTTTAATCATCTCAGCGCTTTCTTAGCGGTGCTTGAAAGACTTGCGCGAACGTTTTGCGAAGGTCGAGATCCAGGCTTCGAAACCAATCGTTCCTTTCCGCGAAACTGCTGTGAAGGCCCCAGGTACGTGTTTCTTTCTTTATTCATATTCTCCCATTTTTACGGAACTATTTCGTAGATATGGCCCCAACCAAGACTCCTAATGCGCCTCGCGGAACGATACACAGCACAAGCTCCCAACAAGTTGTTTCGTTCACTGTCCGGGCTGCTCCGGTTCCTGCTCTCATCCTAGGGTTCATTCTCGACAATCTGGCGACGTGGAAATCGCTTCAACACGACCAGAAGATCCACCAGGGACACTCTGTCGATGAGGAAGAAGTTGATAACTATGGAGATCTCATTCGGAAACCCACTGTCAGCGCTGAACAATTCTGGGACGTTTTCGCGCAAAAATGCAAAGAAGTAGGAGGTGAATGGGTCGATGTTGCTGATAAGACTTGGGGATTTGGGCCCCAGAACGCAGGTGGTTGTTTACTGATTGATGCGAGGAGTCCAAAGCCATACGCCTCGTAGGTTGCCCGAATTCTCCTGTTGTTATAATTTCTCATAATTTCCATGCAGACTCAGGCGTCGTCAGCAGCGATTAAAATCCGAGGAAGAAGCCTTAGAAATCGAAAAGATTGTACGCGATTTTGACAACCATATAGAAACTGGGTTCCAGCTTGCAACCTTCCAAGGCCCCTTATGCGCTGAACCTGTGGAAGGTATGGCATTCTTCGTCGAGCAAGTGAATGTAGAGAAGGATCTTCTTGCAAAAGAAATAGGTACGTTAAAATGCTTACACCGAACCCCTTGGTTACCTAACTTTCCTAATTTCAGCCCAAAATCGAATGTCTCAAGTAACTGGTTCGCTTATATCGGCAGTGAAGGATGCTTGCCGAAACGGCCTCCTGGATTGGTCACCCAGATTAATGCTTGCCATGTATTCATGTGAGATACAAGCTTCAGGTGCATTATTCATCGGTTTCCAGGTTTCCTACTCTGTGAACTAAATAAAAATAACACAGCGGATGTCCTTGGCAAAGTATACGGTGTCGTTGCGAAGCGACGCGGCCGCATCGTAGCAGAGGAGATGAAGGAGGGCACTTCTTTCTTCAATGTCTCTGCGCTTTTACCCGTCGTGGAGAGCTTTGGATTCGCAGATGGTACCTTGATACTGTTTTTGTTCATAAATGTCGTTAATGTGCTACTCGATAGATATCCGAACGCGAACTTCCGGGGCTGCCAGTCCCCAATTAATTTTCAGCGGGTATTTATTGATTCTCATCCTACTTTTATACCCTCATTCACACTCGTACGTCAGGTATGAACTTCTTGATTTGGACCCATTCTGGGTGCCGACCACTGTCGAGGAACTGGAGGACCTAGGGGAGAAGGCCGACCGATCTAATATCGCAAAAGGATATATGGATGCAGTTCGCGATCGCAAAGGGATGTTTGTGGATCGTAAAATCGTCGAGTTTGCCGAGAAGCAGAGGACACTGAAACGATGATTGTATTGTTTGCATTAGATGCCCCACCCCAGAATCACCTCCTCTTTATTTCTAACCAATTTTGTAACAAAATAAAAGGTCCACGAAAGCAGGAAAATAAACAGTTAAGCTAACGAATCCGCATCCTAATGTACAAGAAAACACACAAGTACAACCAGTACTTATGAATAATACAAAACATATGATACAACCAACCACAAGGATAACATGTTACAAAAAGCCACTTTCCTGCAGTAAGCGTGCCATTTTTTCATCCTCCCGTTCTCTGGGTTCTCGTTCGAGAGAAAGCGACCAGAAATGCTCGCTTGAAGCCCGAGTATCACTGTTGATGAATTGATTCAGGGAGTCGTTGATGTATGCGGCGACAGAGGGAATTGGTGTGAAGTTGAAAGGTTGCGCTTGCCATCGCTTGATATCGTTGATGACTTCCGAGGCCTTCTGGCGTTTACGGAAGTTGACCAGCCCACCTGGCAGATTGTCGGGATTCCCATCTTGGATGAACTGTAGAGTCGAGAGGAAGACACCTGATAGATTGTCAGAAATTTCTATATCCATAAAATAGATCCAATTATGGTTTACCAATAAATGGAACACAGGGAGGTGTGACGGAGGCCATCAGTGATCGGTACTTTGTGAAATTCTTGTTGCTGTCGATGGTCATTTCGCAGGCCCCGAATTGAATCATGTAGCGTTGTTGGACTTGCTCCCAGGTACGCTTCAACCGTCGGATTGGTGGTGTATTTAAGCCTGATGTGATGGCAATCATCGTTGAAAAGTTGTTCAAAGCACGACATCGCTAAATTTGCGAAGTGAGATACAAGAGAGAAACAAATGCTAGCTTGACTCACATCTGCAACTGAGATGAGGTGTTTCACGACTTGTGCACGTCGACGAGCATCTTCTTTCTCCAAAACAGAATCGGCAACCCAATCGGCAATCTATTGGAAGATTATCAGGAATTGAACGTATCAGAAAGCACAAGAGAGAGCCATACCCGATTGCTGGTCTGGATGACTGTTGTGATGTTATCTACATTCTCTGTCTTCTGTTCGCGAGATCGCTGCAAACATTCCACGGGTTTGATCTTTTGATAAAGTTGACTTTCCATTAAAGTCAACTGGCGAGCAAGCTCCAAGGGATCGATATCAAGTAACTTGAGTCTCTTGTTCGACTTTGGTACGATGGAGGGGGGTGGTGGTGCCATGGCGGTATTTATAAGCGACTTTACATTGTCGCCCTGTCGTTGCTGACAATCCATTAATCAACTGAATGCAGTTCATGTATAACTATTGGACTTACTGCTCTTTCAATCTGAATCATGAGATGTTTAGCTGCCGCAAACCTTGATACTTCGTCACTGGAAATGAATTCTTTCATCCGGTCGAGGATAAACAAGTCCTCTTTATCCAGAACACCGTCATCAACGACCATGGATTTAAGAGTGTTAATGACACTGTAAAATTGTCAAAGTCAGTGTTAATAAAGTGTTTACTGCGACATGTCCTTACCGCATTTGGATCACATGTTGCTTCAATTTGCCCCATTCCTCTCTTTCCAATTGGGTTAAATTCTCCGGAGGTTGAACGCCGAAACGTGCAACAAGCAAATCAAATAACTCGTCCAGCGTAGTGAAAGATTTGTAAGTCATGAGGAACGCTTTGCCGAAGGTAGTGTCTATCAATGACACTCAGACTTTCAATCGTAGGTAAGCAACTTGGAATGAAATACCTGCTTGTTCATGAGCAGTCAGGCGTTCGACGAGCGCAGGAACTGTCCCACCGCGAACAGATCCGTCTGCATCGATGAGAATATCGGACGGAGAATAGTTCGGGCGGAGATACCAGGGTTGTAGATCTGCGGCGACCTTGTCGGCATATTCATCTCCTAGGAGTCTCTGTAGTTTGTTAGCCCCAGAAGGTCGTCTGGTCGAGATGCCTTGAAGAAATTTATGAAAAGTGGAGAACAATTAAAGACCTTGTCTTACCTTCATCCTCGAATAAAGTACCATCATTTTCGACGAAGCTATCAACGGCGTCAACGGATGATTGTGTTACGAGAGTATTATCCAAGGAAGTTTCAGAGCCTCGGGGTGGAACTGGCACAGCAACCTCTGCGAGGGTGCGATATGAATCGTAGGACGAATCTGCGCCGGATTTTTGTTTCCTTACTCCTGGCCTATTGAAAGCGAGTTCCATGTCGACAACATCTTCGTTCTCAGAATGATACGCCTCTGTTTGCTTAGGCGCATGAACTGCACCTCCGAAATGGTCACTGATGACACTGAGGCGAGACATACGCCATTCAATGGACCCGTTGTAGTCTCCTTGAGCAACGTCTGCTTGTTCGTGTCCTACTGATAAGAGACCGTCGAAGGTTTGCTTGACATGGCTAAGATTGGTTCGCAACGACGAAGACAAGTTATCCAAAACATCGAAGGCAGCCTCTCGCTCACCCCGCACTGGACTTCGATCACCGTCATGAAGTGTTTGTGTGGTCAGGAGCAGGGCCGAGCTATCATCGTAGATCGCTTGAACGACAGTTTCTAGTGTTCGGACGAGTTGGCGAGCATTCTCAACCGAGTGAGAATAATGGTCACTAGCTGCTGCATCTCCAGCTTGCCGAATCCCATCAATGTCAACGTGTCGAGCGACATGAATGTCGGCGATCAAGGACAGAAAGATCGAAATCCGTGTAACCAATTCCTGAACTCGCGAACGCAATTGTTGCACTGAGTTTAATTTGGTCAGTTATCGCGTCGCCAGAAAATAGAGGTAAAATAAGGACTGACCAGAGTCATTTGTGGTGAGTCGGAGAGCTTGATCGAGAGCATCGAGACCTTCTTGTAATTGATCCAAAGACGAGCCGATGTTTGAAACGACCTCGGTACCCAAAACCTTCTGAGGCATACCGCCTTCATCATCGAGGGAGAGATAACCGAACCCCTTCCAACTCCCAGCAGTTCCTGCCCCCACAAGGCCAAGGCCGACATTGGCTGTGGTGAACACACCTTGCAGCCGTTTCGCTGGCGTGCCAGCAGGCTTGGGCTGTTTATGTTCTGCCCGTTGAACTTCGAGAACAAACGCAGAAACTGCTCTATCCAATTCTTCCGTGTCCGTTTCTATGCGACTGAGTGTTTCGGCAATCACAGATCCAGAGTCATACTGTATGGCCCGAGCACTTAGGACAAGCCTTGATAGGGTGGCAGTCACCTTCCTCTGAGCGGGTCTTAATGGAGTTTGTGAAGCACTTCTGCCGTCCCGACCTGTGGCTGGAAGTAAGTTGGCTGGGATTTGGGTTGGTGGTACCCCGGCTATGTATAGCAGGTTTCGGATCGCAAGGACGGCACTGTATATAAGCTGATCCATCTTCTGATCATCTTCAGGTTGTCGGATGACTCCACTTGATTGCACATTTTCGACGATTGCTTGAATGGCACCTTTTGCAATGCTAGATAAATCGTTCGCGAAATTTGGAGGGGGGGGCTCTAGTGCGTGTTGCAGTGCTTTCGCAATCCGTTCGGCGGACGTTAGCTCCATGACGGCAGCTTGATTAGTTTCGGAACGTGTAGATGACGCGGCAACATGACGAGAAGTACCATTCTTTTGTCGTGGTCGAGAGGTTGGAAGGTGGTCGAGTTGAACGTCTGAATCGTCCGAATAGGCGCTGGGGCCAGAGGGATCGGGTTGACGAGAGACGGTAGGACGGTCAGGAGTTGATGAGCTACTACCAAATCCTTCAGGGGTAGTCCACTGTATTCGACCATCCAAGTTGTTGACATAGTAATAAGATACACCGTCGTCTGCCAATTTCTTGACCCAGGGATCAGGTTTGCGGTGTGATCTAGGGGCATCCTCAGAGCCCGACGAGATTTCAGCGTCGCTGGGTCCGAAGGCAAGCCCAGCTGACGTGCCTGATCGGGAAGTCGTTGAGGATGTCAAACCAGCGAGATCTCCGTCGGAGCTTTCATCTTCAGCTTCTTGAGGAAGATCTCGAGAGCGTTGTCCTGTCTGCGTGTTGACATAATAAATCTTGAGATAAACCGGTTAGAGGAGGGTATACTTGGAATTATTTCAAAACTACTTACTTGACCATCAGGCGTAACCTCAGGCATCCAAAAATCGCTGGGTTGGTTTCCGCCTTGAATTGGAGCTCCACGCGACTCGTTATCGCCGTTTCGGAAGGAAATTTCACTATCGAGCCATTCTTCCTGCTCCGCTTGTGCACCCGCGGTCATCGCCTGGGACGCATCGACGGAGGGCTCTGGTGGCGGTTCCGAGTTTTGGCCGTCTACTGTCGTGCTTTCTGCTTGAGAAAAAGCAAGCTCTGCTTCTTCATCTGAAATTATTGTGACATAGTTGGAGGGAAACCAGCCCCGTTCTTCACCCAGCAATCCATCCCACCAGCCAGATGGCTGCTGTGTCAAGACCTCAATGATGTCATTCGTGCGAAATGAGAGCGCTGAAGGATCCTGGGCTACGTAGTCGTAAAGGGCACGGCAGAAAAGGGTGTTGTATTGCTCTTCGACGGATGGTGTTTCCTGCTGGAGTTCCTGTTGTCGCTGGATGGGTTGGAGCCTGCTGGAGGAGGAGGAAGAGGTTGAGGAGAGAGACAGAGAAGTGTTGCTCAAAGTGTCCGATGCAAAAGAGTGAGTATATAAAGTGGTGGACATTGGGGTAGGAAAATCAAGGACCAAGGTGGTTACTAGTCCAGCAGATTTGAGGTACAGATTATGTAATATTGCTCCCCAAGTCCGGTTCCTCGCATCTTTCCATACCGCTTTCACACAATAATGCCCAGAGACAGACAGCACGACTCCAGGTCTCGTTCAAGGTCTCCGAGGCGACGCCATGAACATACTGTCGATGAACGAAGACCAGATCCCAGCCACCCAGATAAAAGCAAAGCAGCACATTCGCGACACCTTCGATCACGCTCGAGGTCGCCAGACAGAAGTCCTGAACGCAAAAGACAACGAAGACACGCTTCAAGGTCCTCTTCGAGATCTCGAAGCAGATCGAGGGAGAGAAACCCCAAACGCCGTTCGAGATCACGCTCGAGGTCGAGAGAACGGGTAAGAAGAGAGAAGAGAAGACGAGACGTTTCAAGCTCATCGGATTCCGAAGACGGCCACTCACATCGAAGGAAAGACAAACATAAGGATCGAGATGGGAAACGGAGCAAAAGTAAAGAACGTCGAAAAGAAAAGAAACGTGAAAAGAAAGAGCGAAAGGAAAAGGTCCGTATCATCACCAGTTTCAGCATGCTAGGAAAGCACTGAAACACCACCCCACAGAAAAAACGGGCTGCTGGAACTGTGCCCCACTGGGGGAAGTACGGCATTATTTCAGAAATTGAGTTCGTACGCTCTTCCTTCCATGGCCCTCTACGCTCATGTCACTATCCCACAGTATCTTTACAAAGAACCAAGAATTCTACACATGGCTAGTAGAGGAACGAAAGGTCAATCCAGAAACAATTTCAAAGGAACAACAAAAGAAGGAGTTTGCTCGGTTTGTTGAGGACTTTAATACCGGTGCGTGAAGCTCGATTTTGACCATCTTGTGCCTCGTTTTGATTATTCGATTCTCTAGCCACCCTCCCCCACGAAAAATATTATAATATGGAGGCTTACGAGAGGCGAATGTCAGCTCTCAGACAGGGCGAATATCTACCTCCTGTGAACGACGCGTACGATTTCCATGCGGACATGAAGGCGGTTACCGGAGCGCATAAAAAGAAAGTTGCTGAACAAGAGAGCTATATGAGCAAGGAACAATTGATGGAATTGCGGAAGGTACAGCAAGAACGAAGCGAGGTAGGCGTCAGTCTGGTGCTCAATGGCCTACCATCAATTAACCTTTAATGCTCTAGGTCGGGCGAATGAAACTGTTAGGTATGGATGTAAAGCAAAACTTTGGCGTTCGGATGGATGGTACCATGTTTGACGGCTAAATAAGTTCCCTTGTATCTTTCTTTCGATGTAGTTTATTAAGTAGTATATCTCTGACTATCTTTTTATATTGCTCAAGTTTTGGAGAAATTGAAATTGTTGGCAAGGACTATTACGTAAGTAGTTTTGCCTTGACTCTTGAACGTTCTGAACGTTGTTCTTTCCATCCCCCGCGTCATTCATGCGTTATGTCTCAAAACGATGAGGAAACCTCCTTTTTTGATCGGGAACGAGATAGGTTATCGAGAGAAATAACCTCGGTACGAATATCCAAACTGTGAATGAATGGAATGTAACCAACTCCTTCGTGCTTTGATCAGGGGTTCGAGGAACTGTTGTCGTCAACGAACGTCTTGAACCGGAAGCTAGAGGAGGTCCTTGGAATGACAAAGGAATATGACACGATTGCATCTCTATGGCATAGTTTCTATCGGCTTATGAGCACCTCCGGACAAGAACCCGACACATCTGAAGAACAACCTGGCTTGCCTGGAACTGGAAGCCACGTCGTGACAATGAAGCAAGGACAACAACAGAAATGATATTGAATTGGTTCTAGCTTTGTTGGTAAGAGTCCGAGTTCGGAAACAAAATATTCAAATTTATATGAGTTGTTGGGACAGCAAATAAAGTACTACAGAAACAGGAAGTCGTATTCATCAAATCAGATATCCGCCCAGTTTGCAATCTGTAATGAAAGTGAGCTTCAAGGCGAAACGATAAAACGCATGTAAATCTGACCCAAGAGAAGCCATTGAATTCTGCTTGATCCCGCGAAGATAGTTGCCCGTGGACTGGGGTCAACGTTGGTTGTTCTCGAGTAAACTCTTCGTCAAAGTTACTTGTGTCGGCGCTCCCATTCTATGAAGGTGTCATGAGGTCCCATCGTTTGATACGGAATGAAAAACCTACAATGGTTGGGAAGTATGGAGGAGGTATGCGTTTGTTCAACACATCATCGAAATTCACATCTTTGAAGAACGGCTGTCGTTTGAGCTCTTCGGCATCCTCCTTCCCAGAGCCAAGGCGTCGGGTGGGGTCTCGTGTAAGGAGCTAATGACAGTCAGTTTGATTGAGATAAAAAAAATTTGGGTACGTGAGAGGGCACCTTTTGTAGTATCGAAACCGCGTCGCGCGGCATAGTGATGGGGTACAGTGGTTCATCCTCCAAAATGGCGTCAAAGATTTCATCCTCGTCATCTCCGCGGAATGGGGATTGCCCAAGCAACATTTCATACGTCAAGACGCCAAATGCCCACCAATCCACAGCACGACCATAGCGTTGCTCCAACAAGATCTGCATTTTAGAAGAAATGATGTATAGATTAAAGAATTGCAAGCAAAACAGAATAAGACCCAAACCTCGGGTGCCATAAACTCAGGCGTACCGCAGAAGGTACTCGTAGTTTGTCCATACCACATCTCCTCCTTACACAACCCGTAATCAGCTACCTTGACATGGCCGTCCAGGGTAAGTAGGATGTTGTCCAGTTTCAAATCGCTAAATATCATGGAAGGGTAAGAGAAATACCAATCGAACCATGAGTAAGCGTACCGGTAAATGATGCCATTCGCATGGAAATACTCCAGAGCAAGGAGGACCTCAGAGGCATAGAACTTGGCTTGCCTCAGGGAGAACTGCTTTCGCTGGATGTGCAACATCAAGTCACCACCGCTCACGTACTCCATGACGAAATAAACTCGAGTTTCCGTCTGGAAGCAAGAATGTAACCCAAGCAAGAAGGGATGCCGTTCCCGAGCAGCCGCCAAGAAGACGCGCTTTTCTGAACGCGTGCTGAGACAACAATAAGTCGGTCATAAATGCAATTCACGAGAATTTCTATACGCACCTTTCTACTTCGTCGTTGTCGATGATAAACTCTTTCTTCAAGACCTTGATAGCATAAAGACCATTGGTTTTTTTCTCTTCCGCCAACATGACCTTGCCGAAATTTCCTTTGCCGAGTACAGCCAAAAAATTGAAATCGTCGAGCCCCACTTTTCGCTTCCTCGTGGCCTGTCGTGGTGGTGGTTGTTGCGGCAAGCGCTGTTGGGCCTGAGGTGGCAGCGAGCCTTGGCGGGCTTGGGGGGTCGAAGGTAAACTTTGTTTCATTGGGACTGGACTCGAAATGGGCTGGGGCTGGGGCCGCGGCGGCTGGACAAACCATTGTCAGAATCTGCAAGAAGGACATTTATCAATTATTAACATACAGCATATCCCCCTCCAGGATAGCCAGCATCCCCCGCGGGAACTGGGGGTCCAACATCGTACGGGCTCTGTGATCGACCTTGCATGGGATCCTGAGGATAGCCAGGAGGTATTGGAACTCTTGCTCCAGGGGGAGGCCTAATCGGTTGTTGTCCGAATGGAGGGATTTGAGGTGGTTGTTGCTGGTACTGCTGTGGTTGTGTTTGTGGCGGTGGTTGTTGCTGCTGGTAGTAGCGAGGATCTTGGGGATATCGATCGGAGGGAGGAGGGACTGAGGCTGGTCGTCCATAAGCATCGGCAGAAGGAGGACCTATCTCGGGGCCACTAATCTTCAAGCGATCCACAGCCCCAACCGTCGAATCCAGCGACGGCGAGTTAGTATGAATCTGTTCAGTGTATTGTTGTTGTCGAGGAGGTGGTCGGACTTGTGCTTTATCGCCTCGTGCTCGGTTGATGTCGCGCCAATTCCGAAGAAGTTCGTTCGCGGTTTCCATCGACATACCGCAGAAATCGGGAACAAGGTGAGCACAATTGGCATGACAAGTGATATCGCACTCGGAACACTTGCGAGCATTTTTGCGTCCAAGAGGGAGCATGTAGCCGCAATGACAACACCAATTAGCGCCAATGTTCGTGAGAGGTTCGAAGCGATGTGGTATACGATGATTAATCTTCTCCTCGTCGCCTTCCTAGAATTGAGATTAGTATATGTGTATAACAAAATTGGGAAAGGAAATAACAACTTACACCAGTGTTAGATTTAGATATGCATTTGGTAACGACTTTCTCGTAACATTTCTTGTGGCAGGTATATCGACAATCCTCGCATTGATACCCAAGAGCATTGAGAAGGAAATCATTACAGAAGGCGCATAGCATGAGTTGGTAGAACTGTCTTTGGACGAATTTGTGGCCATTCATTTCATGCACCTCACCCTTACGCTTGCGGACCGCTCCTTGTCGACCGAGACCACCAAGTGGGCCATCCAAAGGTCGTTTGCGAATATTTTCCTTAACTGCGAGGGCATGAGTGAGGTCGTACATGGCGGGTTAATTAAGATTTACCAAAGTTAAGCTGCAGTGCAATGGCGCCAGCAGGTTCGACTGCAAACCATGCCTCAATGCCTTCCGCCGGTTGTCCCGAGAACCCCGAACCGGGATTTCCTGGAGGTCCATTGCCATATCCAAGAGGTGAGTTCATGTCTCCAGACGGGGACTGCACTGGCATTCCAGCTGGGCTATCGCCCGGCATTGCACCAGCGGTGACCCATCCACCTTGCCCATCCATGCCAACCTTCTGCCGCCTTAAGGCATCTACGAGGTCGGTGACGCGAATCCAAAGGAGGCCAATCGGAATAGCATGTGGTTCGCTGACTTGCTTGTCATAAACAACGATTTCAACCTCATTTGCCTTGTCAACAGAAATTTCGAAGTCTTCATTCCATCTGTCAGTGCGCGAGGGGTGCGACTTGGCAAGCTGTGTGCCTTCAACCTTTATCGAAACATAGGTCTCCATCACTTTTGAAGCCGAACGCGAACGCGAGACGACAGGCGCATGGTCGAGTTCACGGGCACCTTTAAGAGTCACATATAGAGTACCAGAAAGGGGTTTCGAGCGCAATTTGTCCTTGCGTTCGCCGTCATTGCTGGTATTGTCTAGAACAATAAATTAGGTCAATCGATGGAGGGGAGAGGGTGAAAGAAGGCTCGCCATTATCGTCGTCTTCGACGACATCGTCCAATATATGCAGGTTCTTATACCGCTTAAGAGCCGATTCCAAAAGTTGAATTTTCTTGTCACTTTCGACTCTCTTGCTTTCAGCGTCAGCTTTTGACTTTTTGTCGCCATCGGCTTGATAAAGCTTCGCCATCTTATCTATGCCTTTCTTGTATTGCATTTCGACCTGATGCTTAAATTCGAGTTGGTGTAGCATTTTGGATATCTTCTTTGGCGTGAATGGAGTGTCCGCTTTGATTAAGTCTAGATTGGTATATTGCCTGGCCCTTGTCGGCCCCCCTTGACTTGGACGACCACCTGGGTATCCCGCTTCTGGGGAGCCCGGGTAGCTCCCTTGAGAGGGATCGTATTCTTTGGGTGGTACCTGGGGAGCGAAAATAAATGAGCGCGCTTAAGCAAGAAGTCGAGGATGATTGACCAACCTGAGGTACTTGAGCACCAGGAAATCGCGATGGATCATCGCGCTGCCTTTTACGTTCTTGGAGTTCACGGAGGGTATCTTCGAAGTACGCGAGAGAGCGTTCGGTCTCCCTGATCTTAGCGTCGTTGCGCCTTAGAACATCCTGATTAGAGGTAGCCTGTCGTAGGAGCTGCGTGGCCTCCAAAATCTTTCGCTCCGTTTGAATGTGTTTCCATGTCTCTGCGATCTTCTGGTCAAGTTCTTGGCTCTGAAAACGAGAAAGCATAGGCTTATGAGAACAATCTGGAGAGATCAGAGAGCAAGGCAATACTGTACCATGACTGACGCATGCACACTGCGTGAAGGAGACCTTGGATGATGGTGATAAAGGTGATTCTTGCGGCTGTGGTCGATTTAGGTGGGGCCCAAAGGGGCTGTGATAACAACCAGCGATCATTTGTAAATGTTTTTTATCTGCTAACCACCAAACTCAATCCGCGACGGTCTAGTATGCCCAGCATTTATTTCAAGTCCAAAGTCAAGACTGTCTCTGAAAGCTGTACCCTGACGTTGATTATCCGACACAATCTACTTGTTGGCACGGCCTCGGACGTTTGGTATGCGATGAAACAACCTCCGCCAGAGCAGTTGGATGTCCTCTTGGCTTCTCAATTAAAGTTCACGATATCTGGGACGCTAAATGGAACCCGGATGTCTCCTGAATCCGTCATGGCTTCTCGCATCGCGCATCATTTTGCAGAATATTTTCGTTTGGTGCGTTTCTTGTCTTGTCAATTTCATGCAGCAAAGTCCGACCCCATTCAGAATGCAGATGAACTCGGAATAGATATGCCGTCGGAAGGTTCTATCACCGACACAGGTTTATTTACTCGTACGACCTGGTTTTTCCTATCTTCATGGGTAGCGGCTCACATCCTGTTCTAGTATTGTGCACAGGATCTCGACCGACACCGATATCACTTGAATTCCCCCCATTTCATCTCAAGCTCGTCGGGTTCGACTTGGATTATATTTGGCAAACTTATCCAAACTCCAGTCGAGGAAACGGGATGCAGCTCACTACCTCGATGAATCCCTTCTCCCGTCAGCTTTCACTGCCATATCTTACTGCTTTGAATAATATTGTAGAGAGACTGGTGACTTTTCAGCTTGTAAGGTTCGTCTACCTTGCGGCCGCATCTGCCAATCTTCTCGATAGACGGTCCATCAATATAGACGATACCCCTTGGTTTTTGGTTCCTGGAGTGAGGTAATGGTCAAGATTCTGTGGTGTTCTTACCTCTGACACGAACAGCAACTCAACGCGGAAAAAGCACTGTCCCCTTCGATCTATTCATCGATACAATGCATCGTAGAACGTTCTACTAATCGGCAATTCCAAATCTCTTGCCAGGAAATGTTAAAGGTGTCTCCCTCTTTTTTTCCTCTTTCGTCAAGGCGTGTCGCTGATGGTTGTAAGCGCTGCGGACGTAGGCTTTCGCAATCCGTGACTTCTGACTCATCCCTATTACGGGATTATCTTGATTCGGTGGCTGAGATTGGCCAAGTATCTATGCCATTTCAAAACGATTCGGACCGAGAAGTCTTCACGGCATCGCTGGAGCGTATCTATCGGCGTGGGATGAAAAGGCGCCACTTCAAGGTTATATGCGCCTGAAAATCCAATTTCAATTTTTGACTGCCTTATGTAGGGACGTTCCTCGATTTGCGTACAAGATAGGAAGAAGGATGACGACAAAATTGATGGATTGACTGGATTCAACATCCTGGAAGGTCATGATATGGGCCTGGACTCTCCTTCGATACTGGGAGCAGGGTATGGACAACTTTTGTTTCGTCTTCGTTTCTGACTATCCCAGTGCTCTCCTTAACGGAAGAGGGGTTATTCTTTTGGAAGGCTCCGTTGGAGGAGAGAGATTCATGGTCTTGGATGACGAACCACAGAGAGTGCTCCCTTTTAGCAGTCACTCGTCGGGCCTTCTTGATGCAGATCTCTGGCTATCTGAAGACAACCGGAGCGAATTCGACGAGGATGGAACTGATGGCTGGGAGGAGAGCCAAAGCTCTCCCGGTTGTCTTTCACCTGAACCTCTTTGGCATCCTGGAGACCTGCTCGTCGAACATAATTACGAAATATCTGCGAATTCAGAAGACGAATATTTTGCTTTCGACAACTTGAACTCCCCACCACTCTCTCCACACCGTGGCTGGTCACCCGATACATTTGCTTCTCAGGAAAAGTCCGGTAACTTATGCATGGGAACGACACAATCGCCATATGATCCAAAGTTTTCTGAGGTGCAAGCCGCTTTAACTGCACTATCTGTTTTACTCACCGTCTTTCAGACATCCCTGGACCCCTTGAACCGAGAAGTTGTTCTTAATTCACCGACCTCAAGTTGCAAGATTCAGAGCCTCATACAATCTGGCGATAATCACTTGAACGACATGATTGTGAAGACCTACTATGTCACCTCGAAGTTGTGGATGACTAAAACTAATTAGTATTTCCCAATTTTAATTTCAGGTGCCACGCCCCGATTCAGTTGTCCAACCTTGGCACCCATCTGAGCCGATGTTCGTTCCTGCTTCTGCGACCGATGCTTTGTATGATCATGGGATCATGGACTCAGAGATTTCATACCTTCCCGGGGCCCTCAATTCAGGAAGCATGCATTCCCAATCTTGGTTTGATTCTCCAACACGACGCCACCCTCTTCACACGACGCAGTTCGAATTTGGGCAACTTTCAGCCTCGTTTTCTGAAATGGCCGTGGACTTTGAAGCCATTGGAATCCTCGAATTGGAAGGGGAAAATGTTTTTCTTGCTGTTGACTTTGACTGACGCTTCTTTAAGAGTATGTAGGCCTTTGTGGTATTGTACTAAGTGTATTACGACCAAATTGTTCACGATTTTGCAGATGGCCGAATTTTTTTGATTTATTCAAGGCGAATGACAAAAAATATCTTTTTTCAACTAATTTGCATGATGGTACTGGCATGATGGTTTTCGACATATACTTTGCAGGGTCTTCATTGAAACCCGGATCTTGTTAGAAGCGGTCCCAGCATGTTTCAAAGTGCCCAAGACGGTTTTCGGCAGAAACAAAGCCGCTAGACGGCAGAACCCGGCATGTGGGAGCAGATTATGAACTCCGTCGCGGAGTAACTGCGGAGAACCAAGCAAGTGGTAATTGACGAAATATAACAGTTTGTTTCCGCTTGCAATTGTAGGTCATCATCATCACCACCACCATCGTTCGAGGATTGTCCCTTCTTCAACACCAGCATTCTGCTGCCGTTTTCGCTTTCTCTCCTTGCCCCAGCTATCGGTTGAGATGCTTCCCTACCAGCGTAACAAAATCGATATCAGCGTAAGTTGACCACTGGGTTGATTCAACGATGGTCATGGTAACATCGTCATGCTTTCTGCAGAAGTTGAACCCTCAGGAGCAGCAGCTTTTTTCTAAGTATGGCAAGCTTCCAACGCACAAGAGCGTGCTTATGAAGATGCAAAAGGTGTGAAGAGTTTCCTCCAATACCGTATGTGCATCCATATGCCTGACTGCTTCTGACTAGGATCGCAAATATTTTGACTCGGGTGACTATGCGCTGTCCAAGGCCGGAGTTGCGCCCCAAAGCACCGTCGGCACAGCAATCCCTAATCCCGAGAAGTATGTCCATTTGCCCATTTAGTGCGACATCAGTTGTTAAGCAAACATATTTCCCAGCATTCCTCATGCTTCGAACCCCAATAATAACGGACAACATGGCCACCAGAGTCTCTCTATTTCGCCAACCAATTCAACAAGCCCCGTCAACAAGGAGAGCGGACTCGCACACGATGAGAATACCAGGGTTCCTCAAGATGACCAGTTCCAAGCTGATTCCGCAACCGAAAATACAACCGAAATCACTGAGGCTGTGGAAGTTAAGTCCATCGCCGACGAGACCGCCCAAACAACAGTGTAATTGGAACCTGTCGGATGCACATCAATCTGGAAGATTCTCTTGCCCAAGTCCTCCAGTGAATATCAGACGTGGTTTGGCTGTCCTACCTCGCCGTCAGAATTGGGTACATGCTACTGGTGTTTTATTGCTCTTTGTCACGCATATTCCATGACCACACCGCCATCCCCGAGACATATCTACTATAACATCCCGACATCTTTTGGAATTTGTGTTGTACTACCACCAATATCGTCCTGTTCGACCTGCAGCTTATTATCAATAATTCATCGTTGTAGAATATGTGGCAATAATTGACGAGGATATGCCAACATGAAGAAATGAAAATTACGTCTTCTATTGTCTCCTATTTGTGGTGAGCGTAACATTAGTCGCGTGAATGTGACAGCATCTCGACGCGTCGCGTGAATTTTCAGCTTTCTTTAACCCAGTATCAATGGATAATTCACTGCGCCGGAAACTGGAGACGGTGTTTCATGAAGCGGGTACTCCCTTGGATGATAAATTGCTCTCAGAATGTACGTTTTCAAGGTTTTTCATTAGATTTGGGTTCAAACCTTGAGCGACCTTTAGGCGTCTCTCTCTGCCAAACATTTGTTTTGGATCCAGAGACTCTACGATTTAAGCTTGAGGCGCTTAATTACACGTCATCAGCGACGATGTCGAAGATCAGGCCAATTACGATGGATTCCTTAATCGCCCTCAAGACGCAGATTCAGCAAGGCCTTACAAAAGAAAATGCGAGAAAGGCTCAACCAAAAACAAGAGGAATTGCCACAGCCCAAATAGATCGATCCAAGATACCCTCTCATATGAATCGGAACGTGGTAAAGCCCAATGCGCAAATGGCAACATTAGTGAAGCAGGAGCACTCTGGAGAGTCGTCGGGGTTGACTGCTCTAGGTAACAACATACTTTCGAATGTTACATTCGTAGGCCCCCCAGCCGATTCTGAAGCGAGGAAGAAAAGAGCTTGTGAGTGATAGTTCGACTGAGATACCTGGGCTCATGTTCAATAACAGACCGATATATGTTCGAGAAAATCTCGGAAAGAAGCGAAAGTATGCATAATCCTTGCGCCGGTTGTCCTCTAATGACTCTTTCTCGCAGACCTCGATCTCATTATTGACGACTTTGCGGACCTCATTCGTGTACATTACGACATCTCGGAGTTCGGTGACCCTTCAGCCACCACCGATGTACGTCCCACATTGCGGTTCTTCTGGACGTCTGCTGAACAAAGTATAGGAGGAGGTTGTTATCGTTGGACGTATTACCCATGATGCAGAGTATGAGCCTACGTCAAAACTTGCAGAAGGAGCCATTACAATCGAATCATCCCGCGCACTTTCGTCGGGATCGCGTATGCCTTTGGTCCTCGATCCCACAATCAAGATCAAGGGCTCTGTGAAGGGTATTGGTGGTGTGGGCATTTATCCTGGCGCAATTGTAGCGTTCAAAGGGAAAAATGGGGGCGGAGGATATTTCCTCGCAACTGAAGTCCTCAGTGTGAGCTGGAATTTTAATATTTCTTTCCTCATTACTCATATCTGGCTAGATCCCGCCACTCAAGCCGTCCCCCGCAGCTCATGGAATTATCGACCCCAAGCTCCATCCAACGACGTCCCAACATTCGGCCTCGATGATCGTTGCTTGTGGTCCATTCAGTTCTGATTCCGACATTTCATACCGACCGTGGCGTGCGCTACTTCAACAAATAAAAGTTGTAAAGCCAGACGTTCTCATGCTCGTGCGCATCTTTCTTCCGTGCCCTACCTTTGTATCTCATTTTTATTATTACTTAGGTTGGTCCCTTTGTGGATGCAGCACACCCGAAAATCAAAGCAGGGGATCTGGACGTCTCCCCAACCAACCTCTTCCGAGCACATTTTGTAGATCCATTAAAGGCATTCCTAACAGCATCACCCGGTAGTATCGTCCTTCTATTGCCTGGTGTCCGTGACCTCGCAAGTTGCCATTCAGCATTCCCGCAACCTGAACTTGACGGAGACATATTCAACTTCCATCCAGTAAATCGCATCCTTCAGTCAATCCTTCAGTAATAATTCTGACATTCCTTTCCATTCGAAAGCGTATCCATCTCCTCCCAAACCCTGCCAGATTCACAGTTAATGACATTGCATTTGCCGCCACAAGCGTCGACTCTTTGTTCCACCTTCGGAAGGAAGAGTACTTTAAACGAGGCATCGAAGTCGAGCCTCTACCTGCAAGTCCCGATGACCTACCGACTGACGCAATGGCCAATTTGTGTAGACATTTGCTCCTCCAGCGAAGGTGCGAAGTACTCTTCCTCGTTCATGATAATGCATTAATTCATGTCTTTTTTTCGGCACTAGCTTTTATCCAATATTCCCTCCGCCATTGGACTTGTCCCATGAAGTCAACTTGGATGTAAGCCATTTCGATGGTGTGCGAATGGTGGACGAAGGCGATCTTGATTATGCACCTGATGTGCTCATTCTCCCAAGTCGATTGAAGCAATTTTCAAAGGTATGCTAAATGGGCTTGGCGAAGGTCGTTGATCCTGACATCTCTGTAGGTCGTTCACTCGACAACAACGATCAATCCGTCTTTCCTCAGCAAAGGGACTTATGCGGTTGTTTCTCTTGCACCTCGCTCGACTGGTACTCCAAAGGATCGGTTAAAGACTGAGATCGTCAAAGTGGAGACAGTCAAATCCGAGCCTGTGAAGACAGATCCTGCTGCAGTTCTTGAACCGATGACATTATCATGAAACATTCAATGCATCTGGGTTTATTTATCTTGCTTTTTTTTTGTGTACTTATTAATAGGCAAGGACATGCTCCAAACTTTTTCTCACAACGTCGTCCAGCCCTTTCCCTATGAGCACAATCTTGCCGGTATCGGGTATACCCATGCTCTCTGCAACCTCCACTTCCGAAATCTCATACATACTACGCACGCCTTGTAACACATAATGTATTCCCTTGTTAGATGTGAACGCGCCTTTGCATCGCAGGATTTGAACTTTGGATGATGGGGCATCTGAAATTTGATTTTCCCAGAGTGCAGTCCGAATCCATTCGTCTAGTTTATCAAGACGTGGCTGATCCAGAATACCGCAAGAAACCTGGAGACTGGAGATACCACGGATCTCATAATGGTTTTGGGGTGGGTCATTTGAATGATCACACTTATCGGAGTGGATGTGATTGTTGAGTTCCTCGCCCATCAGTTCACTTGGAGGTAGTCTGAAGGCCGATATGCCAATGATATGCTTTAGATCGATCTCGCCCTTGATGGTCTTGTGTACGGGTGCAGCGGGATTGATGCGTTTTATCGTAGTTTCTGTTTCTTTGAGGGTGTCCGGCTCCACCAAATCGACTTTGTTGATTAGTACCACGTCGGAGCTAGCGATTTGCCTACCAGAAATTTAAGATTTCTACAAACAAATGGGAGAAAAAATGCATACCGAATGCTTTCTCCAATGTTCAAGTCGTCCATTGCATGATCTTCTTCCATTTGCTAGACAATCGCATCAACGACGGGAAAGAGGAGAGAAAGTGATTGGACAAACTTGCTGTCCGAACACGGCGTCTACGACACAAACAACTCCATCTAAAACGATGTCGGCAAGTCCAGTAGCGTATTCCTCGTTCACCCAGAACATCGAGGCGATAGGACCTGATAAGGTTGTACACTTTAAAATTTATCCCTTGCTGAGCTAGAGAGAGAAAACGCGACAGACCTGGGTCAGCCAAACCGGTGGTTTCAAGGAGAATGTAATCAAATGCGCCTCGTTTTTGCATCAACCGTTCGATAGCGGCTACACCTGTATCTTTGATACTGCAGCATAGGCACCCATTGGCAAGCTCCAGAAATTCTTCACCCTTTTCTGCTGTTGGGTCGTCCGCGGAGGAAACGTTGATGGCTTTGGCTAATTATTGGAGTCCCGGTATAAACGTTTTGCCCTGATCTGCAACGAATTGTTGAGACGGACCTTCAATATCCTGTTCGACAACTCTCAGTAAGGGTGGTGCACTGCGGTTCCCGAGAAAAACCTTACTGCGGTGTCTCCAAACTCATTCATGATGACAGCTATCCTATACCCATGCTTTTCTGTCAAGATCCGCCTTTGCGTTAGTCAGCAAGCGGGACTTTGTACCGCCGATTACAGAGACACACTTGAGCAACGTTGACTTTCCCGCTCCCAAAAACCCACAGATTATGGTCAAGGGTACGCGGGTCGAGCGCGGTAGTTTAGATGCGGAATTTATTTCCACAGAGACGCCAGGGACCTCGACGAGCGACCTAGAAGGGTGAGAAACTTTGGATTGCTTCAATTCCGGACGGCTCACGGTGGCTCTTCATCGGAATCATCAAATGACATGGGGACGTTAAGTAGATTGGATATAGTTGGTAGACCAACTGACAAGAAACTGATTCCATGACATCGCTTCAAAACTCATTCTGACTCTCGTAAAATCACGTGAGCTTAATGGAGTGTGCAATGTAGTAGTGCCGCGCATTCTCTTCTTAACCACCGAAACCCAGTGCTTTTGCTTCCGTTTTTCCTTCTTTCTATCTCCACAATGTCCACTCCAATGTCTGAAGATCAACTCAGAGCGGTGATACAAGGCCCGATTGATGTCGAATGGAGGTCAGTTTTGCACCCCTTTCTTACCGTCGGGGACGCCAAGCGTGTTCAAATTGGTTGATCACGAAACAACTGCATTTTTTGCAGGTATGAGATGCGCAGGGAGTGTCAGGAGATTCTACCAGGTCTGCTCCTCGGTCCATTCGTCGCCTCCAAGTCCCTGGACACGCTCCTCAGTTTGGGTGTAACACATATGTACCTCACATCTCTCGCCTGAGACGCGTGGGCTCATGCTCCCTTCCCAGTGTGTGCATTCGCGACGCCAAAGAGGCATTCTCTGTGCGACCGCGCTTTCCCGAGAATTTCCAGTATATGGTGCTGGATGTTGAAGACAACGAAGAGCAGAATTTAATTCGCCTCTTCCCCTCGTGTGTTGCCTTTTCTATCTTCCTTGTGCTACTTTGACGCGTACAACCACAGAGCCAAAAAGTTCATCGACGATGCGATCCGGTCAAGGGGTATCGTACTTGTCCATTGCAATGGTACGCTAATTTGCACGAAGTATCATCCAACCAATCCAATCTATCCATTTTTATAGGTGGCATTAGTCTATCACCCGCCTTTGTCGTGATGTTTGTTATGCAGCACTATCAGCTATCCTGGGAAGACGCCCTCCACATGGTGCAAAACCGACGATATTGTATATCGCCAAATGGCGGCTTTTTGACCCAGATCAAGGTCCGTTTCGCCCACAAACGAAAAAAGACTTGACAAATGGTGGATCTTGCAGGAATACGAAGCCATTTACAAGGCTAACGTTGCCCACGCCGCATTCCCTCCTCCCCACCGCATGGCTCCTCGCCGAAAACGATCTGACGAGGATGATGAGGATGAGGAACGGTTAGTATTTTCTTTTTTCTTTTTTGAGGTGAGAGTTTGCTGATCGGCGTTGTTAGAATTGATGATCGGAAGCGGCCGTTGGTGCAGAGCGACTCTCGAGAAGACGAGGACGCGATGCAGACATGAAGCCTGTTCCTATCTGATCTTTCTGTTCCTTCTGTTCTGTTGCTGTCCTCACTCTACCTTGGTTCTTTATTGTTATAAGTCGGAATGACAATGCTGTGGATCACCGTTCTCCTGTTTGCATTGGTTGGTCCGGTGGAGTCTAAATAATATATATGCTCTAATGTTACAAAGATTTGATTTTCGCTTTCTCCTTTTCCTGGATGACACGCTTGGTGTGGACGTCTAAAAATAAATGAACAAAGGAAACTTTTTGGGTTGGTGGGTGTGGACGAACCTTTGCGTTTTACGA
>Ga0307513_10001187_pt1 | contig 37809 bp, 39 predicted proteins | sample 15_EM_MG_FD_202174 | JGI IMG/M metagenome (GOLD analysis project Ga0307513, IMG submission 202174) | Populus trichocarpa ectomycorrhiza microbial communities from riparian zone in the Pacific Northwest, United States - 15_EM | ecosystem: Host-associated > Plants > Roots > Unclassified | place...
GACACTTTGTTGCTCTACGGGGTCCCTCTTAGAGTTTTGCAGACCATTCTTGTTTGCCACGAGCTGTTCTGCGTTTACCGGGTCAGCTCGTGGGACCTGCTCTCGGAATCTTCGCAGATCATTCTTTCTCTTTTCCCGCTCTTTTTCGCTTGGTGTATGTTTTCTCTGCTGGCTTTAGTGGTTTGCTCATTGGACTTGTGCGGATCATTCTTGTTCTTCTCTAGCTGTTTTTCGTTCGGGGTTGCCCCTTTCATTACTATTCCTATCCTAGCTTTGCATCTTATATCTCATCGGTTGAGCCTTAGCGGCAGCTTTCACCTTCGGCGATTAGTGTCCGGGCCCGAGCCCTAGCCTTACGCGCATTTCTTTCTGTTCGCTTGGCAGACCTACTCAAACTAGATTAGTCCGTACATTCTGATAAACCTTTTTTCATCTGGTTCAGGAACCCCAAGTACCTAACACTCGTATTGCCCTAGTGAAATCGCAGCGCAGCCAAGTCTTTGGGTGCAAATTCCTATATCACATATCGAGCTGCAATTTGGACGCGCGGTGTGTGCTGACGCCAGCGGACATGAAAGCGATTGATGAACTGTGCATGTCCTTAGTTCTTAAGGAAGCAGGGCCGACGATTTCGATCTTCCAAGTTCACACCCCATATCGTGCTCTTAGCTACCTACCAATAGAGGCTTCCTAACACCACCTTCACCTCAACGTCATACACTGCAATTCTCTTCTATCACTATTTGCCTGCATACGATGTCACAACAACAGCGGCGGCTTATGGCGGACCGAGAGCGTTCATCGAGGCAGGAAAGGCAAAGGCAAAGGGAGGTCCTTCGCGGACGTTTCCGGGGATCTGGGTCCAGGGACGGATTAACTATAATAACATCACCCAGTTTTGAGTCTATTATGGCTGGGTCCGCTGTAGGTAGGAGGAGGCATGCCGTGCGGGAGCCAGCTTCTTCACAACTCCAGGTACCAGAGCCTGTCCTGTACAACCGGCAGCAGGTCTTAGAGTCAGCGGATGAGACTCTAGACTCTAATGATGGGGAATATGAGGGTAATGATGGCCAGAGTAAGGAGAGTGAGGAGAACAAGTTAGGCCAGCATGGGGACGATATCGATCATCCATCGGCCTGGGGAGCGCAAAGACCAATTGGGCGTGAGTTTCTTAGCTCGCAGCGCTCGATACTGACAATCACCCCTGGGAATACCCAGAATTCCAGCAGGAGGATTAGTTACCCTGGACGGAGCACGTCTGCTCAAGTACGAGTTAGCCAAAATGGTTGTACATCTGCCATTCCCTCCTGTTCGCCCACAGACTTCAATCCACTTGCGATGCCGGTGATAACCCCAAGTCACCCAGATCCAACCGTCCGGGAATTGGATAGCGGAGGACACCAAGACAGCAGTAGGCGAAATATGGCAACCAGATCCCGTGACCTGATGTGGGACTGGACTATCTTCGTCAATCCGTTTCCGGACCCAATTACCCTGACTGAAGAAGTCCGCACATCTTGGAGCAATGCCCGGACCAAATTAGGCTTTCCCGACTTTGCTGATGCAACCCCGCCCTCAAATCACCAGGTAAGTTACCCTTAATCGATAACCGACATCCTATCCTAGACTAAATGCAGTGGCCGCTGGTTCCTGATTTGCAGATCTGGGCAAAGCACAGCTGATGCAGATCTCAGTATCTGCATACAGCAAAGGAGGCTATAACAGAACTCTATAAGCTCAATATTGAGGATCCTACAGCTTGCGCACGAAGAGTGGAATACCTACTGGTGGAGGATAGGTTCATTTGCCCTCCGGGCAGCTATGAGGTATCTTTTTGACATTTGTCGGGATTGTTTCTAATCGGAGTAAGACTAAATTGATCTAATCCGGCCGACAGCCAATTTCTCTTAGATTCCTAGCACCCCAGATTCCGGGTGTAATATTTGCTCAATATTACTCTGGCCCAAAAACGAAAGGCATGACGGATGAGGGCTTCCTGGATAAGAGCGATGGCCCGTTTATCTGTCTGACAGCCACCATATTATGTCATTCACTGCGATGTTGGCGTACTGGCATCTGTATCGATAATGTGGCTTTCACAAGGGCCACTTCCGAAGGTAAGAAAAACAATGTGTACTGGCAGGTTTCGAAAGTGTCCAGATCCCCCGACGGCCTAGGCATCCGGACACTTTTGACAATCGCAAGTACTCGAGTTAGGTGAAAGGTTAGCTAACGGATAGATAGCCCTGCTGGAACGTCAGACGCGATCCTGGGGCAAAACGGGAAGAGTTTGGCAACGTCGAATAATCCAGCGGATAAGGACAAGATTGGAGGCCAGAATCGCGAAGGAGCGGGGAAAGTGGGTTAAGAGGACCGCGGGATATGACAATGATGAGGACGCATTGAGACAGGAGTTTGGTAGTGATACAGAGCTGGATGAATTGGAGGCCGCTGGCGGCCTCGTGGATACAGGAGGACATGGTCGGCAGGAGCCGCGGCGAGAACCTTGGCCCAATCCGGGAGCACTGGTTGGTGCAGCGCAGTTCCAAGACCTTTGGGAGGCGGAATCGCATGTTGAAGAAACCGATCTAGAGGATAGGGAGAATGGTTTTATCACCACTCGCTGATCGTGTATATAAATGTAATTAAATTAAATTAAATTACGCCTTCTAAAAGGGTCAGGAATGGTCAAACAATAGTAGTGTGCGAGTCGGTGGGCAGGAAAGGTATGAGAATGAATTGCGCAGATGGTTATAAGTCGCGCAAGTATGAGTAAGGCATCTAGCAGGCAATTGTAGGTTCGGAAGGCATCGGAATATGTCGGGCAGATGGTTATAAACTGCGCAGGCTTGGGTAAGTCGTCTAGCGGGCAGCTGTAGGTTGACAGGCACGGGAATGAGTCTGGGGGGCTGTTAGAAGCCGGGGAAGACGGTGGGAGCCTGCCAGCGGACTGTAAGAGGCCGGGGAACACGGTGGGAGCCCGCCAGCGGACGGTAAGAGGCCGGGGAACACGGTGGGAGCCCGCCAGCGGACGGTAAGAGGCCGGGAAGGCGGCGAGAGGCATGGAGTAGATGAGATAGGATGTGCAGAGCTGAGGAGAGAGCCGCACGAAAGTGCAAGAGAGGGGGGATGTCCGCCGGATATGGGAGGAGACGGGCTGGCATCAGAGGGTGGAGGAGGAAGGGCTGAACGTGTTTGGAGGGATGAGGGCGGAGGAAGTAATGACGGGAAAAAGTCCGCCCAATACGTGAGAGGACTGAGCGAATCCAGGAGTGTGGGAGAAGCGGAGGTGATGTTGGTGGGCTTCCGGATGAGAAATGGATTCAGGGAGAGGTTAGTGACGGGGTTACAGGAGAGAGGGTATCAGGGAAAGAAAGCTGGCGGGCGGGGGTATTTGGGGAGGGCGGGAGGAGAGATGTCGCGGCCGCAAGACGTCCGCCAAAGGGCAGCATGGGAACGGGTGGATCGGGAGCGAAGGCATGAAGAGGCAGGGTGCTGGGGGTAGAGTATCAGGGGGGTGGCTGTGCCAGGGGGGGTCAAATGCGTCAGGACGCAAAAAGGGCCGCGTCCAATGTGTCCGGACGCTGACTTGCGCGTCCAATGCGTCCGGACGCTGACTTGCACGTCCAATGCGTCCGGACGCTGACTTGCGTGTCCAATGCGTCCGGACGCTGACTTGCGCGTCCAATGCACCCGGACGCTGACTTGCGCGTCCAATGCATCCGGACGCTGACTTGCGCGTCTAATGCATCCAGACGCTGACTTGCGCGTCTGGACGCATTGGACGCGGCCCTTTCACTTCCGGAGGGAATGTGCCCGGGCGGACGCACCCAGAACAGGAGTTTACGTTATAAGCGGCTGGAACGTCCAGCGCACAGGGTGAGCGGGGAGTGACAGAACGCAAGGTATTTTCTTTGCTGATGAATACAGTCCTTTTCGCCCTAGCAGAGCCCCATATACTGTAGCAATTAATGATGTGATATTTTTTAATTCATATGGCAAAGAGAGAGGAACCCAATATTACCAAAGTGGCATGGTCTATTTTGTCCGTAAAAATAGGAGTAATGGTAGCCCTGTCAATCAGTGATGCAAACACACAAAAGGCCACCTTCGGTCTACTGCTAGGGTGCACTGGGGCAAATGAAGTCAAGCTTGAAAATGAGTGTATACGGTTTCTCAAAACAAAGGAGTTTTGAAGACCAACAATAGTGAAGGGAATCTTAGTCGAAGTAAATGAATTAAATAAAGAAAGAAACTCATCCCAGCTTGGAAGGCAGTTGTATTGTATAATGGGAGGAATCTGTCCACGACCCATTACTGGGGGCTGTTTTCTTGTGTTGTATTACCTCTTATCCTGTGGAGGCTGAGAGAGGGGAGGTAGAGAGAAATGCACTGGCCACACTCTCATGCGGGGAAGGGAGCCTTTGGGGGCAGATCTTGAGATTGATGGCAGGGCAGCGGGAGTGCAGCTAGTGGCTCAAGGAGTCTCTGCTTCCATGAGTTGGAGTAGTTCGTATGTTGGGTGGTCGACCTAGAAGCCTGTGGAGGGAACAAGTCAGAATGTGATTAATCCAGTTAGACGTCCATGGCGTTTGGGTTTACTCTGGTTTGAGCTTCTTCTGCATGAGGAATCTTGCAAGGTACTCGTGGAAGAGTCTCTCAGGGCAATCCCTGTCCAAGCCGGAATTAGAATGGCCACAGTTCGGGCGCTTTGCTAGGCCAGCCCAGCAGCCATTGAGGCTGGCCTTAAGGTTTCTCCCTTTGTAGAAAGATGCATTGGGAAAGGGGTCTTCCGGCTTTGTATCTTGAAGGGAGAAAGGCAAGCATGTTGGGAAGAGCTCTTTCCATCAAGGTTTCATGTGGCCAGATTTCTGGCACTTCTGACACTGGGAAAGTAGAGAGAAGGTGTATGCCCTCTTCACCGTACAAGAGCTGCCATAAAGGTAGATGGAAGGAAGCATAACTTGCGTGGAGTGAGGTTCCACATTAACAAATACCAAATAGGTTCTCTTTGCGAGACGCAAGGTATGATCTGTATTGCACCAGGCTGAGGAGATGCTGAGGCCCTTGGGTTTAAGGAAAGAGTCGGAGAGATAGGTGAATAGGTTCTTATCCTGGTGGGGGATAGAGGTTACTGGAAGGGAATGGAGAGCGAGTAGCACCAAGGTCAGAGTAAGCTTGAATGGCAGCCAGAGGTTTCCTCCCCTTGGGAAGGACTGCGTAAGCATTGTCGTGAGCACTTCCAAGTACAGGGCGTAGGAAGCAGCCAGGACTAAGATGCCGGCCACAATCAGGTTGACAGATCCTCTCTCATTGACCAGGGCTCGGAGGGAGTTGGGGAGGGAACAATTGGCTTCCCTGAGAACCGCTGCACTCGCAGTCAGGGCGGTAAGGGGTGCTTTTATTTTAGCCGAGTCACAATGTAGTACATGGGATGAGTGAGGTGCGAAGAATCTTCTAACGGCATTTGTGAGAGGAGGGAATCTGGAAAGTGAGGTCTGCTTATTCGCAGCCGGGGGAGCTGCTGGCCGTCGTAGTGAGGGGGGCAACCTGCTTCTTCCCTTTCTTGTTTTTCCGACCAAGCAGTACGTCTCAGGCCGCCTGGTCGAACTTACGTGTTTCACAAACAATCAGAGCATAGAACTATATGCTCTTAGTAGGGGGGGTGAAGGAGCGCCTCGGGTGGAGGTGGCACCAGTGGCAGTGAGGGTGCTGGGGGAGGGCGTGGAATTGGTGTAGTGGGCGTTTGGGGGGCCTGCCCTGAGGGAAGGTGTGTCATCCTGTGTGACAAGTCGTGTAGGAACAACTGTATCTGACCTAGTTGGGACGAGTGGTCTGTTCCCAGAGAGGAGAACTTCGCAATGCAGGATTGCAGGTCCCTGACTTGCAGGCGGGGCACCTCCATGGCTGAGCCCATTGCGGACATTGCATGGATGATAGAGCCCAGAAGAGGGAGAATGCAGGTGTCACCGATGGAGAGATCATCGATTTCTCACATGAAGGGCACTGAGAGTTGTAGAGGGGAGAGGCCCGTGAGTTCAAGAGTCTTATGTAGGAAGTATCTGATGTGGCAAACTTCTTTGTCAAAACTCGTAACCGAGAAGGGAGCATGGGGATGTCTTCCATCAGAGTCAAGGACCAGGCCGAACCAGGCTGTTCTATGATGGGTGTACTAAGGTACACAAGGCATAAGCGAAGTGCAAAGTAAGGGGGGGATAATATTATGTACCATACAACAGAGTGTTGTAAAATGTAGGGGCAGGAAAATAAAGGGTGCAGAGTGTGCCTAAAACTTTACCGCTTGGACTCTACCTTTATCGGAAAACGAATACATCATCTTTCCTCAAATTTTGTATCCTTTTTCTAATTCTGGTTTTGCTTTACCACCCACTTCTACTTATCCCCTCTTTTTATAGCATTTCAAGATTACTACTATCTACTTATACTTAGGCCCTGTTCGGCTGTCATGGGACCGTCCCGTTGGGCGACCGTTTCTGCTGTGAAAATGACTTTCTCTCCGTTTTGAAACGGTCATTTGTATGGGACAACGGAACGGTCCCATCACAACTGAACAGGGCCTTAATATCTTCCCCCCAGATTGGAACAACCTCTCCATGCCCTGACTGAACCTTACCAACCATGGCTGGTATTGCCCTGTCTCCCAATCTCACTTCTCAGTCATTCATTTACTCCTTTTTTCTATGAATTAGCACAACTAGGGGGCTGTTTGGTGTGACAGCCAACCGTGGTTTACAAACCATGGTTTGAAAATTCAACCAATCAGGAGCCTAGAAATTTGATTACATAAGAAGTTTAAAGAGCTGTGATTGGTTGAATTTTAAAACCATGGTTTGTAAACCATGGTTGGCTGTCACGCCAAACAGCCCCTAGGTTGTTCCCCTTATACCAAAAGAGTTTTTCAAGGTTTTCCAATCAACCTATGCGCTAGTCCTTGCTGCTAGACTAAGCCAATTGACTTCAATTATAATGTTCAAAGGGGTTTTCTTTGTTTTGGTTCCTTTTATTTGTGGGTAGATTCTGAAGGGTGGCCCACTATGAGGGAGCCTGGCCAGATTACCAAATACCATGTTTTCAAAGAAATCACTGTTTGGCTTTTCTTGTTGCATCCTGCCTCTCCTGTTCTGAGCTGCCTTTTGTTTTCAATATGAGGTGGATACGGTACTTTATGGGGAAGGATGTGTAGTTGGTCCAGGATCAGAGGGTCTTGGGGTGCTTGTTTTTTTCCCTAGGCCTGTGGTAGAGGTTTTTGACACCATAACTCAGGTCGTATCCGTGGTCTGTACTGTACCTTTAAACAGATAAATTCTATGATTTAACAAAAAAACAAAAATACCACTGACACATGTTCACTCTTTTTGTCTATTTTCACAATACTTCTTCCGCTATTCTCAGCCCGTTCGATCGCTAAATGCCGGCCCCTAGTACACGAAAAAAATACGCCAATCCAACGCGAATTGAGCCTCGCAGCTTGAGCCCTCTTGCAAACCCCCGCATCCAGACCCGTGACTAATGTTTCTACCTCCTGCCCCAGGAACGTCCCAACCTCCCTCACCTTACAGCGACCCTTTATCACCCTTCTTTGTATCTCCATCCCTTTATCATGCCCACTGACCTTCTAATCAAAGATTATCCACACAGGTCAATTGCTCTCATTACACCTTCCCACGCCCTCATCTTACGAAACTCGTCTTCACTCCCGGCTGCCCCAAGTTCTCGCAATGCATCCTCTCTTTCCATCCCCGAACGCATTACCGATCCCTCTTTCTCCCCTCCTTCGGCCCCCAAATGTATAATTGAGTTTCTCGATCTAGCCTCTGTCGACCTCAATGGTTATCGGTCTTTATCGAGTCAGCCCTGCTTAGGCACTCTTGGCCTTATCACCCTTAATCAACATGTTTTTCTTAGTGTTGTTACTAGTGCACGGGAGGTCGCTTCAGTTCGCCCAGGCGAGGGTGTCTTTAGGATCCATGCAGTTGACTTCCGTATGCCTCATTCCCTGCTTCATACTTCGCTCTTTTACTTAGCCAACTCTTCAAACAGATTGCCTCACTCGTGCCGATTTTGATGACTTTCTTGACTCCGAAGTTAGCTCGTATCCCATGGATTCCGACGGCTGGGACCAAGGACGAGGTCAACAACCTGGAGGAGCGGAACACCCATGTTTCGCGTTGAAGAAGCTTCTTAGTGGGGGCACATTTTACTACTCCCGAGATTTTGACCTTACAAACCGGCTTCAAGATAGGTCAGCTACTATACTTCCCACTGCCGACTACAAATCACTTGCGACCTTACATGGCTCTCATACTTCCTTTGGCTAAATTCGATTGTGCCAATGCTGGGCGCTGATAGCCCGCTCCCAGTTACGGCCTGTTTTCGCTCTCATCATCCTTGCCAAATGTGTTAAACTAACCTTTGAGCCGATTCACTTCAGATCAATTGACACGACCAATTTCGACATCGACAATTTTGACCCTTCCTTCTTATGGAACTCATACATGATTCATCCGTTGCTTCGCTTTCGCTCGCACCTGTCTGATCAGGAGCGCTGGGAATTGGATGCATCACATATTCTCACAAGTACCATCCGTGGCTTTGTAGAGTCCCTGACAATTCCACGCTCATTGCCCCCAGCGGAGCCCAGATCTGCCGGCTTGGCCACTACGCTGACACTTATCAGCCGACTGAGTTGCAGGAGGGCTGGCACTCGATTCAACTCTCGTGGAATGGATGATGATGGACATGTTGCAAATTTTGTCGAAACGGAGACTGTGATTTGGGACCCATACCATGACAATCAAAACGCCAGTCTGGGCTTCAGTTACTGCCAAATCCGCGGTAGTATCCCGAGTAAGTTCGTTTGGCCAGGCTGTCCTCTATCTTGTATTAACTACTAAGTAACGTTTGTGGAGTTAGTATTCTGGGAGCAGCAGACTGGTTTACTCCCAAATCAACAAAAGATACAAATTACGAGATCTTCCGAGGCTACTCAACCGGCGTTTGACAAACATTTTGAGTCAATCGCGCTAAAGTACGGTGCAATCCATGTCATCAATCTCCTCTCCGAAACCAAGAGCGGCGAGGCAGAACTATCCTCCCGCCTTGTAGATCATATCAGACGTTCCCCTTTAACAACCAGTGGGTCGGGTGAGAAACGTAACGCGCTCGCCGACTCCTCACTTTTGCGGGCTACCGAATTTGATTTTCACGCACAGACGAAAGGACCCTCTGGCTTTGAGGCGGCTAACCTGATAAGCCGCATCGTTGAACCCTCCGCAGATGCCTTCAGTTTTTTCTTAATAGAAAGCACCAGCCGCAAATCCAATCGTGGAACCAACAGGAGAGGCCAAAAGGAAATAGAATTCGTTATGCTCCAGCAAGAAGGTGTCTTCAGGACAAACTGTCTTGATTGCTTAGATAGGACGAATCTTGTGCAGGGCATATTGAGTAAAATGGCCATTGAATCCTTTCTTCAGCAGACTGGTAAAAACTTTGGGCATGAATTCTGGATCCGCCATTCCAGTTTATGGGCCGATAATGGCGATGTGAGAACCAGCTCCCCAATTCTGTTTGCGACACTGACCTTCTGCCCAAGGCACTTTCCAAAATTTATGCCGGGACGGGTGCCTTAAAATCAAGTTTTACCCGCACAGGAAAAATGAGTCTCGCCGGCGCATTCGCCGATGCACGGAAGAGCGCTGCCAGAATTTATATCAACAATTTTGCCGACAAAGACAAACAGAACACCATCGACCTTTTATTGGTATAAGCCTATCTCCTCCCGATAATAAACTTCCCTTTGAATCATGTTATGCTGTCCTCTCAAGACTAATTCCATCAGTAGGGTAGATTAGTTGGACAAAATTCCGTGTACTTGTATGACCCTGTCAATGATTATGTCACTGCAGAATTGAGCAAACGGTAAGTCGCCTTTCCTTTTATCATTGGTCACATCTTAATTCGTCGTGTGCCTCCGCAGATCGTCGCAGTATTCACACGAAAAGAATATTCACATTTATGTTGGCACATTTAACCTTAATGGCCAGACGTCCGGTATAAATGATGACCTCTCCCAATGGCTCTGCCCACCCTTCTTAGGAAATTCTCAGCTGCACCCTGAGCTCGTAGTCATAGGGTTCCAGGAGATTGTCCAATTGAGTCCACAGCAAATCATGTCCACAGATCCCGCTCGAAGGCAATTGTGGGAGCAGGCTGTACTCAAGACACTCAATTCACATGCTAGCGCTATTGGTGGCGAAGAATACGTACTTCTTCGAGGGGGGCAGCTTGTTGGCGCAGCCCTACTAATATACGTAAAGACTAGTGCGATTGGCGAGGTCAGGAATGTCGAAGGGAGTTTGAAAAAGGTGTGATATTTTCACTCCAAGCATTAGTTGCGCCCGTGGGCTTCCTAACAGTCCCCTATTAGACTGGTATGTCAGGTGTCGCTGGAAACAAAGGAGCTGTCGCCATCCGTATGGAATATGCAAATACTCGACTATGTTTCGTCACGGCACATCTTGCTGCTGGATTTTCAAACTACGAAGAACGAAACCGAGACTATAGGACCATCGCGCATGGATTAAGGTTCCAGCGAGGCCGAACTATAGATGATCATGATACAGTCATATGGCTTGGTGATTTTAACTACAGGATTGGACTCCCTGACGAGAAGGTCCGGAAATTGGTAGAACTCGGGGATCTACAGGCTCTATACGATAATGACCAGGTGCATCCAAAAAGCTATAGCCTTTAAAATCTCGGACTAACAGATTCACAGTTAAATCTCCAAATGATTGCTGGACTCGCCTTTCCCTATTTTTCAGAAGCTAGGTTGACCTTTGGCCCCACTTACAAGTATGATATTGGAACGGACACCTACGATACCTCGTAACTCCCCAACCCACTTTGTGTTAGGTCCTCACGGATTTGGCTAATCGTACTCCTTTAATCAGTGAGAAGGCCAGAATACCAGCTTGGTGTGATCGAGTGCTTTACAGAGGGAAGAATCTACGGCAACTGTCTTACAACACTGTTCCCCTCCGCTTTTCAGATCACAGACCCGTCTATGCCACGTTCCGATGCGCAGTCTCGGTAGTGGACGAGGCCGCAAAAGAGAAATTAAGCAAGGAGATCTACACAAATTGGCGTGCCGAAGTAGGCCACCTGGTAGGCCCAGAGGAGGATTCATCACGAGATGAAGACGATTTATTAGACTTTGAACCCATAGAGCCCGGCCGTAAGTGGCGCAACTAATTCCCTCTTTCCGTCACTCCAATTAACGGCGCCAGTACCACCACCAAGTTCCAATGGCCAAAAATGGTGGCTAAATAGTGGTACCCACCCTTCCATTCCTCCTCACCCTCCTGTACCCACTAACATCCAAAACTAGGTATGCCCGCCAAATCAATTGTAATACCCCCGGGTCCCGACTACGCCCCGAACCCCCAACGCCCGGCAAACCCGTTTACAACCGCCACTGAGCCAGATTGGATTCGCAAATCCGATCTCCTCGCACTCGCCAACCCTCCACCACTGCCACCGCCACTACAAAACCAAACACAAACCTCCCCCCCCAACACCGCCACCCGAACACCCCCAGCACTAACTCCCCGCCCTTCGAAAGGCGCCCCAAGGAAATTACCTCCGGTATTCAACCCCACGGACTTACCTCCCCTCCCCGCACGCTCAAATGCTTTCAGCATATCCAAGCCTCCACCTCCAACTCCCTCCACCACCACCACCACCACTACTTCCACCTCAAACTCATCAGCAACATCACTGGAAGCTTCCCACTCCAACCCCGGAAAACTAGTAAAACCCCTTCCACCAAGTGTTCCTCGCAAGCCGGCCGTCTTGTCGAGGGATGTGCAGAGAGCAGCAGTACTTGATATGCAGTGTTCCGACGGTGGGAGACAGGTACACGCGCCTTCTCTACTGCCGCCAAAGCGCCCGAGCGCCTCGCCGGCGACCGGGGGGCCTACACTACCGCCCAGGAATCGGTCTTGGGAAATGGACAGCGGGAAGGGGAAGGGGAAGGGGAAGGGGAAGGGGAAGGGGAAGGGGTTGATGGACGATGACGAGGGGAGAGACATTGAGTGGGTGCCGTTGCGGCCGGCTTGAGCACGGTTACAGGAAGCACGCGGATGATACCACTAGAGGGATTAAAACTCAATTAACCTATGGCTCATGACCGATTGATAACTAGATAGACAGTTTATAGAGTCTCGAGAAGGTTGCTAGTCTAGTCTAGCGCGTGTTAGTTGAGCCAAAATACTATATTTTATATATGCAAAATCAGATTTACTATTGTACATGCTGAGTTGAAAACATGTACTGTTCTCTAGCGACGAACGTCCAATATAAATATAGTACAGTAGGTGCCATAACTACCGGTACACTGTTCTATCATACAGTAGGTAGAAACCATGAAACACCAATGCGCACGCACGCCAGCACTAACAAGAAAAAGCACAAGAACTCCATCGTGCCTTAGACGTTTATACATCCTTGGCAGGAAATCATTTATCGTGATCTTTTCCTTTCTTTCTTTCTTTCTTTCAGTGAAAACCCCTTCCGCCCATCAGTTCATCTGCCCGTAAACATTCGTGATAAAGCAACATGAAGACTTTTCTTTTTTTCTTTTTCTCTGAACAAAAGAGATAACATGGTGGATAGCCCCGCTCCTCCCGTCCATTCGCTCCCTCACGCGGTTCAATAAAACTTCTCCCTCCCATACTCATCAACAACGACCACCTTCTCCCTCATGGACCGTGCAGACCGATGCGAAGCCGTAGAATGCCTCGGGTTGACGTAACTCACACTACCGCTCCTCCTCCCATGGTAATTATTGTACCCATACCTATCCCCCCGCAGGTAATCCGACTCCTTCCTTCCACTCCCACCAGCGCCGACTCCATCCACCCTTCCAGATCCCCGCGCGTCTACATAACGATACGAGCTCCTCGGGGATCGCGCAGCATACGCGCTCGAGTCGACGTAATAGTCCCGACTCCGGGTACTCACAACGCTAGCCCTTGGCGAATCATAAGGATAGGGATGGCGAACCATTTCGCCGCCCGCGGCGCTGCCAATTATTGATGCGGGTGGTTCAGGAGCTTGGATTATGGTGGTCGTTTCGCGGTGGTTGCTGTTCAGGGAGAGGGCTGAGGGCGGTGGTGGCGGGGCCTTGACCGTTTCAACCACCGTCGTTTCCCGGATTCGGCTATCGCGACTGCCCGTCCGGCGATGGTGCCTAGCTGGCACCGTCACTTCTTCCTCGATCTCTGGGCGGACCTTTATCATGCACATCCCGTCTTATTCGTTGACTTTTTCGTCGTTTGCGGATGGGTGGGAGATGAGGTGTGGTGGAGAGTGAGGCTCTCTAGTGGTGAGGTTCTGGCGGTGAGGTAGGCTTCGTGGGGCTTCTTTATCGTACGGTGGTGCCGCAAGTACGAGTAGAGCGAGGGGTAGAACTGACCTACCGCGAATTAATTATGAAGAGTGGAAGACTAACGGAGAAAGAATGGAAATCCGTCCGTGATCAAATGGCCTCTGGTTTAAAAAAACCTGTCATCAAGATAAATCTGGACCAGGGGTGTCGGTCTCTTTTTTTTTTTCTTTTTTTTTTCTCTCTCTCATTACAATTTAATAGCAATGGGCCACTCTGGTTGGGTGTTCTCGTAGGATTTTCCTTTGGTTTATTTCCTGAAGAGGAGTGACGTCGTGCTTGTGCGACTGTGTGGTGATAGCTTGGATGCTTGGATTGGTGATCGAGGTGCAGGAATGGTGACTTTTGTTCGAAGGGGTATGAGTAAATATTGGGAATTTGAAATTTATTACAGGATAGGTTGGCAGTTAGTGTTGGATTATGCGTGCTGCAGTAGCCTTGATAAACATGATTGGGGTCAGTTTCCCCCCTTCGGATGTCCGAGAGGCTCTCGAGGGGGGTTGGAAAGCCATCCCTCGCTCTTTTAGTGGTCACTATTCCAGGAACTCGGACGATACCGGGCCAATCACCGATCATCACCCACCTATCCATCACTCGGGTTGAAAGTCAACAACAGCAGGAGGAAAAGAGAGAGTAAAGTGGGCTCATTGATTAACTACAATTTTAGAGGAAATATCTATTTTACTTGCGGAGAGCCCCCCCCCCAAAACAAAAGTTCAAAGTATATCTCGCCCTCAATTGTCCAACCTCATCATAGCACCTACCACCTTTCTCACCTCACCATACCCTTTTACAGCAGGTAACTGGGAGATTGACGCTTGCAAAGCCTACACGAACAATTGCCAATAGTCTCGATTGAATGGTGTATGGTAAGTTATATCGTGTAGCTGTTGTTCTATCCACCGGCACAATGAGGAGGTTCTGTGAGAAGCCAGTACTTGAACCTGCAACTACAGTGTTATTTGAAACCGCAGCAGTGGGCTTCGGCCTTCCTCATGCCTTAGGTTGGATAAACTAAATAAGCTAAACCGAGCGCAGAATGGGCTCCTGGTACGAGTTGTGAATAGTTTAAAAAATGGTGTGAGCTTGGGAGTGTAGGCAGTGTAAACAAAGTGGTTGATTGGCTTAGGATGATCTCATCTGGGCGACTGGTAGGATTATTCTAGATGACTAGACTATAAGACTAAAGTTATCACGGGCGACGCTCGGGTGCTGAGATAACGGCATTTCTCTTAGCACTCAGAACCCCTTTTCCTCTATGTATAGGCTAGTCCGCTCATAACACAAGATAACGTTCAAGTTCACGCATGCAACAGAACCTGCCTAATTACTTATTCTCACATCACATTCATAATCACTCGGACAAAGCAGGTTTTTTTTTTTGAAAATGAATCTCACTAACGCTGAGATCCTCCCGCTTATTTTCATTTCGAGTCTATGCTGATCGCCCATCTGACCCATTCAACCGCTCGTAAAACATTAGTAAAAACAAAAACTTTGGTGCCCCCGGACAAAAACTGGATATCCAACATTGCTAACAACAATGAGCGCCCGTCGCAAGATCTCTACTCAACAGTGACCGATTTGGCCAAATTTCCTAACAGCAGGTTAGCCATGTGTATTTAGATGGTGGGCAGAGATAAAGGAGACTTACGGGGGAAGTCAACGTTCAGGTCCTCGGCAATGGCGAGCCAGTAAGCGACAAGTTGGAGGGGGATGACATTAAGGAGGCCCTGTAGACAGTCAATGGTCGTAGGCATCTCGATCTTCTCGCACTTCTCGTTCTTGAACTCCTCATCGGCCTCGTTGCAAATAACAATGGGGCGACCACCACGAGCAACAACTAGAGTGATGGGTCGTCAGCAAACTTGGAGCAGTGGGATTATAGAAGGGCTTCTTCATCATACCTTGTTGGTAAGCATTCAGAGACTTCTTGAAGATCTCATCCCGGGTCAAAATCATGATGATAGGGAGATTCTCGTCGACCAACGCCAACACACCATGCTTCAATTCTCCAGACATAACTGCCTCGCAGTGGAGGTATGAAATTTCCTTAATCTTAAGGGCACCCTCGAGGGCAGTGGCGAACTGGTTTCCTCTGCCAAGCAAGAGTAATGACTTTTGGTTATGGAAGAATTTTGAGCACATCTCCTTGATAGCCTGGTCCTGCTCCAAGATCTGCTTAAATTGGTCTGAAATGCGGGTCAAGCCGTCCATAATGTCTTCTCGTCGTTTAGCCTTAGAGGCACGGTCCTCACTCAATGACAATGCAAACATGACTAAAGCAACAAATTGTGAGGTATAGGCCTTGGTAGAAGCAACGCCGATTTCGGGACCGGCATTGATGTGGACACCACAGTGGGTGAGAAGGGAGATTGAAGATCCGACAACGTTGACGATACCAACAGTCAGGGCTCCACGCTCCAAGCAGTACCTAAGTGCCATCAAGGAATCCGCAGTCTCTCCAGATTGGGAGACGAAGACACAAGTATCTAGTGACCGTTAGCACATGTGCTTGAGTGAGATTTTGCGACTGAACTCACCATCGCGGAAAACTGGTGCCTGTCTGTCCAAAAAGTCGGAAGCAAGCTCAACGGCAATCGGGATCTCGGTCAATTCCTCAAAAATACCCCTGACAGCCATGCACGAGTGATATGATGTGCCGCATGCGATGAAAATTATTCTCCTGCAACGACGAATGGTACTAAGGTATTGTCTTAGACCACCAAGAGTAACCTTCTTGTTCTTGGCATCCAAGCGACCACGCATGGTGTTTACAACCGACTCGGGCTGCTCGAAAATTTCCTTTTGCATGAAATGATCAAACTTGCCCTTCATGATCTCCTGCAACTCCAACTCAAGTGTCTGAATTGAGCGGATAGCAGAGGCACCACCACTTTTCCCAGCCCTGTGAATGTTCAATTGGCCCTCATGAATGTGAGCAATGTCATCATCCTCAAGGTAAAGAACCTTCTTGGTGTGCTCGACAATCGCCGACGGATCCGAGCTCAAGAAGAATTCGGCAGGGACTGGCATGCCATCATCCGAAAGGAAAGCGCGGGATTGAGACCTGTGCAGAAGGCTCTTATCTGGGGGGGCTAAGGTGTTCTGTGGGCCGTTCTTAAGGTTCTTAAGGGCAACATTATGCGAGGCTTGCTCAGCGGGAAGTGGGACGGAATCGGAGAACTCCACATCGACGAAGTCGACCTTCATTTTCCTTTGGGTCTTGACACCAATGACCAAGGGAGAACCCTTACGGGCAGCCATCACCTCATGCGGGTAGTGAACCGACTTCAGGAGCAGACCAAAAGCTCCCTCAAGTTCGGCAATGACCGACTTGGCAAGAGTAGTGAAATCGATAGCCGGGTTTTGGTCATAAATGTATTTCGCAAGCTTTGCGATACATTCTGTGTCAGTCTCGGTCTCGAACACTTCACCCTTACTCTCCAAGAGAGCCTTGAGCTCCTTGTAATTTGTGATGATACCATTGTGAACAACGGTGAACCGGAATGTGGGGTCACTCCTAAAATTATTGTTTTCCATCAGCCACGAGTGCCCCCTCTTGCATTGCCTCGAGCGGGAATGGCGGAGCATACCTGTGGGGATGACAGTTTAGACGTGAGGGTTGCCCATGAGTAGCCCACCGAGTGTGTGAAATCCCGGCGTGGGAGACAAATGTAGCGTTCGGGTCGGGTTTAGCCTCGTCAATGAGCTTCTTGAGTTTTGCAACCTTTCCGACTTCTTTATACGCGAAAACCTCATTCTCCTTGTCACCATCGATTGCGATACCCGCCGAATCGTAACCGCGATACTCAAGACGTGAAAGACCTGCAACCGGATTAGGTTTGTCCTCAGGATAATGGAATTGAACAACGCAAGGCACGCCAAGCCATTGTGTCTATAAAGGGTTTTTGAAGAATCTAAAAGGCTTACCATTGATCAATGTATCAATGATGTACTTGCGATCTTTCTCAACAAGGTAATTGATGTAGCCGAAGATACCACTGTAATTATTCAAGTCAGTCTTCCTTTCATCCGAAACCCGAAGGGCCTTTTCATCAATGTAAAGCCAATGACAGAATTATTATGCATACCACATTCTGAATTATTTGATGGATGGGTATAAATGTTACAAAGCGGTCAATCGTGATGAGGGAAACTCTGGTTGGGGGAGAGAAGCGATGAACAAACAAAGAACCAGGTGTAAAAAGAAAGCTGACGACAATGCTCAATAGAAGGATAAAGAGCAAGAGGGGGAATTGGGGAATTGGGGAATTTGGGGGATCTAGGTGGGGCTGACACAATTGGTTGAGCGAGGGGAAGAAAGAAGGGTCAACAAGAGGGGCAGCAGGGTCTTAAGTAGCGTAGGTGGAGGGGGGGACGGTGGAAGAGGGAGCAGCACAGCAGGGGGGGAAGGGTTTGTGGAGTTCGCATTATTCCGTTTGTGTGCTTGATCTGATTGTTGTGAGTGAGCCCTTATGCGTGTGGGCGTGGATATGTGTATCATAGCTGCTAGCTATCCTACCCTGCACGACTCACTTATTTTTATTTTTATTTTTTTTAGCAAGACCATACACGCACCTCCACCGCCAACCTCACTCTAGCTACACCACCATCACCATCACTATCACCAGCTTTTACAACGCAGTGCCCAAGTCACGGCCACCACCCGCACCCCTCCTCTGCCATCCATTATGCACGCTGGGCAGTTGGGCAGCGGAAGGGAGTCTCGAGAGCAAGCTGGGGAACCCATTGAATTGGCTGACTACTCCCTATCCTATCATGCTTGCGCGCCTGCGCTACCCCCACTGCAGCCACCACAAGGATAGCACCCTCCTTGTGTCCCCCAATTCCCGTGGTGGGTGCAGTGTAGCTATGGTGCGACGACGTCTGTCGAGAGCCTGTTGTCTTCTCGAACAGGATACGGGGCACAAAGGAGCCCGATTCTCGCTCTTGCTCTCCTTGCACAGGGTTAGACCTAACGTAGACCAATTCCTACGTACGTTATCTCTAGGCACCGCGTTCAGTAAGACAGTCTATCATCATCAATAGCTCTTCTCTTCCGCAAGCCAGCTGGATCGTTTGGTCCCGGGTCCCCAGCCTGGCGTGCTGCTGACCTTATTGTTGTTAATTACCTAATATTCTGCCTCGTGCTTTCCCTGATTGATATTCGGAAATCCTATGATACGATCGACTGTTGCTCTCCTCAGGAGGAAGGAAGTACAAGAAATGAAATGAAAATGACGAACGATAGGCAGACCTTCTTCGGATAATCCCATAAAAAGTAACACATTTATTAATTAGCCAGATTCTGACACCCCGACACCCTGCCCACTTTTTCAGTCCCCTCAACTCGATACCATTCAATCAATCTTCCTCGCTTAGCTTATCCATCCTTGTGCGTCCGTAAATAGGGTATCAATCCGAGAAAAAAAACGAAAAATCCTTAACCGTTTTTTTCCCCCAAACTCTTGTTCGTTCTTCCTTCCCGCGTGGAAAAAAAGTAATTAAAAACTTATTCACGTATGGTGTCTACAGTACCGTATCATCACCCTACTGTACTCACCACGGGCACTTGTCTCGACTGAACCAGTTTCGCTTCCCGTTCGCGACTCTCGAACGGCCTGTCGGCAATCAAAGGCAACAACCTTTTTCCATGTTTAGAACCTGTCCCCCGCCGCTTGAACGATCTACCGTACTCCCCCCTGGCTTGACAAAGGCTCCGGTTTTGAAAGAATTAAATATTCTACCCGGAATCCACATGTTTCCGGATCGATAGGCTGTATGATATATAAATAACCAATGCAACATTTGGGGATTCCCTTAACCCGATCTGTATATTGTAACAATCGGCAGGAGGCGGCTGGCTGGTGGCAAGTAGACTGCTTTTTGTCAGAATTTACACGCTGGTCAGTCCCGGGGTTTGGGATAACCCGTGGTGTTCTGTACGGACTGCATCAGCATCCTTCGCTCCAGCTTGGAATGGCAGCTCGTATGCAGCGAGCTGTGGCACAACATCCAGATCCTTCGACGAGCCGTAGTGCCCTGCTGGTGCCGCATGGTATCATAGCTCTACAGTTTTTGGCATAACTTACCATCCATTCCGCAGTCGGATGTTCCCCCTTTAACGAACAATTGATTTCTGAATTCAAGCTAAATACGGATACAGTGCCGTATGTGATGCTGTGGGTTACCGGTATACCGGTACAAACCACACACAATCCGCCCCTCCCCCGATCGGAATCTCACTCAGCATTATATGCCAAAGACCGCGATGTGCCGTACTATGATACGGGATTGCCATAGCATAATATAGGTACTATAGTAGCCTAGCTCAAGATACTCTATTCACCCTTTTTTGTCCTTCCCTTCTTTTCATCCATCATACGGTACCCCGCCAGCAACATAATATTTTCAGCCTTACGCTGGTACCACAACCCCACCCCCACTACAGTAACTGACTAAAACAAACCCCTATAGAACCCCATACGGCACGGGGCTACCGACATTACGGTGAAAAGCTCAGCTTGTCAGGTCAGCGTGATATTGCGTTTTCACACCTGAAGGCATCTGGATAAGGCTGACAAGTAGGTGTTGGTGTTAATGGATAGGGTGTACTAACGCAATATGAGAGGAAGACGGATAAATGGAAAAAGTGCAGGAACAGGTACGATACGGTAGATGGCAAACAGCCAGGATAATATGCACATGTACATGTACAAGTCCTTATATCCCATCGTAGCAAACAAGTATGCGTACTTGCTCGCTGACCGCAGCAAACCAGGCCATCGCGTCAAAGGCGGAATACCACGCTTTACCGTGCCCGTATTTACCACCACACTAGTCCAGGTATCGTCACTTCAAGAGTGGCCATGATGACGGTGATGGTAATGATGCTGGTCGTAGCGAGGTGAAGGTAGGAGGAAGACAGGCAACCCTTTAGATAACACAAACTCACGGGGATTATGGCACATCCGATCAAGCTCAATCCGGGAGGCCCAAATGGGGAGAAAATGGGGGTAGACCATGTTATTACTGTGTTGAGGGTGGTAGGTGCTTACGAGAGGGCAAGTAACTCAAGGAAGGCGGGAAGAAGCGTGCGCGATGGGGGAGGGGAGGAGGACCTCAAACGATATATCGGGTATTTCGGCGATCGTGGGAGGGGAGAGGCGGTAATCTACTAGTATGGCAACTTGTACAGTGCAAGCTTTCGTACTCCTCAGGATATCATGCTCGAGTATCCTCATTAGATTACGCTCTGTACTTGTACTCAATTGCGCCTTGCTATCTTGTATAATACTCTGCCGGCTCACCGTCTCTGGCAATCGATACTTGCGATCAGGTTATGATGGTATACTACCCGTGGTATCATACCTTTCTTTCACTACGGTACTGGTATCATTTAGCAGGACTTTAGTGGAGGTGTCTTCTTGGATGCCTCTCCAGTCAACATAGGGCCTAGGGCCACCCGCCCACATCACGTGCACCGACGGGCAACTCCAATTGGGCAATTGATCGACCCGCCTCGATGCCCTACATAGAACGGTACGGAACGTGTGCAAGCATTCCTCCCGAATACAGGGCCATAAGGGAAAAAGGACCAATTCGAGTGACGTGGCTTGAAGCCGGGGCCAACGCCGTGAATACCAGTATGATAGGTGAATTAACTCGAGTTCGAAGAGAAATCAACAGTTCAGCACGGTAGCCTTTGTGCAGCATACTCGGGGTAGGGGTGAAGTATTGGGACAAGCAGGGGTAGCAGATGCCTGTGCAAATACCTTGAAAGGAGTAATCAAGGGGCCAGAAAAGTAAGAAAACTACTAACTAGAGTAATTCTACTATCCCCCTGCTTGTCCCAATATTTTCCCCCTCGCCCGAGTACAAGCGCAGGCCTTATCCGAGCAGGCTCTGCATTGCACACGAGAAGCAATTCTATAAGAAAGAAGTACAAGTATCTACTCGTACTGTGATATGATATGGCTTTTTTTTTGCTTTTGCTTTTTTGGTGGGAAAAAAAAGGAAGTACTGTCCCGAATACTGTGCCGTAGGTGATACAGGTTGGTAGGCTTCCCGGTGTTTATCCTCTCTGGCCGAGATATCTTGGTAATTGTTGGATTGCGTGCTTTACTTTTTTATCCCACCCAGATAGAAGATAAATATCCTACTGAAGGACCTTGTAATTACCCCTCCTAGCAAGACGCTCTACGAGTATGTGTCCCATTTGTTTCAGCTTAGCTGAGGGCTGGGTTTGCGGTGTATTCCCGAGAAGGGGAATTCCAACGTCCTAGCACATTTGTCTTAGATATTCGAGTTCTTACGATACTGATAGTGCTGCGCTCTACGTGCTAGTAGTACGGCCTACGGTGGAGAGAAAACGGAAAACGGGGACCAGAAACATGGAAATCGATTGACTGAGCACCAAACCCTCCAACCAGAACCCCAGAAACCCTTGTCACATTTTCCGATTTTCTTTTTTACCGCGGGCTGTACTGTACAGCACAAGCGCACATGGTAAGGAGCACTGGGCTGGTTAAGGGAGGTTTGGATGTTGGTACGATATGGTAGCTTCAGGGACTACTTGTTCTAGGCAACAAGTACTGTATTCGGCACAGGGAAGGTAAACGCCACGTTGAGGAAAGGCGAAATATCTCTGAAATATCCCTGTTTTCCCCTCCAAATTTCCTGGTACTTCTTGCCCGGAACGAGTAGATCAAGCCTTAGACCGCCATTCAAGACCTAGTACAGTATATATACTTCCAACCCCCCACAAAACAGGCGCCATATTCACGCCATTTCTCCTATTCGTGTCTCTCAAAAAAATTCTCACAACCCCCTCATCGTATTCTTACTCTAGATCGGTTCACTCTTGCTTTGTTGAAATTGGACAAGCAGACTATGCATATTATCGAGTAAGCTTATTATTCCCTGCACCACAAGATCTTCAACAAGGGAGTGCTGGATACTCGAGTACCCACACAGCCATCTAGCCATCCATCCAGCTGCCGGGATGGGGGTAGTGCGTGTTCACAGCTGAGGATGACAGGGTCTTTCAGCATGGAACGCTACTAGTACGGCAAGCCCACTTGCTACTTGGACGTAAGTTAGAGCAGGAAGCCGAGTCGGAACGGGGAGAATAAATGCTATGCTGGTTGCGATAATTTGTCTTAGAATTCGCAGGTTAGGTGAAGAATGCTGTGGGCGCGGGATAAGTTAAGAAAATTAAAAATATATATTTAAAAATCTCGATTGCCTATTGAGGGGTAATAGATTGATTGACTGTTTTGAGTGTGCGTGGTGTGTCAATACCGGGCGATATTCTTTATCCCTGGCTGCGAATAGACCTCTAGTTTTCTCCTCCCGGCTCGTAGGTGGTGCTCGATTGTTGCAAAATCTCGCCGGTCGATGTCGAGATGTGCCTGGAAGCATTCTCTGTGCTTCTCGCCCTGTTAGGAATTCTGCATGTCTAAGTACGGTGTAATTGCCAAGGGGGGTGGTTTCGTCAAACCTCGCATAGTTCCGAAAGTTGTATTGAACTTCCTGCTCACGAAGCATTGGGTCAGAAGCGGGAAAAAATATTGGTGCAAATTGAGAGCAAAAAACGCGGGATGGATTGTTTATACCTTAGGCTTCTTTCCTGCCTCCCTCAGGCAAAGCCTGTACAGAGCGAGCACATCTCGCTGAATTCCAGATCGTTTCATTTTTCTGATGTTGAATTTCTTTTGTGTAGTTGTATAGGAGCCTTGGCGTAGGTCGCAAGGCCCCGCTGACCTTGTTTGCAAGGTACCGGTAGTTTGGGAACTTAGGGCTGGGGGCGATTTGCCCGTTTCTCGTCTCGGCTAAGGGTCCACCAAGGCTTATTACTAGTGTTTGAGAAATCTCATCTCTCTACACTCGGTGTCCTTGGGCAATCCACCGAATTTGAAGAGGTTCAGAGCGACAACTGTGAACTTCAACTTCTAGTCATATCGAGATTCTCGGTAAGTGATGACTGGTGCCACCGGCCTTCTTGGTCCCCGAGAGGCCAACACCGCAGCGGGGAGCCCAGCAGCAACAAACCCAGATGCGTTGATAGCGCCTTATCGGCTTTACCGCTGCTGATGGGGAGATGTATATGGAGATGCAATCCTTACTGTCGGGATTAGGGCCGTCTTGGGGGTCGCTATGGCCCCTATTATAGGGGAATATTTTATCCGAGCAATACAAAGTGAGTGACCAAGTCTTGGTGCGATAAAGCTTACTACCAGATCCTAGGAGCCACAGTCGTGCTAATCTTGCGATAGAATGTCAACAAGCTTTTGGCCCCGTTCGCCATTAGTGCTACAAATGCGATCAAGTACTTGGAACTTAATTACGCCCAGCACGCGAAAGAGGTAGCTCGACTCGGCTTCGATAACGAAACCAGTCATAGCTGCTCTATTTGTGAGTCGGAGGTGATCCAGCCAATTACGGGATCGTCCTGACTGTCCTCTTGTATAAGCCGGTTCCCTCACCTTCTGGACCTTCAAGTAATCAACTTCTCCAGCTTTGACGGTCATCACGGGCCACTTATATATTCCTGATGCTAACAACGAAGCAGCAGCTCAGAACGAGCCCAAGCTAGATTACGAATGTAAATATATCTGGTTGTCATAATTGGCAACGAGGCCAGAGAGGTTTCAGAGCGCAGTGCTCTGAACTGCGCTCTCAGATATTGTGCTGGAAATGATATGAACCGCAGAGACTGTCAGCTCAAGAAGGGTGGTAGTCACGGTAGGATTTGAACCACTGCGTTATATAGCTAAGCCTATCGAAATTAGGTCCCTAAGCAAAGGGTTTGACGAATAGTCCCCGATTGGACCGGCCATTATTCCCTCTTCATTTGGCCAGACCCTCGGGACTGCGCATCCCTGCCAAGGTGCCTGTCCTCGTAATTCCGGGAGTTGACGCAGCGTTGCCTATCTCCGGAGTATATTAACATAGCCGTATAGTTAAATGGGCGAACAGGTCAGAATTCTCCAACTGCAGCTATGATATTCTCCGTCATTCAGATATTATCCTTCCTTTGTCAAGGAGCGATGCTTTTGCTGGAGCACAAGTTTTTGCCAGACTGCCAGTGCGAGTGATAAGTCATGATTATCATTAATACCCTTTCTCTATCAATCCGCCGAGTGTTGGGCTGGGGAGGAACTCACAATGCTGGCTTAAGGGTGGGGATGTCGTTGAAGTGGAAATTGAGGGCATCGGAAGTGTTACGAACAAAATAACGTTTTAACACACACAGACGCACCCCTGGGCACGTTACGAACTACGGCAGCTGAGGTACGTACTAACACTTATACGTAGAAATACATTTCAAATGCCAACCCCTAGGCATTAACTACATAGGGCTGCGCGTTATGTCCACTAATGATTGCGTTTCGCCCACATCTTGTTATGTTTCCCAACACTTATTTGGATGATTATGTGGCCTTGGTACACTACGCAATTCGTTATCCGCAGTCAATCTTTTAGTCAGTTTGGGTTTGTTGTAATAAATACCCTCTGACAGCCCCCGACTCTATTTCTCATTTTCATTACTCCCACCACCTACTGCACCATCACCAATCCATTGTTATACAATCATCCTATTCAGCTACTCTCCTCTAAAGTGCCGAGTATTGGAGTACCACTTGTCCAAAGCCCAAGCCCAACCCCCTTATCCTCCATCTTTCCTTCTACCAGGGCTGCCCCTCGTGGAAACCTTATCCTCCATCTCTAAAAACCCTCTCTTCCCGGCTCAATGAAGAACTTTCTGTCCCTTGCTTTGCTTCTCTCCGGGGCCATCGTGAGTGCTACTGAAAATAGAATGTGTGCTGAAGTATGTCGGACGCATCATATTGGTGATCCCAACTGCGAGTCTTCATGTCTCAAGCATCCGGTGAGCACTGATATCCAAATTTGCTACAATTATCTAGACACATACTGACCTTCTGCTTGAACTGCTTTTTGGAACAGAGCTATTCACCCCAGTCCGCTACGGCAGCCGAGCAATGTATTGTAAGCTGTCCTCTCTAAATTGTTTCATTGTCACACCCCTTCCCTTGCCATATTCTAACACCCGTTCAGGCAAGCTGTTTAACGGAGAATTCTGATAGCGCCGATCTTGCAGCCTTCGCTGAGTGTCGCTCTAACTCTCTTGATCAATACTTCGGAGAATTTTTGAGAAGTTATTCCCACAATTTAAAAAGATCGGCGTTGGTTAGGATGTCGGAATTTTACTCTCCAAGGGTCGTCTGCAAAGATCCTGCGGAGTATGATAAGGTCTATGGGCAGTGTCTCGTACGTATTGCTCCAGTTTCCTAATTTCCAGGGGGTATTCTAATGGAGCTTCAATTTTTTGTTTAGGAGGATTGTCGGGGAAAATACCCTGTGCACCCACAGTCGAGTTTCGTTAACAGGACTGAGTGCGAGAGAGGATGTTCTTTGAGGATTGTGTATCGTCCCCCCCTGCACTCCAAGCGTGACGCTGCCTCCCCATCCTCCACCCCTCCTGATTCCCTACATGACGACTGCGAGAGCGACTACTGGGACGAATTTTCTTTGGATATGGGGGAGTATGCATGCGAAGCATTGTGTTTTGACGAGGATGACGAAGGATGCTTACTGGATTGCCTTCTGTCTATGGTTTGTGCATTTGTTCCCTCCAATTCAACCAGTGCCTAACCCTGGATTCTATCGATAGGATTCTCATGTGGAGGAGTTCCGGCTTGTGATCAGGTGCACGATATTTTGCCTCGGAGGGGATGCCCTCGTTGACGGGGCTAATCTGAGCTTCTTAGTTTGCGTTCAGAGCTGTCTTGTGGAGAGGTAAGTTCCAAGCTTATATTTATCTTCGTCTAGTTTTAGCGGGGCGATCATTGGGCACCGAGAACCGATGGTGTCCTCCAGCACACTAACTAGCTCTGAAACCCCTAGTGGGCCCATTTCTGGCCTGCCAGAAACTATTTCTCCACCCTTCAATGAGACTAATTCCTCGAGAGCCGTTGCTCAGTATGCTACGACCCAGCGCAGCAGCGCAGGTTCTGCGTACAATTTCTATAGATATCACCCGTGGGCGCCACTAATTGCTCTCGGCGTAGCCTTGGGGTTATTTTGAGAAATCACACGATAGGGGTCGGATTAGCCCTTAGGTATAATTTGCGACTCGCGCCTGGCGGTCTTTAAGAAATTTTTGTCGAGTTTGGTCAGCAAAATTCTTCCAAAGCCTGTCTTCATTTCCCGGGGGTTAGTATGGGAATGAGGTTTTTATTATTATCGTGTTCATGTCTGTGGCTGGTGAGAGCACTGGAGACCCCGTAGCCGTGTACCGGTACTTTGCGTTATCATGGACAATAAAAGAAGTTCCACTCATCGAAGAAAAATTATGAACTATCATATGATAGGTAAGGCACACGGGTCGATCAGACACATAATGAAGGGTAACTTATGCAGCGCTGCCTAGTAAAGTATTTCTTTGGTGATGGTCCCTGTTAGTCATGTGACGCAGGGCATTCTCGGAAAGTAATTTCTCCAAGCGATAGACTTCACCATGGGTAATAGGGCAGAGACCCCCAGCAGTAAGCTTCAAATTTCCAGAGACATGTGCCTAAGTCAGGGTATGATATGTACTTTTTCTCGATTGTTGAACAGCAGGCTTTGAATCCGTGATAATATTGTTATAAATTTGTATGATATGATAATATTACGGCATATTAGGTGGCTCAGGGTCAGGATCTAGGCCACTCTTCTGAATTATCTTTGGTTATTGTCCGGAGATTTATTATCTATTGATCGTTAATCTTGATAATAATATTATGATAAGTTAAAGTTTAGCGAGGGCTTTCTGAATTGAGCCTAACGTCAAAAAATTGTGGGTCTATCATGCTTATATCGTCATCCACGCAACCGCAAACTAACTTTCCCCTCCCCAAAGAACAGTTCGCTCCTTCTGTTTTTGTGGTTTTAATCCACAGTAGGTGATGACAATATGGCTTCAGCATCTGGCCACCGGTTGTGCGCCGCTTTCTGGGATACTCTCTTGCCGTTGATCAGCAATCCTAGATTACCGTCCGTTTCCTCGACGTTCACAATTCGCCTCTCCCAGAAGAGATTTCCAATACCAACCCATCGACGCCACTTTTTCACTTCATCATCTGCAACATCAACTCAATGGTATCCCCGATCAAGATATGTGGTATCCCGGGGCTTCGCTGGGTTCTGCGTATGGACAAACATCTCTCCAACCGCAGCTTCAGAAACAACATCATGTGCCGTTAGCACAGCGGACAGGGGAATATTTTCCAACGGAGTCCTCGACCGACGGAAAATAACACGAATTGTGGCCTCAAGCTGGGTGCGTAGTCTACACTACGGTCAGGGACCCCCCAAACCGAAGGTTCCTGCGAAAAGGAATAGTTCCTGGGCGCCGAAAGGGAAGTTGAATAATGGCAAAGCTGGACCTGGAGACCGGGATTCTGGCAGGAGGAATCGAAGGGCCGGAAACGGCCGGCCGGCGGGGGAGTTGGAGGAGAAGAAGGACAATACTAACCACAGCGCCTTGGATAATACAGTCAATCGACATCGACTTTCAAAAGATGAGATGCTGGCGGCTGCTACCGGCTTCTTTCAACGGTTGAGTATACGCACAAAATGGCTCGCTATACGACAGATGAGGCCTTATAATCTGGATGATATTGGGGCGTTCTTTTCATGGCTATTCCTCGGCCATGTGCTTTGGGTTGTACTGGGTACCACGACGTTTGTTTCGCTCACGATATTTCTGTGCAACACCGTATTTGCACAGGAGACACTTGCTGGAGCCGTAGGGAACTACCTTACCAAAGAAACGGGAGTCAAGGTTGTTTTCGAGTCTGCTATTGTTCCTAGGTGGAAGGATGGGTGCATTTCGTTCAAGAAAGTGTTTGTCGCTAGGAGACCCGGTCACGGCAAACACGGAGACAAGAATGTTCAAAAGGGTTCATCGGTGACCGCTGCTGCCGCAGCAGCAGCAGCAGTTCACGCAGATGATGCTCACGCGAAGGATACCCAACACCACCACCAAGAAGAGGTAGAGGAGGAAGACACAAATTACACACAATTTGACGTAACAATAGACACTGTCAACGTAACACTTTCCTTTACAAAATGGATGAATGGAAAGGGCCTCCTAAAGGACGTCGAGATCAAAGGTGTCAGAGGAGTGATTGACAGGACACACGTTGTCTGGGATGATGTAGACCCCCGCGCATTTAAGTACGAGCACCAGCCAGGAGACTTCGAAATCGACTCTTTCAAACTCGAAGACCTACTCGTGAAGGTCCACCAGCCCGACGGCTTCCGTCCCTTCCCAGTAAGTATCTTCTCCTGCAACCTCCCACAGCTCCGAAAGCAATGGCTCTTCTACGACTTTCTCAGCGCAAATATGATGTCCGGTTCCTTCGACGACTCACTCTTCACCATCCATCCCCGACAAACCCACGTAATCAGTCCGGAGTCACTAAATGGTAATAGAAGCAATGAAGGCAGGTCTCAGGCCTGGAAAAAGACCTCCAGGCTACGTATCGACGGTTTAGAAATCGACCACCTAAACCGTGGGGTCGAGGGACCCTTTTCCTGGATCCAGCATGGGAAGGTGGACATAGTGGCAGACATCATGTTCCCAGCGGACGACGACCTACAATTCACAAAAGTAGTCCAGCACATTGTCGAACGCATGGAAGCCACCGTTTCCTCCTCCCCTTTACCCTCCAATCGTCACGATCCCTCATCTCCCGGCTTACCCAAAGCGTCAGAACAATCCCCCCCCTCCTCTGACCAAAAATTCGTGATAATGGACCTTCGAATCCAACTAAACGACGTCCGTGCCGCGGTCCCGCTCTTCAGCAAAGACCTAACATATGTCAACAGCGCCCTTGTCCGACCCATTGTCGCATACATAAATTCCAGAAGGACCTACATCCCCATAAACTGCCGCGTCATCAAGCGCGCTGACGAATTCGACGGGAGCTGGACTATGTACGACTCTGGCCTTGTGGAGGAGGTTTCCGCTGAGGTGTGTACTTGCATGTAACGAGAGGGGGGAGGGTAGTGGGCTAACGGCAGGGGCGATAGACGTATGCTGCATTCGCGAGAAATGCTATAGATCATCAAGCGCGGAGAAGGAGGTTTAAGAAGGTGGGGCTTTGGTCGCTACAGCTTGCGGCGCAGGCACTATTGATGGCAATGGCAGGGAATCTAGCTTAGCGAAGTGTCAGTTATCATAGCTATTCTAGGAAGCACGCCAGGAGGATTTGAAGTCATCTGAACAAACTCCTAGATTCTCGTCAAAAGGCGAGGCGGCGGATCCTGTCTATTTACGTGCGGATTATGTCATGTTATAGTAGCGCAGTCACTCAGAGCCACCGGTAGCAGCCCCATCTTTCCTAGGGTACTTTCCCTTTTTTCGAGGTGGTATGGTTGCTTCTCCTCTTGTTGCGGTAGTTGATAGCTAGGTGGGGATGTAAAATAGAGCGGGGGGAAGTAATTATTCAATACGGGTTGGGAGGTCAGATATATGGTCACGAGCGATCACTCGAGGCTTAATTTGGAGGTTTGGAGGGGGCGGGCGGAAGTGAATTGATATACCAGTAGTCTACCCTATCAGCAAGCAATACCATAACATACCGTGTTCGTTTCTAGGGTACAATTAGCCTCGGATAACACCGTTAAAATATAAGAGATATGGGAGCCCCGTGTAGCCTTTCCCTTGCAGCTCTGAACTCTCTGCATGGTAATTTGAGCTTGACGGAAGCAACTATTTTCAATCCACTCTCTAGGAATGTTACCCCATTCTAAGCACACTAGCACTAGTATGGAAAAGTAAGTTGCTTAATCAATGACCAAATTATCAACGGGCTTCCCATGCAATCTAACTACTGTATGCATATATACACATGTTATTGTCAACAAAAACATCCCCTGCAACTCTCATCCCGAGAGAAGGGAAAAAGCGCCAACCGATCCCTCCCAAAGCAAACACAAATCAAGCCAAGTTATTCCTTAGTAGCCTCCTTTTGGTCTTCCTTATCCTTCTTGAGCCTCTTTTTAGCTTGCCTCCCAATACTCCCCCCTACATCCCCTGCCTTCTTTTTCTTCTTCCTTTTCTCCCCATCACCCCCGTCTCCCTTCTTCTTCTTCTTCTCTTTCGGTTCTTCAGTTCTAACCTTAGCCTTAACCCTCTCCGCCGCGCGCTCCATTTCCGCTCTAAATCTTTCTACTTCTTTCCTCGCAGCTTTAACGTCTTCCTCCTGCCCGGCTGCAGAGTCAGATGGCTCATCAAGAGAGTATCCCATTAACCCACTGCTGTCTACCTGAAGTAGTCCTTTTCGCGGTTTCCGTTTGTATTTTTCTATAGTTTCTTCTGTTAGGGGTTCTTCTTCGTTTCCGATTCCTTCGTCTGCTGCTATTACCACTTTCTCTCTCTTCTTTTTTAGTTGGGAGGTGCGGGGCTGTGCATGTGATGTGGTAGGGATGTTCACGTCTCCTAGGTCGAGTTTCATAACTGGTATGCTGTCGAGGTCAACCTCTTCGTCCCCGCCGGATACTACTGCGCCACCGATGTAGAACGGGTCGTCCCTGTTTCGTTCCTGACGCTCTCGTTTGCGGCGCTCGAGGATGTCCTTGTCTAGATAGTCCTCTTCTCTCATGTCACCGCTTTGGTAGCTTGCAACGGCGGATAGGTTCTTTGATACGGCGTTGTCTATGCCTAGAGATGCGGGGATGTTGGCTTGTTTTGGAATCGCTTTCTGGTAGTACCACTCCCGGAAGCCGTCGTCCTCGTCTTCGTCGGCGAAACGGCTGTCTTGTTCAGATTCTAGGAGCAGTTGATGGAGGTATGGGTTGATCGGCTCGTCAAGGTCCAGGCCTGCAGGTAAGGGTACTTTCCGTTGAGCTCGGGGGGCGACGGGGTTTAGCTCAAGGCCGAGGAACATTCCTGGGATAGCCTGGGTGATGAGTAATGGGGCGTCATACTGTTCGTCCGCGTCTTCGACTGTTGCTGGTTGTTCAGCCACTGCCTCCCCGGCGAGCCTGAAAAGCTCAAGGAACTCGACAGCTCGCTCTTGGACTTCAAGATTAGGAGATATAGCAAGAGGCTCTAAGAACTTGATAATCTTGCTTGTCAGTAATGCGACTGTGGACTTCCGAGGCGGTGTCCAGGGTGTGTTTTCTGTCCCGGCAAGAACAGCGTATATCTTTGGAACCGCTTGAATGTAAATAGCTAATATGTCTGCTGGAAGTGCTAGCGAGGGAGAACGTAGGAGCGCTAACAGGGTTTCATTGGGCTCGGTAAGCAGACTAAGGTTAGATTATTAGCTGTAATCCCTGGGCACAAAAGGTGGAGCATGCTCATTTACCTGGCATATTCCCCTACGATCCAACCAGCTGCCCCCAGTACACTCCGGCCACCACCGCCGGCAACGGGAAACATCCCTTCCCGTTTCCCAACAAGCATCTCAGCATATCGGACAGCTTCCCCTCGGACACTTCGTACCCGTACCGCAACGTTCCGGAGCTCTTTTCCAATGTCTTCACCCACATCCTGCCCCTCACACTCTCCCTGTCCTTCCTCTTCCACCCCATCACCCTCACTCCCTGAGGGTGCAGAAGCCGGGGGTGCGTATCTTATCAACTGGATTAACACATCTAGATACCACTCAAAATCCCCTACATTCACATACATATCTCGGGAACACATTTCCACGATGCTAGTTATAACAGCTCGCCTGTACTCTTCGGGTAATTCGAGTGGCACTACTTCTCCCCGGGTCCTCCGTGGGTGCATGACTTCTTCCTCCATATCCTCATCTTCACTTTCGTCGCCGGTAACTTCTAGCTCAACGAACTCCTCTTCAGCACGTTTAGTGTTAGGCTTTAATTGGCGGATAAGACGCCCCACAACACCTGACAAGCTATCAGAATTAACCATTCCAACCACCAGCTCCAACGCTCTATACCGTATGCTAATATCGGCATCATCGATGCAGTCCAGGATCACATCTTGGTGTACCGAGACGAGGTGCGCATGGGTTGCAACAAGCTTTGTTAGGGCTAGCAGCCCTACGTACTTTAAGTTGCTATCCCCTTCCACTAGGAACCCCCGGAGCTTAGTGACGCAAACGGAGGCCAGTTCCTCCCCTTCATCAGTTTCCTGAATACCCGCCAGAAGACCTCCGGATATTAGCCCGTTTATACATTCATATAAAAGCGACATGGCGGGTGTTGTCATGATAAGGTTTGTTATTGGTGGTATCAGTTTCTTTATCAATCGAGGCTCCAGTGGGGTAAGAGTAGCAAACTAGTTGGAAAAAATTAGCGAGCAGGCAAGACTATGGAATGCCTTTTTAGCATACCAGTTTGATTAATTTGATCGTCATCCAATTATTCTCGCGATCTGTGAGTAGTCTAAAGAGTTGTGGTGCTAACGGCAAGTAGTTCCTCGGGTTTCTCCGAGCAAGCTCGCACACAATATTAACTGTCGCAGAAACAACACTTCCATCTTCGTCATTGAGACACTCCCGTAAACGTGGCCAAGATGTCCGGAGAAGTTCCGGAGATTGCAGAAAACATTTGTATAACACCAATACAGCCTTTTTCCGAATATACGGGGATGTATGTGAAAGCTTCGACAGTAAATCTGGAGAAAGATCACGAGCGAGAGAAGGGGATGCAATATGTGAGGTACCATTTATTGCGAGCGCTGTTTCAGGGGGATATGGTGAAGAAAGGTCCTATTGTAACCATAATCAGTATAACGTGAGCGAATCGGGGGATTAAAGCGGACCTTCTTGATCAAATTAGTAGTAAGCATCAACACATCAGTCTCTGTCGTGAAGCTCTGGGTAGCCGCAAGATAGCCCACACGCTTTTGCATGAACTTTGGAGAGCTCATAACTTCTAGTACATGAAAAGAAGCCCAGGACATATCATGACCAAACATTTCGAGGTAAATAAGCTTCAAAATAGCCGCTGCCTTGATATCTAACCAAAAACATCTCGCAAGCTTCGTCAGTTGCAATAGTCCTCATAAATCTCCCGTCCCAGGCAAGATGGCGCACCAAGATCCTGGGATCGAACTTCATTTCGACATTCTTTGAGACATTCTAGCATATAAGCTCGCTCATTCCCTTTGTGAGATCGTAGACCGCGGATCAGGTCGTAAAGCGATTTTTCGAACCTATGACACCATTGAGGCCCGTTTGTCACCTTTCATCTTGAAGAAGCATCACCAAAAGCCCAGAACAGTTGGACATACATACATGTTGAAGGGAGAGAGAAGAGAAGGGGAGGGGGAGGAGGGGGGGCAGGAGAGAGAATAGGCAGCGAGATTGGAAGCGATGTTCTTGGAAGGGTCGAGTGAACTTTCGGGTTAGAGTTGGCGGGGCTCAAAGCAACCAGAAGTTCGCGGGGATGTCATAGTAATTAAGCGGTTGCACATCAAACCCGCTTAGTCATATACCATCACCACCACCACAAGTGAATCTCCCTTGGTTCAGAAGGATTGAAATCTTGGCATGTTGGGATGAGAGATTCAACTCCTCCAAAAGCCACCAACGACACCCAACTTTCTCCTGTGAGATATCCTGCCGGTTTATTTGTCCTTTCACTTTGCTATTATTGACCTTTGTCTACCCCTTTGCTCACTTTCTTCTCTTCCTGCTATCTTCTTCCCCTAACTCCAGCCAACCGAAGGGAAATCCTCTGAAGACCAAAGGCCACCTTAACCTTCACCATAATCCCGCTCAAAATATATCCACCCCCCTTCTTTCCAAGTTGCAGTTATGGGCATCCTCAAGCTTCTCCTATCTTACCTGACAATACACCCATCTCCGCTTCGAAATCCGTCTACCTCTCTCCACCTGTCTCAACAGGCACCTGCTTTCCTATCATCATCAGAATCCGCAAAAGACACACAAGAAACATGGTTGATCTACGAGCAGCTCCTTCTCTCCTGTCTTCGCACTGGTGACGACAACTCCGCTCGTCTATGCCTGCAACGCCTATCAGACCGCTTTGGTGTGGATTCAGCGCGCGTAAAAGCACTCACAGGTCTCTACGACGAAGCCACCTCTAGGAGCCGCGGCGAACTCGAGGCAGTTTTGCAGCGATATCAAGACATATTAAAGGAGGACCCCACGAACATGGTAAAAATTTCCCTCTTTTTTCCATTTTATTTTCACCCGTTCACCCCCGACATCTGCATTGCTAGGCGAGTTAATAATCTGACGGTGTCAAAAAATCAAATAGCCGATAGAAAAGCGCCGCATATCACTTTTGCTGTCCCTCGGTCGCACAGAAGATGCCATCAAAGCCTTGACTGGTCTGCTCTCCCATTCGCCCAATGACGCCGAGTCCTGGGCGCATCTCTCATCGCTCTATTTCACTCAGAGGCTTTACCAACAATCCATCTTTTGCTTAGAAGAGGTTCTTCTAATCTTACCCAATGCCTACAACATCTTTGCTCGCATTGGCGAAGTGACATACATTTCCGCTTCTGGTGGTGCTAGCAATGCCGATCAGATCGAGGCATTCGAGGAAGCTATCAAATACTTTGCCCGATCGGTAGAACTAAGTGAATGGTACCTCAGAGGATGGTACGGGCTGAAGCTTGTTACCGGGAAGCTCATACAAGCGAAGCCTTCGGATGGAACATCGGGGAAGATGGAATCCCTAAACCAGTTGGCGACTGAGAAGCTTGTTCACATTGTGAGCCAGTTTAGGAGGAATGTTAAGGGCTGGACAGGCTTTGACGAAGCCGAAGTTTTGGCAGCGAAGGACCTGATTGATCGGGATGAGCAAAAGTTTCCTCGGTAACCCAACGCAACAAGTACAGAATTTGATTCCTCTTTATTTCCCTTAGATTCTGAGCATATTAATTGCCTCCCCTTTTTCTTTCGCCCCCCCTCCTCACCCTTCTACCTTATATCGTTATCAATTACCCAATATATTCCACTTGCTTTTTATATTATTTGCACTACCTGCTGTCTGCGCGCTCCTCCCCCCTTCTCCCCTTAATCTCCTCGGATTCATCTTCGTTGGTTAGCAATTTGACGAGTTCAGTCAGGTTTATTCGTTTTGCGTTCGCTACGAAAGACTTTCGTGGCTAGCTTCTTCCATTCGTTTCTTCTTCTACATGCTAACAGGCTACTTGTAAACTACTCCCCATTTTGTTTCTCTATATTACTTTTTTTTTTGGTAGAACGTTTCCATCTCCCCGTTCTGCTGGGTAATTGCTCTTTCTATGGGAATTTAGTCCTGCGTGGTGGGGAAGGGTATTGGGAGGGTTCTATGTGGGGTATTTTGGACACATTGGAATGGGCTAAGAAGTAATGGACGTGGGTAGATGTGAATCGAATCGAACCGAACTGAACTGAATTGCGGGTGCTCCGTGGGCCTAATGAGGCGTCAGTTGTGATCTATGGAAGCGTATGAATTAAGAGGAGGACTGTCGAATACCAGGACAGTATTACACCCGTGCTGTGGGCATATCCTGGGACGAGAGATATCATGTCCTGTGGTTGGAGAGCTATCATACTATAGCTAGTATAGCTAGGGCCTAGAGTGAGTCAGTCGTGATGAGGTGCTGGGGTTTTCCGTTAGGTTGCCCGGAGTTTGGTGGAGGTTAGTTACGTTAGGTATTATGGGTGGCTTGTTAGTGACTTAAGGTTTATGATAACTTAGATATTGCGCATGTACTAGTACAGTCTCGTATCAAAAAGTACAAATGTGAGTGAAAATCGTGCGAGGGGAGGTTTATCCAGATATCGGAAATCTAAACCTTTATAATCATTAGGGCTTACTATACTCTATTGCAGTCATATATGTACTGCACAGTTCCTTCAAAATCTGCGCAGATTTGTCATCAAAATGACCGCAATCAAAATTTCGTCCAAAAATGTGCTGGTCACATGTTCAAAATATTGGCACAAGTGTGATGGTAAGTACAGTCTGTGTATTTCTAATCATGAAGTAGATTTTCCTCACCCGGTACACAGCACAACAATACCCCTTCTGTTCCGTTTACACACCTCCCCTCACACACTTCTCTACATCATTATCTCCCTCCTTTCTTCTCTTCCCATTGTTTGTAAACCAGCCTACACTCAATTCTCCCACCATTCACCCTTTCTTCACACTACATCAATTACCTCAACTTTATACATACAACAAAGCTATTTCATAGTCTATCATCGAAATCCTGAAACATAAGCGATCAAATAGCCAAGGTTCTCGACACGATTTCAGTACCGGATTTCGAAGCACCCACCACCTTTGTCATGACCTGCAGAACTGTACTTCATGGCCTTTCTCCCCATCTATTCCCAGAATCATCAATATTTGTAGCACAAACTATGGCTGTAAATCAAATAGCTATTCACACACCCTGCATCTGAATCTCTAAGTATACAACCTGCGCTTGATTAAATGTGGTCCCCTCCTCTATTGGTAAATCTTCCTTCCTTTCTCGCTCGCCATTCAGGATTCCGTGGCTCCAAGGAGATTTACCTCGAGCCGTGGTGTCAAACCAGTATTCATAACTGGCAGGGGGCAGTAGGGGTACGAGGGGGAATATGTGAAGAAAGCAGGACCAGACTGGATGACAATTTTCCCTCTGTGTCTTCCTGGGACATTTTAGGTGTCCAGGTTCGAATAAGAACTACGGGCCTCACCTGGTGTGACACTATTGGGCTATCATAATAGAAGGTTCATGGGAGACTGTACTAGGCTTCGGATCCCCTGACAAGAATAGTCGTAAGTAGTGTGGATCTTTCTGGCCTCACACTTTGAGACACTTGGAAAACATGTTGTGTGGACTACACTCTTTTCCGGCCTGCGGCAATTATCCCCCTACAACATTCATTTCAGCAGTGGATGGACTACGATTTATAGTATGCCCTGGTCCTATCCACCGGACAGATCGACTGCCATGTTGTGAACACAGTCTCAAACGAGCACAAAAGTCTACATCTAACCTGGAAGCTACGGTAGTGAAGCCTATTATATACTCAGAAAGACCTGAACATGCTATAATTTCGGTGAGGATATTGGGCAGCTGATGTATGTCTTGGTTTGGATGATTCTTTTGGTGAAAAAATTCCTTCAATAGTTAAGGTTTACATTTGGTAATTTTAATACACAGTAGGAAAAACATATCTGCCTCACCTTGCAAAACAATATTCAAGAGTCACATTTATATCGTAAATGGTAACTATATCAAAGACATTGATGATAACAACTATGGCAATCAATATACACAGACCAAAGTCACTACATAGGAAATTGTAAATATCAATCTCTTTCACAGTTAC
>Ga0307513_10001188_pt1 | contig 37807 bp, 33 predicted proteins | sample 15_EM_MG_FD_202174 | JGI IMG/M metagenome (GOLD analysis project Ga0307513, IMG submission 202174) | Populus trichocarpa ectomycorrhiza microbial communities from riparian zone in the Pacific Northwest, United States - 15_EM | ecosystem: Host-associated > Plants > Roots > Unclassified | place...
TCTTGATTCTTTACGCTACCTGGTATTTCTTTCACGACTCTTGTACTTCAGAATATAACGTCTTCTATTCTGATATCCAAGTCCCACGCCAAGAACCCACGAACCCTGACCCTGATCTATCGTTACATGATCAGCCTTGACCTGAGATTGTCATCTCCGAACCCTCACGCTAAACGAGTGTTATCGTTTAGGACCTTCCTGTCGTTGTGTGCCTTGGACTAACGTCCAGTGCCAAGACCCCGTTACATCCACACCCCGGGGAAACGGGTGACGTTCAGGTCGAAACCTTGGTGGACCGACCTCCTCTCTCAACTCAGGAGAGCTTACAGCTCCGCCCTCCGCTCCTCCAAAGTAGACAGGTTCAATGCGGCGCTCCTTGCTGCGGCAAGGGCCGCTAGGGCGGCCTACTTTAAGGCAATCAAGAAGGCCAAGAGGGACCACTGGTCCGCGTTCCTGGCCACGGCAACCCCGCAGACAGTATGGACGGCGAAGAAGTTCGCTGTGGGCCGCCCCCCCCCTCGTTTCCCAGAACCTCCGGGTGCTACAACACCGCCGGAACTCAACAAAGCTCTCCTCGACCATTTTTTCCCTGGCGACCCAGTCAGTACCCCCAACTCCATCCTGCTCCCGTTCACGGACTGCCCGGCACTAGCGGCAGAAGAGATTACCCGGGCCCTGGCCCGTTCATCACCATCCTCCGCCCTGGGCCCTGACATGACCCCCAACTCAGTCTGGAAGAGAGTGCACAAAGTGGCCCCGCACTTGATCCAAGACCTCCTGTCCCCACTGGTAGCCCATGGCTTCCACCCTTCAGCCCTCAAGAGGTCCGACGGTGTTGTGCTCGACAAACCGGGGAAGCCCTCCTACGATTCACCCTCCTCCTTCCGCGTTATCGTGCTATTGCAGACCTTCTCTAAGATCCTAGAAAGGATTATGAACTCAAGACTCTCCTGCGTGGCCCGTGTTGCAGGCCTCCTTGACCCCCACCAATGCGGCTCGCTGGCTGGCCTATCGGCCTCCGACGCTGTCACCACACTTACCCACGAGGTGAGGACCCTCCAGATGGCCGGAAAGAAGGTTTCAACGCTTTTCCTGGACATCAAGGGTGGGTTCGACAACGGGAATTCTTCAACTCTCTGCAGCATGCTGAAGGCAAAGGCTGTCAACCCGTACCTCGTTTCCTGGACCAGGTCCTTCCTCACTGGTAGGACATGCCGCCTCCGATACCAGGGATCGCCTAAAGTGTTTGCCCCAGTAGCTGTAGGCACTCCGCAGGGCTCCCCCGTCTCCCCGCTGTTATTTGTGATTTATGTGTCCGGACTCCACTGCGAGATCCCCCATGGCCTCACCCTCTCCTATGTCGACGACTTCGGTCTGACAGCTTCCTCTACGTCCTATCGGCGTAACATCCAGACCCTGCAAAGACAATACGCGGTGCTGAAAGCCAGGGGCGCCCGGCTGGGCGTAGGCTTCTCAATCCCGAAAACTGAGCTCATCCACTGGCGGACCAACAGAGACAGAGGTCCTGTGTCCCACTCACCTATTCACCTAGACGGCTCAATCTTTCCCCCTAAGGACGAGGTCCGGTGGCTTGGATACTGGTTCACGCCCTCGATCTCGACTACCACACACTTCACCAAAAGGCTGACAAAGGCCCAAGCTGCTTTTGTGGCCGTTCGGAGGCTCTCCCCCCCTGGGATGGGCCTCCCCCCGTTCCTGTGCCATAGGTTGGCATCATCGCTCCTTTTGCCGATCCTCAGTTATGGCGCGGACCTGTTCAGACCGACTGTTCATATGACAAGAAAAATGTCAGCCTTCTGGCATAAGGTCCAGAGGTGGTCGACGAACTGCTTCGCGTGCACTCCTACCGACATCCTGGCCATCGAGGCCTGCCTTCCCCCTCTTGACCTCTTCCTCGCATATAAGCGCCGCCTGGCCAGCCTCAGGGTGATGTGTTCCCCGCCGGAGATAAACCCGGCATCGGCCAGGCTTCCACCCTCCGTCCAGACGCCTTCGCGAAACCCCCACGCCCCTGACCATAGGATCCTCTCCCGTAGGAATGCGGGCAGCCGACTACCTCTACCGTGGCTCCAACCGAGACCCCCCTGGAAGAACAGGGCCCACCTCCCCCTGGACGCCTTCCCCCACTCAATGCTTTTCCTTCTTGGCCCCGACGGCCATGGGCCCATTCCGGTCACCTCCCAGCACCTGCTAGGCGAGACGTACCCCGCTCCCCCCCCGGGCCGCACTTACCCGCCGCTTAAACTCCTCTGCAGGAAGCTCCTTATGGAGGCATGGGAGCTGGCAGCGCCGGACCCAGCGAGATACGCGTACCGCCCCTCAGTCAAACCCCACCTGTTCATCGGCCTCCCCAAGTTCGATGCGGGCCGCCTTCACCAGATGAGGTCTGGGAAGAGCTACCTCCGCGCCCACCCGTCCTGGGACGATGATGGCCCCACCACCTGCCCCAGCTGCTCTGAGGCCCCCGAGACCTTCACGCACGCCATCCTCCACTGCCCAGCAAAGGAACCTGCCAGGACCCGCCACCTTCAGGGGGTTACTGAGCTCGGTCCCGACGCCCCTGTCTGGTCCTCAGCAGTCCTCTTGGGCGCGCTCGCACGCTTCGTCAGGTCTACGGCCACCGCCTTCGGACCGGGCATGTTTTCTCGCCTGTCGTCTTCCGCTGGCTCAGTTTCTTCCCGCTCATCTAATGTAGTTTCCTTTGGGTACTTTATGTCGTCTCAGGAGAGCTAGGTTTATGTACTTTTGTTTTTCATGCTGTCCGCTGGTATAAGGAGGGTTTCCTTAGTTTTGCTTTCTTGAATTTCGTGCCCGTATGTGGGCCTGGGACCGGTACGGAGCCCAGTTGAAGAGATTAGTTCCGGATGTTTCCTTTGTTGGTTCGTTTTGGCTTTTGGGTTTTGTTTTCGCCATAGCTAGCGCTCCATGCGATTTCTTGTACCTTAACAACGAATATATGACTTAAAAAAAAAAAAAAAGAAAAAAAAGAAGACCCCTCCGACCCCTTCATCTTTCTTACCTCCCGCCTCAGAAGACCACCACCTGCGTGCCTGCTCTCCAGCGTCGGAACATCTGGCGTCTTGAGACATACGAACGTCAACCGGCATCCAAGTGGGTATCAAGAGACCCCCGTGATTTTATTTTGATCACCCTTCATATTAGATTCCAAAATTGCCGACGAACAAATGGCCCCTCCAGGCATAGCGAGAAGTCACTTGCGGATGGGAAAGTAAGCCAACTACATCTCCCAGTGTTTGTGACTGATGCTAATAGCTCTCGGCCATTTAGACTCCCCGCCCTGCAACCTCCCCCGCCAGAAGTTCGGGGCGGCATACGAAGAAGAATTCTTCGACGTTCCGCCGGCCGTCGCCCGGCGGAAGACCGAGCGTAAGCAATGCTGGAATTCTCTTTATATGGAATCTTAGGATATCAAACTGAATACCGTTTTTTAATGAACAGAGGAGCCGAGCCTGAGGAGCGCGCTCACATCCAACCTGCCGCAGGAGATTCGGTGTATAAAGCCAAACTTTCCCACAATAATCAGAATCTCGTATACTGACAATCTAAGAAACAGGAGTGTGTATGGCGACATTTGGTACGCCAAATCGTGGTGTGGATTCAAGCATCCGCGTCGCCAATCTTCTATCTATGCGACATGGTGCGAGCAAATAAAGGCCTGCATGATTGCTCGCCAGCTGGACCCCGGTCGCCTAACCGAAGCGCAAGTGCATTCAATTTTAGTGTTCGCCCGTGGCCTATCACCAGTCAAGGAGCGAATTGAGCTTATCAAACGCCAGCACCACACCGACGACATCAGCAAAAAAAATCAGTTTGCGTTATTTGCATTTCAGCGCACCCTGCATCTTCTGGCTGCGTTCTGTAGGACAATCTTTTTGAAGTTATGTAATCAAAAAACCCGTTTCATTTTAAGATTAATCTAACAATTACGTAGACAAACATGAATTTTCAGCCCTAACGGACAACATTTACATGTCCATTTTGGCTTCTGAAGTTTAAAACTGGATTCACATGATGCACAGGATGCTGACCAGATGCAAACTCCACTACAGGGTGCGTTCAGATGCATGTGGATGCAAAATCGAGTTTTTTTGCTGATGGACTTTTTGGAACTAAACCGGCATCTGAAGATCTTTGTCAGGGATTCTGGAAAGACACTGCAAACGACCCACAAGCATCAAAGAGCTAGTCGTGATGGTTGCGGCAACGTTACAGAACGTCCGAGTAAGTTCTAGCCATCTTGATTCTGTGAGCCCCGCCCCGATATCTACTGCTAGTGGCTCTTGCGGATTGGGAGTCGCCATTTTCGCCACGAGCTGTCAGAATCCATATTGTTCGTCGATCTGAAGCACCGGCGGCCCCGCATCCTGTCCTTGGCCACCCCTGGTGTGAACCAGATTCGGACCTCCGAATCGCCTTGGGGGTCCTCACTAGACCAAGCATCACGCATCTGCTACTGGTTGTTAGAGAGCAAGAAGTCCAAGATGAAATCCGATATCCCCAGTATCTATAACGCCCCGACAGATAGGTAGCTACAGTGGACTAGACTCAAGCCCGTATGGTTTACCAAGTGGTAACCATATTGAGGATAGGCCAGTATACTTAGTATACTACTGGTCGACATGAGTTGGTACAAGTGTCTACAAAGTGACTTGGTGACATAGGGTTAGACAGGGTAACCTAGGTAGGCCAAAGTTACCCTACTAGGCAGGGTAACCTTCAGAGGGTATGATTGCATAAAGCTAAGGACCCATAGTAAACGTTGCACAGGTCTCCGGAGCAACATTATATGTGGTTGCGCGGACTCGCCAAGGAAATAAAGGCATGGAAGGGTAACGTTACCCTACCTTAGAAACATGATTACACTACCTTGGGACCCCAGTTACCCTACTGAGGTACCCCGGTTACCCTACCTTCACCGACAAAGTCAGGTGCGGACTTAGGGAAAAGTTATCCCACTATAGTGGGGCTCTTAGATGTTCATAGGGCCGCTTTGTATGGTACGAAACGGACTACTGACGGAGCAGGAGTGGTCCAAACCTCCTGTAACTTTCAGGGGATATTCCTAACACCCCCTGCCGCCCCAGCGTTGGTACGGCGCGACAGCACTGTACGGCTGTGTAGTTGTGTGCTCCCTAGTAAAGTAAGATCCATAGGAACGCACCCACAACAGCGTATGAGTTGTGGCCGTCCAACCGACCAGAAGCTGTTGGCAGGATATATAAGGGGTGTGAGGGTGACCGCCTCCTGGGGCGCCACCTGGATAATACCCGGGAACCACCTACGGGCATACTTTGACCTCCGGGTAGTTGTATGGTTAACAGTAGAGGGCTTGGGGCTGACCGGGGAAGGTGCAAGGCTTCCAGGACAACCACCTCAAAGCCAGTCACGGGCTACCCCGTGAACTGTAGCATTACCATGGGTTATTAGTGTTATCTAGAGGTGTGAGTCTTGTCACGATTTAAGAAGGTCCCGCATGGTTGACTGTGGGTAGCGCCCATGCAGTCAGGCAGCAGGAGATTTCTTATCGAGGGAGCATGCTGTCAGGTTTAGAAGCTTAGTATAGCCAAGTAGAGTTGCCGTTGGACTGGGTAGCTTGTATAGACCAAACCACCGCTGGGCCAGTGAGTCCCAATGGATATTATCTCTACGGTGGGCATCTCGGTCGGCCACTGATATGCCACCGATAGGAAAGAGTTTTCGCTCATGCAGATGTAGTTGGAGAGTCATCACCGGAAGCACTTCCTATTTGTGTAAATAGTTAATATCCGAGCGGTCCGACTGCCTCCGAGTGTTAGCTCACTCTAGGCAGGTGAGTTGGGGAGCCCTGAGCTGAGCCGGGTGCTCCTGAAAGGTCAGAATGGTTGACGGGTGTCCTCTCGCTTTACATTACTCTACTTAACTAAAGCGAGAGACACCCTATTCTGATAACCAACGATCCACGAGAGAACTTATTGAGTGAAGCTTTCAGGCTTAACGATATTAAGTTTTACCCCTTGATTCTACTTTGAATTATCTTTATCTTTATTTTGATCCTTACTTCTACTTTGCGTCTTCAGGACGGTCGCAATCTTAGGATCTGTCTTCCTACTGAGTGCCCCCGTTACAGTATCTCATCGGTGCGACAGGCGAGCATGCTGCCAGACTACGTCAGGACCCCGAAGATCCTCTCCCCCTACGCCAACTTATATTCCTGAACCGAGATGACGACATTCGTGTCTGGTTTCTCACCAACAGTGGGCAGGATCCCCTGACCCTCATGGTTATCGAGTCACGACTTGAAGATGGTGAGGACCTGGATGAGACCCCCGATCCTCCCAATGGGAGGTACCGTTTTTCGACCACGCCATGTGGGAAGAGTGGGCCGGCGCAGAAGACGCAGGATGTGCAAGGGAGGAGGAGCAGGAGTGGTTTGACGAGGACAAATTCCTTTAGGGCGAGGCAGAGGGGGCGCCTCGGGCGCCTCCTGGTGCTGGCGTTATCGTTCGCGACAACGGCGGCGTAAGTATCTAGACTGAAAAGGGACTTTGATCAAAATTGGATAGCTAATTGCTGATGTAGGACCAGTCATCGGGAGTTCCGGGCCCCTCAAGATGCCAGAGGAATATTCCATCCCAGATGGAGGACCCAGCGCGCTCTCAACCATTAGCGCCGGTGTCGGGAGTGCCCTCCTCTCGCCCGTCTGGGCCTTCTCAGTCTGTGATGCTCCGTAAACTCCGCGAATTTGCCCAGGAGAACCCCAGGGCAAACAGATTGTTGGCGAATCCCGAGCTCGTAGCGGAGAGGCTTCAAGGGTATGATGGCGCGGAGGACACACCACCTGCCACACATATTAATCGCGACTAACACTCTGTCTCAGCTCCCTCTCGTTCAGCTACCGCCCGCCCTCTCTTGCCTCCGAAGAGAACAATCGAACATCCCTCTCCTATACCTGATCTCCCGCTATCTACTGCTAATGTGGCCCCGACCCAGCCACCAGCATCCGTGACAACCCTGGCACGCCAATCTTCAGTTGAGAGTTCTGAGCACGCCTCAGAAAACTCCCCATCCCCACGCGCAATATGCCGTTCTGGAAGATGTCGCTGTGGTCGAAAATGAGATTTCTAGGTTTAGGGATAAATTATTTTTTCATTTTTACCCCTACTACTGCCTTACACATGCTGTGCGATTTCCTTTGGGACACGGTGTCATGTAATATATTTTCTCCTTCTGATTCCTAGCATGTATAGTAATGATACCATTGCGGGCCCTTGCTTCGGCTTCTCTCAACCTTACGTCCCCTTATGCTGATGTCTGATGCCCTTTTCCGCTTTGGGCTGGACTCGCATTCTCTGTCGATAACTAGAGTGGCGTTAGCCAAAAGGACTGGGGTATGCACTATGTGAAAACTGAGATCTAGATATTTAGTGGTGTTGATTGGACGTTGGGAGATCAGGTTTGAGATATCTAATCCACATTAGTCGTGGCGTGTGTCTTGCTAGAATTAGAGTCGCTAACGGATACTCATTGTGGCTAGTTTTTCCTTAGGCACTACTGATATTAGCGACGCCTCTTGCTTTACTGACACCATGAACCTTTTCATACCAGAGCGTGGACGAACATCATACGTGAACTCGTCCAGAGTACGAACATAATGTTGAACAAGCAGAAAACACCTTTTTGCAGTTGAATAGATTCTTTCAATACCAAGTGATATTACGTGAATCTCACCCCCCCGCCCCTCTTAAAAGCTGTAGCGTATAAGACCTGACGTGTTCCATTGCACAACAACTACAAACTACAAATATCCACATCACGTGGCATACATTAAACTCACGCATTGTAATCCCTATGCTCTCTGAAAGATTTTCATCGGTCTCCGGCATTCTCTGATGTCTAGACAACCTCAAGGCCAATCACTCAGTCAGCCAACTTCACGAGTAGGCAATCTGGAGCAGTGTAGACGCGACGCCATACCCGCGGAGAGGGGATCTGGATAAGGAACACAGCGGACTGAATCAGGCAGCTCCCATAGTACGAGACCACTGCCTGCCGAATAAAGCAGCGCCCACGGTACACAGTCATCCGGTCGCCGTTCTTCCGCACTACAAACCACAAGACGCCCCATATCATGACCGGTGAAGCGCGCCAGAAGGAGGACCTTAAGGACCACAGTGTATAGTGAACCTGAGGGGAAACCAGATGCACAACAACAAATAGCGACAGTACGTCTGAGCGATGAGAGCAGCGATGAGTCCCAGAACTCCTGCAGATCCGATGAAACTGATTCGGACACAGACCCACACGCAGAAGACAATCATGTCCAGGATGACGACACTGGATCAGGTTCTCGTTACCGAAAACAAACTGCAGACAGACGACACGCCAATACCCCAGTTTCAACTGTGCGAGTTTCGACCACCTTCGGATCTCAAGGAGTGGTGCAAGTCGGGCACACCCAAGCTGCTCGACCACGTATAATTCAGGGTGGTGCGTATACTCCACCTGCGTTCACATCTTCCAGTGTAGCACCAGATTCGCCGCCGCTGGCCACCCATAGTCCCACTACCTCCGGAGTCCGGAGCTCGTGTCCTCCCAGCCATCCCAATAATCAACAACATGAAGATCACCGCTGGCCGGATACTAACTCACAGCGAAATACAGCCCCGGGGGCCGAGGCTGCTGTAATAGTGCGGGCCAAGACTCCTCTTCTATGGTATACCCTGTTTGTGAATCCTCTCCCAGCACCCTCTGTATTGATGTCCGAGGTCCACCGTGTTTGGCTGAAGGCTCTCGAGGACATATCCGATGCTGGAAATATTGAACCATGGGTGCAAAGCACAAAAAAAGTAAGTAGACGCTGATACTCAAACTTGACATACTCGTCGTGGGTGCTTACTAAATTTGACCGATACGCGCCAGACACTCTCCAGTAAGATCCCAGTTTCTGTTCCACGTAAAGGAACGCATTGGAAGATATTACGATCTCCCCCGAGAGCCGAGGGCGATTGTGCCTAGGGTGGACTACCTCCTCGAGAGGGATAGATTCATGTGTTCCCCGAGAGGGAATGAGGTAAGTGTGCGCTTTGTGATTGCCCGGTCAGAACTAATCCGTATGGACTTGACCCAGTAAGTTAGGAATCCATTCCACGCGCCCCAGATTCCCGAGGCAATATGGGGAAAGTACTTCAAGGGCAGGAAAATTCCTGGGATTGCCGAACCAGATTTTCTTGGTCGCATCAATGGCACCATGGTATGTTTAACCTGTGCCATACTCTGCCATACTCTGCCAGCATGGCAAACCGGAATCTATCTTGAAACATGCGTCTTCAAGCCGGACGCAGTAGCAGGTGAGCCTGACCCTGAACCTGGTGTTCTCTAGTTCCGGCCCAGGATGCTAACCTCATGATGAGCTCGGAAGACCTTTTTGCCCACCAGCGCCAGACGTGGGCCACGTGCCCAGACAGGGTACAGACAATGATCCTCAAAAACATTCGCGAGACCATCAAAGCGAAAATGGAGAAGGAGCATGGGATACAGGAAGATAGCCGTGAAGGGTTTACTGACGATTGGGAAGCAGTGGTGGTACAAGTGCAGACTCAGATGTCTAGACGGCCCCCCCACCGGCAACTCCTTGGATTCCGACATGCCCAACTCCACGCATTCAGACATGTCCAAGTTCACAGATTGAGAGTCAAACTCCCAGCAACCTGCGTATTGGAGCCCTGGCTGGAGCTCCAGATAACCGAAACGATTCACAGGAAACAGTCACATCTTTCGATTGCACCCAAGTGTCGGCAACCCGGCTACTCAAGCTTCTCGATTGGGACCAACAGACTCCGGACGGCTTACAAGAGGTCGCTGGGGGGCTAACTTTGGACAATATGGTGACTGTGATAGTCTTTGTTATAGAGCGGGGCGGGGCGGGTTTTCACTCGCAAGGCCCCGTCCTTATGCGTGGCCGGGGGGGTATTTTTAGGGTAATCCACGCCCCGCCCCCACCCAGGGCCCATTCGCACTCATTCCCTGGACGGGGCCCCTTTGGTTACCACCCACTTTTAGCCTGGACCCGTCCGGGGTATGGGTGGGGCCGGGCCCTGAGCGGGGACAGGGGCAGGGAATGCTAAAAAAGACACCCCGCCCCAGGCCGTTGAGTGGGGCAGGGCCGGGAAAAGGGCCGGGGCCCCGCGTTTTCTGGGGCCCCGTCCGCCCGGTAACGAACTCCAGACTCTGACTACATTGCGACAGCTCCCACTGAGCCTTGATGATCTAGGGCCGGCGAAGCAGACTACTGATCCGTGGGATATGGAGCAAGGGGAAACTGCGAGCATAGATGCGGTTAGTTAGAATTCTGAGCATGTGTAGTGTAGTGGTTTTGGGATGCGTTCTCACATATAGGAAAGTGTGCGAGGAGCATAGTCTTTTTAAGATGAGGGCGTCTAGCCAAGGAATTCAGAATAGAATTAATAGACGCAACGATTACCAGGTGCATCTTGGCGATCAGGATCGTAAAACACATCATGACAGCGTTTGAAAGAAGAGAAGTGCCTAGGCGTAGGATCAGGATGGCATTAGACTAACTACACGATGCGTCCAGATGAAAACACGGCCTCAGATAGAGTCACGATCAGATCAGGACCCAGCATATATAGGGCGTAAGAACAGGAAGAAGTGAGCAAGCGTCAGGAAGGGAGAGATGCAGATCGTGGGATCCGGACGAGGTAGGCCGGGTGTGAAAGCATTAGGACGCAAGATCTGCAGATGAGGGAAGCCCTCACTTTTGCTGAGACGGAACCGGCATGAGGGCAGGGGAGTCATAGATCCGACGCAGGCAGAACGCAATAGCGGAGGACTCGACGCAGTATGAACGGAAGAGTCGTAGATCAGTGGGAGTCAGGAGGTAATAGAGGAGCACCAGACGCAGTCAGGACGTACAGGACGTAGGGGTCCATGTCCGTATAGCGTCACGACGGATAGCGCTATGTAATGCAAAGTCAGGACGCAACGTCAATCCGACGTTACGTCCTGATTCGCGATTAGCATTATGACATCCTGAAGAAAGAATCTCGCATAGTACAGTGAACATGGATGTTGCATCCAACACGGAAGAGGAGGCAGGAATACAAGGGGGTGAGGGGGAGATTCCCGGTAAAGGACTGAGAGATCTTGAAAGTATCGACCAACAGGGTGACAAACATTCCCGCTGTATAGCAGGTTCCACGGGCCGCCAGGAAGAGGATTGTTAGGAGGAGGAGGCTCTCTCGGAAAGCACTGATTTACTACCGGTTATACATGTAACCCGCGGAAGAGACCAGACAAGAACTAATACCCGGATTCGAGTTCCACCCAGGAAGCGTGCCGGAACTGGGTTGAAAGAAAAGAACCGATCCCGTTTCCACTAAGTTAATTTCATTTAAAATAATTATAAACTCATAGAATTTGACTGAGTAATTGAGAAGGCATGTTTACCATCCCCGAAGTTATCCTAGTGGCCAAGACATACAGAGGAGGTGTCAAGTCAACCATCTATACCGTAGTGAATGACGAGCCGCCATAGATTGATCGGAAAATGCCCCATATAATCGGGGCAGTGCATGTGGGATCGGGCGGACGGGGTCTATTTTCTGACCCTCGTCCACCCGATCAGACGTGCACACCCCCAAGTAAATGTAAGAGTGAGTAGAAGGATTCTATGTTTTCAGAGGCGGAAATTCGAGAAGTCTCAATACATTGTCCATTTATTCGAGTTCTTACGATAAGCACAGGAACTGGAGCATCATCATGAAAATCATACATACAGAAAAATCATACGCACACAAATCATACGCTCAGAAAGAATCATACGCCCAGAAAGATCATACACACACAAATCATACACACACAAAATCATCCACTCAGAAAAATCATACACTCAGAAAAATCATACGCTCAGAAAAATCATAGGCCTAAAATAATACACTGGTAATGGTGTCGTAGATAATACGCACTAGTGCAAAGGCTCGTTGCATTAGCTCAGGTTAGTCGAGTTTGTCAGGCTATAGCGTGATTTGTCTTCCCCTATATTCTTTCTGTTTCCCCTTTTCTCCCATAGAAACAGAAACCATTCCCCCGCCACCCTCTGAATCTATGTCCTGCGCTGCACCCTCTTGAACCCAAGTTCCTCCTTGCCGAGTTCCTCCCGCCCAACTCTCTCCTTATCCGCCATCCACTCGTGCACATTTGGATACCTCTATCGTGGCTCTATACCAACGGCACTTCATTCTATCCTGCTTTGAGCGGGAGGGAAGCTTGCTTTGAGCGATTTTGTGTGGCTACGGAAGACTACGAGAGGGCTATCAAAAATGGGGAGGGGGGATGCGGAGAAGCCCAAGCGGTAGTGCGAACGAAGAAAAGCTGCGAATCACCTCCACAACTCTGAACATGGGAGTGAAGATATTGCAAATTCTACCATGGATGCCAAAGGTGTGTTATTCTCTGCTATTTAACCGATCTGTCTGCATGGGCTGGAAATTAGCAATTGTTGGATTTAGCTTTCAACTCGGTCGCATATCTGTATTTAGGGCATATACTAATCTCCTTGTCGCTTGTATTAGCTTTGGGGGAACCATGTCTACCGCTGGATATTGATAAGGTTTATTCTGTTGAGTGTAGTAGGGTATGGGCAACCACCCTGGTTGTGTTGTGGAGAAGATAGGACAGCGTTGAGTGTAAACCACTAGTTGCTCCCACATGTTTGTTAGTCCTATTTAGTTAGCAGCGGCGCGCATCTGAGCATGGAACAAGTTCTCTCACATCCACCACGTCCACCCATCCAACAGGTTATGACCCTTTGCGTTCTACGCAGCTTAACCTAAGGAGAAAGATCATCCATTCGATAGGCAGCTCTCTACGCTGTGTGCTTTTTCGAATCCATGTTCTCACCCGGTTTGAGTAAACGAGACAATGTGTGCATTCGAGAGGCGGCTAACTACGCCATGTGCTTTTTCGAATCGTTTTGCTCACCGTTTCTTTTATTGATATCTCTCTCGCTCTCTAGTTCAGCTCATCTCCTTCGTATGATGACTAAACTTTACGAGTTAACGCAGTCGAGCAGTGTGTTGTTTCCTCTCTTGGGAGATAATAATTTCGGGCTTTGGAGGCAGAGAATGTCAGATCAATTGAAAGAATTGGACCTCTGGTTGATCGTATCGGGTCGTGAAAAGTCACCTGGTAAGGATAGCACCGATCCGGCAGTGCAGGCCGCCTACAACAAGCATTTGCGGAAGTGTTTTCGACTTACAGCAAAGATTCGGAACGCAATCGAGCCACGGATTTGTGCCCAATATACATCGGCTGCCTACGATGAGGATCCAGAATCCCTATGGAAGAAGCTTGAAGAAGGCTATCGCAAAGCTCTGGGGCTGGAAGTCCACTATTTTCGGAGATCACTGTTTGACTGCACCTTTGACGCAGATCCGACGGCAGCAGAATATCCCCACGAGATCGAACGAATTATAGACTGTTTGCGCGAGGCAGAGGAAGAGATCAAACCTCGCGAGAAAACCTTTTACCTGTTAAACGGTCTACCAGCGTCATGGCGCGAGTGGCGTGATCTTCAAGCCAGGATTCTTAAAAAAGACCAACAGGAGGATTTGATGGCTGCTATCAAGGCAAGAGAATCAATTATGAATCGCAACAAAGGGGGGTCTACTGATAACGATGCCGTTCTGGCAGTAAGGGGAAAAGGATATGGGTATGCCTCGTCAGCGTCGGGGTCTGGGGGAGCATCTAGTAGTCTGAGGATGAGAGGGAATATACAAGTGAGCTATGGACAGTCGATTGTTTGTTACTACTGTCGGAAGAAGGGTCACCGGCGCAGTGAATATCAGAAACTCAAATCAGACACAGCAAAAGCGATTCGTATGGAGAGAGTCACGACAGCAGCTCAGGTGGCTTCGACGGATCAACCAAAGAACAATCTTTTTACAGCCTTCAGTGCAACCGGTGCACCTACGAGCCGACATCAATGGCTTTTGGATAGTGGCTGTAGTACCTACATTACGGGTTTGCGGGACTGTTTTACCACTTACGAACCAATTCCCGATCGCGAACACAGGATTCGTGTTGCCAACAATGCAGAGATCAATGCGCTCAGTTTAGGCGATGTCTCCCTCTTGGTATAGGATGATGGAAAGCAATGCAAGATGGAGTTACTCTTGAAAGACGTGTTGCATGTTCCAACTTGCGGCGAGAACCGTCTACTTTCTGTTTCTCAACTAAGACGCTCCACTATCTTCTTCGAGTTTCCACCAAGTGGGGAAGCTACTATAAGATATAGTAACGGCTGTGTGGTTCGAGTAGCAGAAGCGAACGGGCGCTATGTACAGGGCCCTATGAGGGGTGAAGTATTGGGACACCTTGGGGTTAATAATGTGTTTATTCTGGACACTGGCGAAGGAGCAGCCAAGGAGGCCGCGCGGTGGCATTTCAGGCTAGCACACTTGGGTGAAGAAGTTGTGCATACGCTGTCGCTGGAGGATAACAATATTCCCCGTATACGGAAGGTACCACGTTGTGTTGGCGCGGGTTGTGTGTATGGAAATATGACAAGGAAGCCCTTCCTGTCAGTTTTACCGTCATGAAAAGGGCGGCAACCTCTCGCGAGTATCCACAGTGATATAGCCGGACTGATTCATCCGAAATCACTTGGGGGAGCTCTCTATCTCCTCATGTTTACAGATGACTTCACCAGGTACAAGGTAGGTTATCTACTAAAGCGCAAATCGGAGGCATTTGCTTCCTTTAAGGAATATAAAGCCTTGGTAGAAAAACAACAAGGAAAGGTTATTAGGAAACTCCGCACGGATAGGGGGGGGGAATATACGTCAAGTGAATATTGTCATCTCTTACAACAGGAAGGAATAGAGATCCAAAGAACGACGCCATATACACCTCAATCCAATAGAGTGAGTGAAAGAGCGAACCGTACCATCATTGGAACTACGTGTGCGCTTTTAGATGCACTCAGTGCCCCTAGGCAATACGGGGCTGAGGCGGCGATGACAGCGATATATGTCCGCAATTGGCTTCCTAGACGTGCGATTCAGACAGGTTTTACACCGTACGAGCTTTGGCATGGAAGGAAACTCATCTATGAGCATCTTCGGGTATAGGGTTGTGTAGCTTATCCGCAGGTTCCCAAAGAGACAAGAAAGAAGATGGACAAAGCGGCACGGAAATGCATCTTCATTGGGTATACTGATACTACCATGCAATATCGCCTCGACAATCCGATTAGAAAAAGCTTTGTGATTTCCCACGATGTTATCTTCGAGTAGTCTACGTCGTACTACAATACCAGTGATACAGTGGGGCAAGAATCGAGACGCTACTAGGCACCGGAGATTCAGCCATGGGAGGAACAGCTGGCTTGCGGTGACGGGTTTGACGAGAAGGAAGTACCAGGGGAGATGGCACCTGAGAGGAGAGTGAGGGAAGAGGAGCAAGAACAAGTAATTGATAGGCGAGACGCCGAAGAGGTACGGGCACCCTTTCACCTACACAAACCACAAGTCGAGTCAACATTGGCTGGACAATCCTCCAATGGTTGTGATGGTGATAGTGATAATGATAATGACGCGGACCGGGAAGAGATGCCGTTTGTGGTGACGAGAAAGAAGAGGACGAAATTGGACACTCCAGGAATGGTCAGGGGGCTGAGAGCAGACACGAATAGCTCTTACTGGGAATCCCAGAAAGGAAAGGTGCATGCTACGGAGGGAATGGGAAGCCCACATTCCAAGAGTGGGTCCGGAATATCCAACATAGGTACTAGTGAAGCGATAGTGGCGGCCGTCTACATGGTGGAGGCAGGTCCGAATACGTATAAGTCAGCTATGGAGTCAGATGAAACATGCGAATGGCCGGAGGCTAACGACTCTCAGTGTGCATTGTTGGAGAAGAATAAGATGCTGACATTGATTCATGAGATACCAGAAACGAAGAAAGCAATCCCCACGAAACTTATTTTACAGCACAAGCTCAATCCGGTCGGCTAAACAGTAAGGTATAAAGCACCCTTTGGGGCTCAGGGCTTTCGCCAGGTGGAAGGCTTGCATTTTACGGATACTTTTACGCCAGTAGCGAGTGTGTTGCGTGCTCGTGTTGTGTTGTCTATTACAGCAGCACAGGGTTTTGCTGTACATCAGATGGATGTGGTTACGGCATTCGCAGGCAGCGAGCCACATGAGGAGGTGTATGTGTCGCTACAAGTTGGGGTGTTTGGACGGCAGAGGCTAGCATGTCGCAATCGCTGTCTCTACAGGTTAAAACAGTCTCCACGATCCTGGTATACCACGATGGACAACCTTTTAATCACAAAAATGGGGTTTCGCCGAGGCAGGTTTGATTGCTGCGTTTATACCCTCGACAACGGAACGATACTGGGACTCTACATTGATGATATGCTCATTGCAGGAGCATTGGGAGAAGTGAAGCTCGTATGTGATAGGTTAAAAAGCCAGTTTGAGATGGTTGATCTTGGAACTGTTAGCCAATTTCTTGTATTGGTCGTATCGATGGATACGAAAGGGCATACGATTTCCGTGAGACAGGAAGGTTATATTGACGGGGTGTTGGAGCGGTTTGGCATGGCGAGTTGCAAACCAGTAGGAACACCAATGGAAAAGGACAAGCAAGGCATGAAAGGAGGGGGAGATAAACTGTGCGATCGCACTCTCTATTTGCAGCTTATTGGGAGTGGCAGGATTGCGACGGGTACCCGTCCGGATATTGCTTTGACGGTTTCTTATCTTGGAAGATTCAACAAGGACCCTAATGATCATCACTGGCTTTGTGCAAAATCCGTCCTCAGATATCTTCAAGGCACGAAGAAACTCCGGCTCAGTCTGGGGGGAGAAATGCGAGCCGGCGTACGTTTAGCTGGATTTATGGATTCAGACTTCGCTCGCGACGCAGGAATGCTGCAACCAACTTCTGGATAAGTCTTTCTTCTCAGAATGGGAATGATTCAGTGGCATTCAAACTGTCAAGCTCTCACGGCTACGAGTACTGCAGATGCGGAGTTTATTACGAGCCCATTAGCAATTCATGAGCGTGTTTGGTTTCGAAACTTGATAAAAGAGATCATTAGATCCGAGTTACCTGTCAGTACTCTATATAACGACAATCAAGCCTCACTTTCTACGTTTAAAGACACCGGCTATAAACCTCACACTAAACACATTGGCGTTCGGGTGCATCAGATTAGAGAATTCATAGAAGATGGAAGGGAGGTCACAATGGATTATTGTAGGACAAACGATATGGTTGCAGATGGGTTGACCAAACCCCTTGTACTTAGCCCGCATATTCTGTTTGTGCGGATGTGTGGCTTGTCTTGATAGCTTTCTACTTTTACTTGGAATTTCTTTTAGATAGCTCATCTAAGTGTGATACCCAACGGTGGAGTGTGGGGGAGTATTATATGGGCATGTATACGGGTGGCACCCATAGGGGGAGTGTTGAGTCTAGTAGGGTACGGGCAACCACTCTAGTAGTCTTGTGGAGAAGATAGCACGGCGTTGAGTGTAAATCACTAGTTGCGCACAGATGTTTGGTAGTCCTATTTGGTTAGCCGCGATGCGCATCTCACAATAAAACAAGTTCTCTCACATCCACCACGTCCACCCATCCAACATATTCAATGAAAAGGAATATTTCCCACATGTTGAAAACCTCCAATTATCCACGAGTCAGATACCACCAAAGTGGCGATTTTGACGTTCTGGAGTCAATCCTTTCGCGTCCTAAACGGCAGCCGGATAGCGACTTGAAGGAGCGTTTCAAAGAGGAAAATGAGCCGCAATCACCCTAGATGGCGGCTGACATTGTTATAATAAAGAAGAAGTAAGTAATTAATCCTTTGGGCTCAGACTAGGCCTTTATAATAAACTATCTTTAGGCAATGCGGCCCATGTGTAATCAAAGCTGGGACTAGCAAGGCATGTTGGCTATTATGGCAAGTTGAACCGGCGATACACAAATATGTTGCGTCACCGAATATAGCGGCATTCATACCCGACATGGTGCAAGCTGTACGCGGAAGTGCTCTATCCAAAGCGAGTAGGAAGGCACTCAAACCATTCATAACGCTACGAGTGATAGTATGAGGGATGCTACAACCTTGAGTTCTCTGGCAGGAAATAGTAGCAGCAAACATAACCCGGACGGTGCTTTGAGAACAAAAGGCTGGGTCACTGGGCACTGTGCCTTCGTTCCACAAATGGGATCACTAATGCAGAATATTGAACTTAGACCCGGGCTAGCCCCGTCATATAACACGAAATAAGCAATTCACGCACTAAAAGGATTCGGCCAACAGCTTTTACCTTTGACTCAACCCGTTGAGGCCCTATTTCAGACTTGCCTCCTAGAGGAGCATTCCAAATACACAGCCGTCTATGCGACCATTTACAATGGGAAAGCTGCCAATGTTGACGAGGTATTTGGAATATGGACCTCCAGCTCAGTTGTCATCAACACGAATACCAATAACAATCAGGATCTGGAGAACGTATGCCATGGGTAGTGTGCGATAGTAGTATTCGCAGAGTTTGAGGGGGGAGATGCCTGCTTTCCTGAGCTTGGAGTCAAGATTGATTGTACCTCTGGTATGTAGAGACTCCCGCCCATCTTATCTAGTTCCACTAGGTGACTAAGATATATTCTCTAGGTTCCATTATTTTCATGCGTTGCTATGCAGTGGAACATTATATTGGCTCTTTTGTGGGAAATCAGTGTACTTTTGTCCACTTTACACATCAAGCTGTGGATGATGCATATGTGGAGAAGACGGGGAAGCCATTGTGGGAGTTCAATAAGATGCCTAAATGGTTGCAGAAGTTACGCATGCATCTGAATGTGTAATAATGTTCCTAATCCTTCATTTTTCTATTTAGTATGGGTATATACTTTTGAGCTTAGCCTGCTCTCGTTTGCAAGGTTGTGTCCCCAAAATCATACATCCAAACTTTACACCCAAAGCCATAAACCCAAACCCATCCACCCATAACCATACGCCCACAAACATACGCCCAAAGCCAAACCATACGCCAAAACCCATACGCCCAAAACCATGCGCCCAAAAACATACGCCAAAAAGCCATACCCCCAAAGCCAAACCATACGCCCAAAGCCATACACCCAAAACCCTCCCCCCAAAACCATACGCCCAAAACCATACGCCCAAAACCAGTTGCCCAAAAGCCATAAGCCCAAAGCCACACCATACGCCCAAAGCCATACACCCAAAACCCTCCCCCCAAAACCATACGCTCAAAACCATACGCCCAAAAGCCATACGCCCAAAGCCAAACATTACGCCCAAAGCCATACACCGAAAACCATACGCCCAAAACCATACGCCAAAGAGAGTCACCTAAAACCATAGCTTTTTATACACCATAGTGAGCGCCCAGTTTAACCAACTATCTTCAAGTTTAGGGTAAGTGATTGCCTGAACCTCAGACTAGATTTAAATAGTGGCTAGTATTTGGGTGGATGGCTTGCAAGGCATGTGAGACGTGACGCCTAAATCAATAGTCTTAGAATGAAAAGCCCAAAACAGAATGCACAAAACCATCAGCCCAAAGCCAAACACCCTAAATGAGATCACAAAATGATACGCTGGAGACCATATCCTCAGGAACAAAGGAATCGTGCATCCACTACTATACAACTATACGCTTAGAGTTATGTACCCGGAATCATATGCTTAGAAGTACTTAGAATCATACCCTGATTATACACTTACAACCATATCATGAGAGCGATTTACAAACACTATTTATCTCAAACTAGAAGCCCAAATCATAATGATAATGTGAGCACTATATTCAAATCCTATCTTTTGAGATAGTTGCCGGATTGCTATATGGAATATCCAATAGTGGAGTCATCATACTAGACATACAAAATAATTAGGGGGTGTTTGGCTAGCCAATTCTGATCTCAAGTTGTGATTTCAGATCAGAATTGAGAGGCCAAAGACCCCTTAGATTTCAACCTGCCATTTGTTTGTTCACAGAATGTCGCTTGTAGGAATATGTGGGGCCCCACACAGAGGCAAGAGTGGGGGAAAAGAAGACAGGGAACCGTCTAGGCAATCAGCGGGGAAAGTAAAATACCCGCCCCGCCCCATAGCCCGGCCAGGGCCCCTTGTCATACGGGGCAGGGAGGAACCGCAAAGAGTTGACCCCAGGGCGGAGTAACGGCAGGGTCACAAAGTGAAAACCCGCCCCGCCCCGCCCTGTAATGAACACTAATCAAGTTACAGGTACTTTGAAATATACACAATCTGAAAATCAATGTTTTATTTCCTGTGGATAAATTGTTATTCCAATATCGTGGTTTACAGATAGCCTATTTCATATATCAATTATGGTTTTACAAAGCATAAAAAAAATAAAAATCCTGGAAGAATTACATAATACAATGGATGGAAGGATAGTATAAGTTTTAAATATTTAGAATAACCAGATTTTAATTTTCTTCATACTACTTTTGGAATGCAACACCAGTTAAAAAAGTGGGAGAAAATACGTCCAAATTACATACAAATTGAATCAATTTACCATATAATATCAACATGGGTAATTGGCCTATGAGCTCACCATCTTGGAATTTCATTTAATATCATATCCTAAGGTAGAATATAAATTTTGAAGGTAAATAAAATGTTTTACAAACTTTGTGCATTGATTATTGTCAAACCCTCAAAAGGTTTGAATACATTCTTACTGTATCTTTATATTGGAATAATGACTTATTCAAAACAATAATGAGTTATTAAATTAATATAAGGGTTCTCGGGAGTCTAAGAGGAGTCTTTGGGGCCAGGTCCCATGATGGCTGTTGATCTGATTTCATATTATTTGCCTTTAGTTACAAATCAACAATCCAGTTTCTATGATATATTATAATTATTATACACTTTATACTTCACCCCTGACTGTCTACTGTAGGCTACTAAACCTGATGTTATTTGCAATTGACATGTAGTTAGCCTAATGATTTGATTTCAACAAGTTGATAATCAACAGACAACTTATGAGTTATATAGCAATCATGTTTAAAAACCTGTATGAAATATAGAAGGATATATTTATCTGACTTCAAACATCATATCCTAACTTCAAAGATTATCGTGAAGGTTATTTGTGAATAATCAGTTTATAGGCCAAGTACTTATGTAGATATTATATGGTAAAATTGATCCAATATGTATGTAATTTGGGCATATTTTCTCCATCTTTTTTAAATACTATTGAGTTCAAAAATAACTATGAAGAAAATTAAAATCTGGTTATTCTAAATATCTAAGACTTATACTATCCTTTCATCTATTTTATTATGCAATTCTGGCAGGCTCTTCAATGTTTTTATGCTTATGAAAAACAGCAATTTATTCATGAAATAGGCTATCTTTAAACCATGATATTGGAATAACAGTTTATGAACAGGAAATGAAATGTGGATTTTCAGATTCTCTATATCTCAAAGTACCTGTAGCTTGATTTGCAGGATGGTATCTCCTTTATTTGTTGAGATAACTAAATATAGACCTAACCTTCCAATTATTGCCATGGGTGAGCCAGATCGCAGTCATGAGCCACATCCCCTGGAATGATGTTATACCTCCAACAGAAATTAATAGACAAAAACTAAAATATACAAGAAACTGTTTCATAAAACCCTTTGCATATTTTCAGCCTAACAGAACCATTTCAATATGGCCTCTCTCCCACAAGTCACAGCTACTCATATCCTGAGTACTCTGACTCAGCCTCTCAACTGGAATGTGATTCTCAAGCCAAATGTCGTGTTTTGTCACTCAGGGGAGTATCTGGTACACTAGTTTCTTTATCGGACCCAACATTGGACAATGCTCGTGGTTCAAATTTGTTTCGATAGTGCTATCGACAATCTTGATTAACATGGCAAGTTCAGAGATGAAGCAGCTGATATATGATGATAACATGCTCTGAGATTAAAGTAATGTAGACATATACTAGTGAGCTGGAGAAGACAAGATATAAGGGCAATGAGGGAAGGACAAAGTTTTATACAAGAGTAACGTGAGTGCTATAATAGAGACTGAAATTTGATCTCCCTGGCATCATACACTCAGAGAGTCTACTCCCAAGCTCTCTGACTCCCAATGTGAGTCTGTAGCCAAATCTCAATTTGTTTGACCATCGCCAGTATTTTATCTGATTTCTTCTGGATTTGGGTAAGTATTGAGACAATCATGATAGAGAAAATGTAGGTTGAGACGGTCTTCATTAAGCTGACCAGGTAATATATAGAGCAGTCTTGATAGCAATAATGGGTTGCTGTGATATCCGTATTGTTTAGGCAAATCATGCTAGCGAGTCAGACCAGATAAGGAATGACCTTGTAGTCTCAGTGGAGTTCCTTCTGGATAGAAGCATCAGAAGTGGAATTTGCAAGTTGAGCTTTCTAGTGCTTTCCCAGAGTTTGGCATATTTTGGGAAAGTATTCTATTCTAATGAGATTATTAGTTTGCATAATAGGCAACAACATGCGAGTGCTTTGTTAGCAAGTATAATATTTTTGTACCAAGAAGGTAATGAATACTATCACTCCAGATAGTACAGGACTATCTTGATTGGTTTTGGACAAGAACTATCGCAATAGTACTATGTGGTGAATACCATCTCGTGAGAGAGTAGAAAGAAGGACCGGATATCATGTAGGTAGAACTATCACACTTCTGCAATGTTGGCAACCCAGAGTTTGGGATTCCAATAGTACCCAGGCTTGACTCTTAGGTTCTGATAGAGGAGGAGTGTATATAAAGAGAGAAAGAGTAATTGAATTGCAACATCTGTTATAAAAAAGTACTTTGATGGTTGTGTGAAGATCTCCTCCTCTTGGTTGCAATCAGAATACCCCTTATATCGGTATCTTCCCCCAACCCTAGGCCTGGTAACTAATTTTTCCTTGCATTACGTGACCTTTTTGACTCATAATGACTCACAGTGTCAAATCCATTAGCTCACTCTTCTGAGTCAACTGTGCAATGTCAGTTCACCAATCAAAACCCATCAAATAAGTTATTTGCTCATACGAGTCATGTGCAAATGTCTTTACATCATCTACTGTCACGATCATGAGTCCCAAAACAATTAACCAATGAAAATTAACAATCACTTGCAGTGGCCTAGTTATGTGGGATACAATAAGTCACATGACATCATAGTGTGAACCCATCATATTTTAAAACTATTGAATATTAGAGGGTGTTTAACATACGGTGTGTTCAAATAATCGTTATTTAAAAACATGTTTTGCAGATCAGATTTAAATCAGATTTTCAACAGCCCAACAAAAAGACAGGACAATGCATTACTTCATCTGAAAATGTCCATATATAATCCCTTTGTATGCATTGTGATTCGTCTATTCAGAATGTGATGTAAAGCTTATCTGCAAAACGCCTTTTGAAATAAGGGTTATTTGAACACACAGTGTGCCAAACACCTCTTTAGTGATGTGACATCTTCCTTGCTTAGTGATAATTTGTAACTGCTATCATTCAGAGGAGGGAGTGGATGAGCCAGATTGAGGGTTTCAAAAAGAATTCTAAAAGGTTATTAGCTATAACAGTAATTATTATTTGGAAATTAGATATAAGGTAAATCACCGGTTTCCAGGACAACACCGTGCACCGGGACAGAGTGAGACTGAATAGGAGTAGAAGACAAATTCAATTGTAACTAATCGAGGAAAAATCATAAAAATAATCCAAAACCAGCATGAGAAAGGGAAAATGCAGCATGATCGGGAGGGAGAATGGTGGAAAGAAGGGGGGAAAACTGGATTTTTAAATAAGTTAGCTATGCTTCAAGCAATGATAATAGAGGGGGGTAAAGCAAACCAAAGAAAAAGCTAAAAATGACCGAGAGGCTACTGTTTGGACCGAAGCTTCATATGAAGGGGGTGGTCAGGGATATGGAAGCGGGGGATGGTGGGTGTAAAGGGAGTATCGGAGGAGCGACGATGGCGGCGACCCGGTCCGCTATTTTGGCGAGGATTCCACAAGGCTTCTGAGGTTGTGACCCCATCATCACCGGATTCTGACGGGTCTGAGAATTTAATAACCTCCGGAAGGGAAGCAATATGAACATGCCGAGGAGGAATATCGGGGGTATAGGGAGGTTGTGTAGCAAAACCCTCAAGTTCTGGGAGGGGAGTGGTGGGGTGTGTGATCGGAGTAGTGGTTGTTTTCTTCTGTCGTCGTGGTTTTTTAGGGTGGCTATCCAGCTCCTCACGTGCCTTTCGTAAGGCCATAAGCTCATTACCCGTAAGTACACGAGCTTTAGAGAGCTGTTTTCAGTCTGGGCGAGTAGTGTAGGACTTTTTCTTCCTCAGACACTCGCATACCTTTTCTCTAATCTCTTTCTCTGCCATAGAAAAAAGTGCCACATGACTAAAGGTCTTCAGAATACCCTTGATCTTTTTAATAGAGGCCCCTTTATCGATCAGGTTGTTAGCAGCATGTAGTTGGCTGCGTATATCTCGACTGGTTTTTGGTGTGCGAAATATCTGAAGCGATTGTGAAGTTGTAGGGGGAGGGTTACGATTATCGGTTTGGGGTTTTAACTTGGAGTAGACTCGGCGTGGATTTAGCGGCACAATACCGGTAGTTGCAAAAGCTTGTTCAATATTGCGCCTCGTAATCCCATCCAATCTTGCCTTATGGAGAAGGGGAATGAAGACCGACTTCTTAATACCCTCTTCTGTATCGCGACTGTAGTCATCCACTTGGCGTCCATAAAGATTCTCCAAAGGACCAAATATTCCCACATCCAACGGCTTGAGCAGATGTGTGGAGTGCGATGGAAGACAAAAGAGAATAATATTTCTCTGTTTGCAGAACCTTGCAAATTCCCAAGTAATATGTGATCCATGGCCGTCGACGATTAGAAGTCGTGGAAGTGGACCAACTGAGGAAGCCGTGCAACGATCAAAGTATTGAGTAACCCATTTCAGAGCTACCGCATCGTCAGTCCAACCATTCGGAGAAAATGAAAAGCGGTAATCAGCCATCGTAGAGGTTATATTAGTGTACCAGCCCTTGTACTGTACTCTGCTCTTATTAATAACCATGGGCGGAAGGGCAAAACCGGCAGCACAAATAGTTTCGACAACGGTGACCATTTCTCGTGTACCTTCATAAGTAACACGAGGGTTTTTACGCCCCCGGCGACACAGGACCTTTGCTCTTGATGCTATTCCCATTAAGAACATCTTTTCATCTATGTTAAAGATCTGAAATGGCTTTAGGTTATGCTGACGTATGATGCAGGAGAGTTTAGAAAAGTAATCCTTTAAAAGGCGGGGACAACTGGCATGAACACGCTGCTGGTCTAATTTTGTGCTAAACTTTGTGGCCAAGTGTCGATGACGATCAAGGAATCTTGTGATCCAGTTCTTTCCCACTCTTATTCTCTTATTTCCAGTTCTCTTTTCATAAAGGTAAAGGGGCCTGTCTTTTACCATATCTAACCTCGGAGGAAATCCTCGATCATCCTGCTCCTTGCACCAGGCAACTATAGCCTTCTTCTCCATTACCGTAATCAACTGATTATCAACCTGCGCGAGTTGATGACTCGTCCTCTCCCCAGTGTACCGGTAGTATAGGGTCGACTTTGGAACGTGAAATGCCTCAGCTGCGGCTCGAATACTCTCTTGTTTTCCTTCGTTCAGGGACTTAATCGCAGCCGAAATCTGTATTTCACGACCCGTATCATTGCGCTTCTTCACTCTCGGCATGGTGGCGGCAGTGGTTTGGTGATCTGGTTGTCCCTAAGTGGACCCCAAGCTGGGTAATTACCTTAGCGCCTTTGCTCACTTTACTAAAATTGCGCCATTCTGCTTCCCCGTGATGTCCCGGATCCACGTGATTTACGTTATCACATATGAGGAACTAAACTGAGTTCCCAAATCATTTCTGACCCTCATGATTATTATCATCTCATTTCCTTCCTTGACTTATAAATTGTTAAGTATGATTTCTTGGTAGACTTCTAGTAGGCGGACACAGCCTATGATTTAGGTCGGGAATTCCAAATGAATTCAAGAGATTTATTAGCCATAACCGTGGTTATCATTGTAGAGTGGAATATATCTTGTACTAGGAATCATCCCAAGTTCCTAAATTATTTTCTATTCCTATGCTCATAATTAGCTTAGTCGATTCTTTTTCAGATGAGCTGGTATTCCCTATTCCTTGATAGACTTGATACCAGATAAAGCAGTAGATTTACATCTGGGGATTGGCCATGAGTTCTGAAGGTTTATTAGCTATAACTTTTATATTCATTTTGTAGTGGAATAGATCTCCTACCAGGAACAACACTGATTTCCCCAATCATCTTCAATCCTTATAATGATTGTCATCACACTCCTTCCTCCTTCAATAGACTCAAATGTCTCTGTCTCATAATTAACTTCATTGTAGAGAGACTAGATGATTTAGATCTGAGATTTGAAATGCCTTGTAAAATCTTTCCTAGTTGTAACTTTAGTTCTTATTATCTATTAGAACATATATCATACCAGGGATCACCCTGAGTCCCAAAATTAATTACAATCCTCACAATGATCACCATGTGTTTTCCCACTCTACCAATAGAATTATGTTTAGATATTCATCCCCAAATCCTTTTCAATTGGATAGTAGAAGCAGAGGATAGAACATCTTCTTTCTAGTGACTTCCTAGAGGCTGATACAAGCATCAATAAATAAACCTAAAGTCTTGTTCAGTGCATATAAATTCGTGACATTTGTGATCTGGTAAAGGTATTCAGAGGAGATATTCAAGTTATGGCTGATGCAGTCATGTTTGAAGGGTAAAATATTCAAAGCAACTTCCAATCCATTGGGGGTGCCTGCAGTAGGCTCAATTTCTACTGGCTCAGGGCGAGGGGTAAGGGAATAGTCAGCTGGCACATTGCCGAAAACAGATTAAGCAAGGTATAAAGATCGTGATGCTGCTTTCAACGAAGTCATGGTTGCGGAGTGAATGATTAGGACATGTCCTGAGGAATCAATAACTTTGCAGAATCTACACATCTTTTCCCAAAGAGTTCAGTAGTATTGGGGATGAGAATTCCTTTCAGATAATGGCATATCACATGTAAAATATTGCAATTTTGTTGAAATGTTGGAGTAGTGTAAGGGGAGATAACAAGGAGGAACTCAGTGTCGGATTTAGCAGTTTAGGTATGAGATGGAGGCTGTTGTCGAAGATGGAGGAGGTGGGAGCGGATAACTTAGATCTGTGGTTTGAAAATCAATTTTAAAGATTTCTTAGCTATAATTGTACTTATCATCGTAAGATCAAATAGATCTCATACCAGGAACCATGTCAAGTCCACAAATCATGTCGAATTCCCTTAATTAGTATTATCATATTCCATTCCTGTTCACAATGGCTGGCATTCCCTTCCTCCTTCATATACTTCTTGGCGGTGTATAGTGCATAGAGTAATAACTCCAGCACCTCTGAAGACAGATTATATAATCTTATCTGGAATAGTGTCTGGATATCATGACTTGTAAGGAAAAAGATTCCAAAAGCGGGAATGGGATATATACAACTTGCGAGAATATTAAGAATTTGGTGAAGTTGATAAGCAGATAACAAGTACTCTACCATCTGGATCAAGAGCATTTACTTGTAAATCCAGGATAGTAAGATTGAGTACCATTATGGCGAAGGTAAAAGGAGTTTGCAAGATAAGAGCCAAGGCTAAAGCACAGGTAACTTGGGTGGTGTGAACCTCTCCAGACTTGGAGTGATAAATTGTTCTTATTGAATCTCGTGGTAGGAAGCTTGATTCAGAGGTAAAAGCAAAGCTCAATATAGAGAAAATGACAGGTTGATATCAATAGGAATGATTATGTTAACTAAGAAAATATGTTGTTGTAGTGCTAGTTGTCGCTGTAGAAGAAGAGAGGAAAGAAAGGGTTGATATAGAGCAAGAAACAATGTAGTGGCTGTTGTGACAATAGTTATAGTGGTGAAGAAGAAATAAAATAAAAAGCTTGATGTGTAGTAGTAGTGGGGGTAGTGGTAGTGGTGTTTGTAGAGTGTTATTTGTGGAAGAAGAAAAAGGTTGGTATAAAGCAGGAAAATGTGTGATGGTGTTGTTGTTATTGTGGTGGTAGTAGTAGTACTAGTAGTAGTTGTCGTTGTAGAAGAAGAAGCAAAACAGATTAATGAATAGTGGTGGTGGTGCTGCATATGAAAGCAGGATAGGAGTGAAAAGTACAAGGTGAAGCAAGTCTCCTGTATGAGTATGGTCAATATATAATAGTCACTTGGATCTGATAAGAAACTGTTGATATAGGACGCGTACTAAAACTTTCCAATGATGCTCACATGACGGTTATATCGATGGGTCATACTAGTAGAATACTAGTGGGCCTAGCGTTTTCAAAAATACGTATATTATTATAATAATAAATTATACCGTGTTTTTGAACTTAAATATGGGTGCAGTTCAGGGAAAATAGGTAAATTTGCATTTTTGGTGTTTTGAGTTATAAGCAGTTTTAGTTTGTGTGACAACCATCCCTCTTTTGAGAAAAGAGAAAAAAGCTTTGTAGACAAAGAAATTGAAATAAGTCAATAATGAAAAGAGTAAGTTGTATGGGAACAGAAGGAAAATAATAGTTGTTTCCATCTGTATAATTGTATATAAAAAGATGTGCATTTTTATATGCAGCCTTGTCTCAGCTTTGGTTTTATAAGCTTTTCTAATACAGGTTTATGATGTCTATACAGTATCTAAAATATGTAGAAAATTTTATATAGTATGTAATAGCTAAGAATTATACACTTGAAAATATGCCTAAACTTGGTTTCAAGTACACCTTGAGGTAGGCTATCTTTCTATGCAAAAAATAGGTTTGAGCTGAATTGCTAAAATAATCACCTTTGTTCCAATTTTAAAATTAAATATATTTCAAGATACCTAGACAATACTCCACCATATACTAGGGACTCAGTGCCATACAATCAGTTTTGTTGTTATTGGTAATCTTCACTGTTTTCGCGAAACTGCACCCAGATTATACCATAAATACAATACTAGTACATACATGCCCTATAGTATTTTAGGCTAAAACCTTCAGGCTAATACCCTAACCCAATCATAATTAGGTGTAAATCTCGCTTTACACTATAAGTGTAGTATACAATTTTTCCACTTAGAAGCAGATTAATTGTAGGAGAAAGAGAGTTAGTACTTGATACAAACATCTTGGCACAATAATAGAATATTGGTGAAAATGGGCTGTACAAAGGACCTCGAGCTTCATCCTCATTTTAAGAGTGTACCTCCTGAAATTGGACAAAAGGTAAGTTATTGTACCCATTCTCACAATTGAAATTCACATATACTAAAGTTGATACAGCCTGCAGTATTTCCCTGTATTGCATGTGGAAAGACCATTGCTAAAATTCCAATAGGTTAGCAAGAGCATTGATCTACTTGTGCTAAATTTAAGAGCAGATGAGCTTTGAAGGAAGGCCAAGGGTTGGAACGGCAGACCTAGCAGTTGCTGAATAGTTGTTGGTGTATTCTACTCTATCTATGAGTCATATTAAGAATGTAATGATATAGGGAAAAATTAATACTAGAGGAGGAATGAGGGCTGTAGTCTGTAGAACGGTTCTTTAAGAGACTTATGTAAATGCACAGGTTTAACTACAGATAACCAATTTTATTATCATTTAAGTGTCACTTAAACCGTCAAGTGTTATTGTAAGATACTTATTGCTTCAGTCAGGATGTCTGGTGTCCACAATATGAAGAATTATTCTAGTATTGCACCCTGTTTTCACACTGTGATACACCACCTGATCTTGTGGATTATCTTTTTCTGCTATTTATGAACATCAAGTTACTTGAGTAGCATACATCTAGGAGTTTCTTCAAACAAGGTATGGCATGCCAAGGAGGTGCCTAATTTACTAGGAACAAGAAAACATTTTCGGCAAGAATTACTCGAAAATCAGGTAATGAAACAAATATACATTAAAACTCCTGCCAGGTTCATAGCACCTAGACAAATTCAAACCTTGTATCTTCAGATTCTTCCTCCCTGAGACAAGTAAGATGTGATATTAGTTTCATATAGGTGACAAATGGTCAGGAATGCACACATTGATCTAATTCATGATTGTTTGCCTCTCCCTGAACTTGTTTTATGTATGAATCCATTCCAGCAGAAGGTTATCATTCATTACCTTTATTGTGATTTGTTGATTATAGCCAGCATTAACAGAAAGAAATAAGACTGGAATATGGACATCCTTGTGTAAATAATCCTTGAATTGTTGTAGGTCTGAAGCTATTTGCACAATTGACAGAGCAGCTAGGATTACCGGATCGGTGTTCTTCTCGAAAATCAATTCATGAGACTTACAAATCCACATCCTGAAGACAGAAGTTCATACAGGTAGTTCTATCAAGTTAATGATGAATTGTTGATAGGTTCCCCACCAGTTCGGTATTGCATCACTCCATGCATATTCGGAACTCCGGAAATATTTCCCAAACCAAGCGTTTGAACTTTGCCTTTATCTTCTGAAAGCGAACAAGTTTCAACTGGGATTTTATCTATGCTGAGAGACCCCCACAAACTGAAACATTTGTAGAGCATGGGTGAATTATTTTATACTAACTTGTGTACAAGGAAACTATAGTGGTGGTTATAAGAAGGGGGAATAGTGCAAGGAAAAAAGGAAGAAGGGGATAGATAAGTAGGAAGATAAGAAGGGAAAACAAGGTTTAAATAAAAAGTTACACTTGCGGTGTTATAACATAATTGCCCTAATGGTATTCTGTGTTACTTGGGTATAGAGACAAAGATAAAAGCAATAACAATGAAGAGAGTAGTATAGCATATCACAAAGATTTACTATAACTAGTACCCCTTCTAATCTTTCTCCATAAGGTTTATATACATCAAATTCAGTGTTCAAATGCAGAGGTAGAGCGATTGATTTTATATAGTAAATATGGAACTTTGAACAACAGAGTATAAAGAGGAATTTCATTGATAACATTGAAAGAGAGAATAAGAAAACAGACAGAAAGTGATGGTTGTGATCAAAACAATAGTATAGGGCATTGGTATTTTCAGCTAGAGAACTCTGCTTGGATATATCGCACTCCCCTTCCCAAATTACTCCTTCATATAAATGAATCTGAACCAGCGTGTCTATTCTAATAAGCGAATCAGTGTCTGATCAGTGGTATGATATATGTCAAGTTGGCTGAGAGAGATGTATGACACTTAAGATGATCGGTATCAGTTTGAAATAGTGGACAGCAGTTGGGCACGCAGATTTTCAAAACTATTATTCTAGTATACACTAGTTTTGTCAATTATTGCTGTTTACAATAAAACAAGTTTTACTTCTAAAATCTATATCAAACACACTAACCTTGTACTGAAACAATGACTTTTGCCTGAGCTCGTAGGACCATTTGCAGCTAGATACTAAACAACAGAAAAGAAAGAAATCATGCAAGGAAAAGGGAAGATAGTATCCATTCAGAAAGCCAAACAGTACCAAATGTAGGAAATCATTGCTAACACACAAGGTAGACATAAAGAAATCATTGATCATCATAAAAGAACTTGTGAGAATGTAATCAATAAATATTGTTAATACACAAGAAAGGAGTAGTATATGCATATATCCTTGTCTATATATCTATTGGTTCCACTATTTCCCTTTTAAATCTACGATCAAGGCGGGCCCTTCATAATCCATCTTGACTGTGACAGGCAACCCACAACTCCTCTATCTGACTAACCACTTTGGAAAACTGCCTGGGCTCATCCTCTGAAGAAAATAAATAAAAGTAATAGTGACACAATTGTCAGAAAGTATATTTTATTTCACTTTATCATACTCTTACAATTCAGAACTGAGAACCAATCTATATAGTGCACATTCCTAGTATTCAGTATCTGCCTTGTCATTCTATTCCTTGCTACTAGCAATCTATACATCCCATTCAGTCACCCTGTTCCAGTGGCCATATTCCTATTCTCAGTACTAAAAAAGGTTGATACTATTCCAGTTCAAGGTTTCTAAAAAGTAAGACTGTCATCTCTTACAACACTTTCACGTTTCCTGATAATGGTAATAAAAGAACAAAAAGGTAAAACATGAACAATATTGGTGACCTTATTAAAAACCCTCCACAGATATGTAGTAAGAAAAAGAGTATCCTGTACGGGTAAAAGAAATTAATGTAAAAAAATTAAAGAACACAAAAAACATTTTCGTAAAACCCTTAGCACATTTCCTGCCCAACAGGACCATTCCAATATGGCCACTCCTCCTTGAGTCCCAGGGAGTCATATGTCAAGCTCTCTGACTCCCTACTGCAACTTGATTCCCTAATTAAATGTTGAGTTTTTCAACCATCATAAATATCTGCTCCCTTCCTTTGTAATCTAATTGTAGATTAGTCAATTCCCATGGTTCAAATGTGATTTAATACTGCCATCGAGAGACTTTATTAACATGGTCAGGGAAGCCATGTTGAACCCTACACTGTTTTCATAACTTGCTATGAGATTGACATTGTGTAGGCAAACACTAGTAAGTAAGACAAGAGAGGGAATGAGAGCAAGGGGAGTAGGACAAAGTTTTATACTGGAGTAACCTGAGAGCTATGAGATATAGTGAAATATAATCTCCCCAGCAGCCCACTTTGAGAGAGTTTCCTTCCAAGCTGTCTTAATCAGAGTATGACTCTCGCGTCAAATGCCAAGTTTTTTGAGCCTAGCCAGTATTGGAACTAATTCCTCTTGCATTTTCCAGTCACTGTGGATTGGACAGTCCTGATTGAGCAAATTTGGTTCGACACTGTCATCTCCAGTATTCATTAACAGGGCCAGGCAAGATATGAAAAAGGGTTTATTGTAATAATAGGTTGCTCTGAGCTCAGAATAGTTTAGGCAAATAATACCAGAGAGTCAGACCAAACATAGTATGATCTTGTAGTTGCAGTGGAGTTGCTCCTAGATAGTAGGATTGGTGGTGGGGTTTGCAAGTCGAGCATTGAATTTCTTTCCTAATGTTTTGTCTACATTCAGGGTGTATTGTATGACTGAGAGGGGGGAGGGAAAAACTCGGATCTGGGCTTTGGAAATAAATTCTAAAAGATTATGAGCTATAACTCTAATTATTATTATCAAATTGAATATATCACATGTGAGGAATTAGGGGAAGTCTCCAAATCGTTTCTAATCCCCATGATCATCCTTATCACATTCAGTTCCTCATCATATAGGCCTCCATCCAGTATTTTCTACCAGACTTTGACTTGCCAGACACAGCAGAGGATTTACACCTGGGATTTGAAATGAATTCTAAAGATTTATTAGTTATAAGTGTAGTTAATATTGTAAAGTGGAATATATCTCAAACCAGGAACAACGCAGAGTTTCCAAATTATTTTCAATTACCATGATCACGCTTACCTTATTCCATTACTCTTCAGATGAGCCAGCATTCTATATTCCATGATATACATCATATCAGAGGCAGCCGAGGATATAGATTGCAGATTTGTTATGAAATCGACAATTTATTACCTATAACTCTTATCATTTTGCTGTGCAACAGATGTTAGACCAGAAACCAGGCCGAGTTGCAATATTATTTCAAATTCCACTGATCATAATCATCTCATTCTGTACTTCTCGGCAAGGGTACAATTCGTGACTCTTTTGGTAGACTTGATCACAGTTGGAGTGGAGCATTTAGATTAGTGCTTTTGTAATCAATTGTAAAAGGTTATTGGCTATAACTATTGATATAATTTTGCAGTGGATCTCATACCAGAAACCAGGCCGAATTCATAAATGATTTCAAATCTTGACAATCATCACCATCTCATTCTCCTCTATCTCAACAGAATCATGTTCAGACATTCCTCCCCAAATTCCCTTCCATTGGAAAATAGAAGCAGAAGATGCAACTCCTTCTCAATAGTGACTCTCGGGTTGCTAATCCAAACATCTTTCAACAAGCCCAAACCATTGTTCAGACTCAATGCATTGGCAACTATTGGGATCTCGTCAATAAGGTCAGAGAGAATGTGTAAGTTTTGGCTAATGCAGTCATGTTGGAAGTATAAAATGTTGAATACCACTTATAATGCTTGTTGGAAGGATTCAACAAGCTCAATCTCTATTGGCTTACTATCAGTAAGAGACTAGACAACTGGCAGTTTGCAGAAGACAGGTGAAACAAGGTATAAAAATTACGATACATTAACTGCTGTCAGGGCTGTGGGGTGGATGATGAAGAGATCTCCCTGGGAATCAAAGAGTTTTCTGAATCTGAACATTTTTGCAGAGGGGTGCAGGGGGATGGGATGTGAGAATCTTTTTCAGACTCTAGCTTATGGCGTTCAAGAAATTTCCTTTTTGTGGAAGAATTCTGGTTAAGCAAGGGAAGATGGAACGGAGAAACTGGGTGTAGAATATAGACATATTGGTGGTGAGATAGGGAGAGTAGTTGAAGATAGCAGAGAAGGGAGCAGATAACTCAGATCTCGGGTTTGGAACTGAATTATAAATATTTATTAGCTATAACTGTGGTTATCATATTGCAGTGAAATAGATTTCATACCAGGAACCACATTAGGTCACCAAATCATTTGCAATTTGTATCATTATAATGATCTGATTTGATTCCTACTCCTACAGGCTGGCATTGCCCACCTACATTGTAGACATCTTCACCATACATAGTTAATAGACTGATGACACCAGAGCCTCTGAAGCCTGATTATATAATTTTGTCTGAAATTGTATCAAGATAACATGACTTGGTAGAGAAGATAGGGCTTGAAAAGTGGGAGATGCGATAGATGAAACTTTTAAGAATATTTAGAATTTGGAGAATTAGATCAGAAGTTGACAAGAACCTCACTATCAGGATCCATAACTTTTACTTTTGAACCTAGCATAAGATTCACTAGCATTGTGATAGAGCTCAAAGTAATAATCAATATAGAAGCTATAGTCAAAGTCCAGATAACTTGAGTAGTTTGAATCTCTTGTCATACGTAGTAATTAATTCTGCTTGTTGAATCGCGCAGCAAGAAGCTTGATTCAAAGAAAAAAATAAAGGTTGATTTGGAGAAAACAAGGAGGCTGCTGTACAGGAAAACTATTATGTGAAGCAAGAAAAAGTGTCTTAGTGGTTGAAGTTGTAGATGTGGAAGAATGACAAAAAGCGTTGATACACATATGAAGTAATAAAGAGAATGGTTTGGGTTGTGGTTGTGGAAAAAGAAAAAAAAAAGTGGATGTGAAGAAGGAGAAAGGTTGGTTGTTGTTGTTGTTGGGGTGGGGGTAGGGGCAGTTGTGGAGAAAGGAGAATGGAAAAAAAGTTAATGTATAGTAGTAGTAGTTGTAGTATGTTTGTAGAAGAAAAAGCAGGCTGGTATGAAGCAAGAAAAGGTGTGGTAGTTTTTGCTGTGGGTGTTGTGGTGGTTGTAGGACTGGTATTGGAAGAAGAAGAAAAAAAGGTTGATGTGTGATGGTGGTGGCACGGTTCCGGCCATCTATACACAACAGTTTGATTGATACAATCGAGGACGCAATGGGGGACGCTTTGTCAAGAAAGGCTTGGCAATAGCACATGCGTTATATTCATATTAAGGTTATAATAGTAAGATGAATTTCGCTTATAATATTATGATTAATATAATTACAAGTGGCGAAAGAAATAAAATAAACAAAATAAAACAAAATAAATAAAATAAAGGGAATAAAACAAAGAAAAGAAAAGAAAAGAATCTAGAAGGCAGTAGCTGTCAGTAATTGCTCAAATAATTGTATCAAATAACATATAATCATTAGGAGGATTTGTACGTTTTGAAAACACTTTTCTTATAGCTCTCGGAGCCATAAATCTGACAAGATTCATTGGGATCATTCATCCGGCGAGCCGTATTATGAGCTTTCTAAATTGGAATATGGAGACCTTGTTGTAATGCTTTGGAAACTAAGTGCTGTAGTTAGGTAAAGTTATATCTTCAAGTCTGCTGTGTGTACCGTTTTGACACACCCCAAAAATACTATATACAGTTGATCTCACAAGGAAATGCTCCATAAAAGAAGACCATATGTCCTGCTTTCTCTATTGCTTTCTCTAATTACCCTATGCTGTCCACCATCAACCATATTCATGTTGGAGACCCGTCAAGCATGATCAGAATATTTGCAGTGACTATTGGCATTGTCGGGCAGACAGAGGGCTTTGCATCCCGGAACCTTGGCTTCAAAGAGTGGAATTTCCTTCATCTTAATTTGCTCTAAGAGCCTCTCTCCATCCCACTATATATCACCTCCACGCTTCAACATCTCACATGCTCTACGTTTACTCCGCCTTGCAATCGGTGTTACCAGCTTAGAACCATGTAATCCCTGCCCTCTACCTTTCTTTCCTAATAGTTTGTAATCATGGGTCCAAATAAAGTGCATCCCATCATTGGCATTGAAAGTGCCCTCATTTTGAGTACCTATTATATTAAGCTGCAGTTCACCAGAAAGAGGTTGCTGATTAGGAAGAGGACAAAGATGTTTATCCCATTGTATCAAAGCTTGCCTAATCTTATTGAGAAATGGCAAGAAGACCTCATTTCTATAGCCTTTGAAATCCTCCCATTGATGACAGCTATTAATGATACCATTGCGAACCTCTCTGGATTTGAAGCTAAGTGGGTGGAGCCACTGTCGGCTACTATGGCTGCTGATTGTTTGCTGAATCTCATGCACAATTCTTCGAACAGATCAAAGCTGTATATCATGATAGAACTCTGCCAGGTCGTAGCTTGTTTTATTTGCCATAACAACGCAAAAAGAGTGTAACATATGTACATGTTCCAGGCACAGTACACCGGAGCAGGCAGTACAGGGTCCCTTATGTTTAGTTGGTTTATATTAGCTTTATTTGATTTGATTTCAGCTTCGCCACTGGCTCTGAGTCAGATAGGCGATGCAATTGTATTGCTAGGTTTAGTTTGCTTTGCAGGAAGTTTATATTTAGGATTTCGGATATTGAATAGTCATGTAATACTAGTGCAGGCAGAGCTAGTTTCTTTCTTTGGTCTTTTACGATTACAGGATTCCGGTATATATACAGCTACTGGTAATAATTGTAATTTCAGGAAGGCTATCGCTCTTAAAGGTTATATTTAAACCAATCTCCTTGCTAGCAGGAGATAGCAGACAGCAACAGATCTTCAGTCTTAGGATATTTTTGATTGCACGGCGATCCCGGAGTGCCATATGTCCTTCAAGTATTAACCGTGTAGCTACCCGTCCCTTGAAGCCTGCTTTGGTACCAGCACTAGCCGGTATATTGCCAGACATATTGAACATGCGTTAGAGCAGAATAAACCTCTTACATTGTTTTCGCCACTGCAGGTGAAAACCCTTTTATTCTCAGGATTCGGAACAGTCAGGTAGGATCAATCACCATCCCAGTATCTTGATAACTAGTCAGAAGCCAGACTGGTAGGGAATGAACTCCCTGCTCTGGTGCTACATCTCACGGTCCCCTGATGAGATACATGCTGGGATAACTTTGGTGTTCTTTCTTTTGTTACACGGTTGCTATGAGGGATTTCCTTTGTAAGGTTTACGACAAATTGTATTGTTTCCTTG
>Ga0307513_10001189_pt1 | contig 37801 bp, 28 predicted proteins | sample 15_EM_MG_FD_202174 | JGI IMG/M metagenome (GOLD analysis project Ga0307513, IMG submission 202174) | Populus trichocarpa ectomycorrhiza microbial communities from riparian zone in the Pacific Northwest, United States - 15_EM | ecosystem: Host-associated > Plants > Roots > Unclassified | place...
TTTTTTTTTTGTTTTTTGTTTTTATTCAAAATTTTTTTTTTATAAACCCACCCCCCCCCCCCCCCCCCCCCTTCCTACATCACACCTTCACCGTCTCTCACTCGAGCGATCCTACAATTCAACGCTATAGCCATCCCCTCTAGCTAAGGTCCGCATGATACACATATAGGAGCCATCTCACATGGCCATACGCCCATCCCATCATTACCCCCACCAGCTTGCCCCTAATACTAGTACCGGCTTGTGATTGCTGTATTACCCGCGCGTACGGCGCCATGTCACAACCCGCATGAACATGTCATGGGTGAGGGCACCGGCATCTTGCCGCATGTCACGGCATCCCGCGTGCCTATCACGGGACTTTTGTTTATCTCTGTCGTACTAGCACTTATCTCCGGTCGCGCGGTACGGTACACCGCCCAGCAGGGTCTTGGACGAGGTGGCCGTCACTTCTGGATTACTTGTGGGCTCGCAGTAATCTTCTAAGTCCTCTACCGCAATCCACCTATCATAGAGGCAAAACCAAGAGTGACGGTTCCTCCATCATGATTGTTGCCCAACCCGAGACACCGCAGCACATTATGCTTGCTGCTTCTATGATAGGCTTATCCCTGTTTCTATTCTCGTTCTTTCCCCTCACTGCTACCTGGGCTTCCGGGGTCTCCCAGAGCGACGGCGGGATGTGGCCCAAGTGGGCAAGGAGGAAGGAAGGGATCCTATGCCGGTAAACTGGTATCAAGTAAGGTCCTCAAGGCCAAAGGTCGAAAACGGCAAACTTGTAGAAATTTTATTTTATTTTCCAGGCCCTCCGTCATCCTTCCGGATGCGAGAGTTTTCAGGAGAGCTCGATGAGCGGGAGTATATATATACTGATGGGATTCCCTTTATTTGTAGGAGGGAGGGTGAGGGCGCGCATGTTAACATTCCCATTCATTTGATTTTTTCCCCAATTTTTTCATGGCGCTAACGTGGAAGGTAGGGTAGCATCGTCATCAGAAACCTGCGCCAACCGACGAGCACTCTTTTGTTCCGTCACCCGCTCATCCCCCACCCCGACCCCGGGGGAGCTAAACTCAGCCGAACGAAACAACCCCATTAGGCGTTTGAGCTATGGGATGGTGGTTGAACTGTACCGAGCTGAGACAGGCAAACCTCTGCCCTTTCTTCCTCTGAGGGGGTCGGGGTTCTGGAGGGGGGAAAAAAAATCCATCTATTCGTCCATCCATCCATCCCTTCCTTCTCACCTCCCATTCTCACCTTACATCCAATCATGCAAACCACCCACGGGGGAGGGATCAGCCCAAACCCCAAAAATAAGGGAATCGCCTGACCGAAAGGGCGGAATCGAGATTGAGTTTAGTCGGGTTTCTACGGCATGGGAAAAAACCCAAGGGTCTCCATTCCCTGGTCTTATTCCTCTGCCGAGCGGCTCGAGCCGCCCCGCAGAGCCCCTTCTTGGCATCCCATGAGTGATCTCATTCATTGCTTATCAATTAAAGCCGGTACGGTATTTGTCTGAGAGCCCCTCCTCCTCCACTAGCTCCTCCACGTCCTCCCGTTCCTGCTCCCCGCCTTGTCCCTTCTCGCCCCTCTTCACCCCTCCTTTTCTAACGCACAGCGAGGGGTTATGTCACGTTACCCTAACGGCTTTTTGCGTTGTTATGTTTCTTCCCTTCCCTGTTTAGAACCCTAACCTTTTTCCCATTTCCCCCGCTGCGTCCGGGCGCCGATGTTGTAATATGGAGTTTAAGTCAAGAAGGGTAAATTCCGACACGAAACTATTGAATAAGGGTTTGTTAGAGTTCTTAAGTAAAGGACGGTAGAGGGATACGAGAGCTTAACCGGTGCTTCTGTTATCTTCGTAAATCGTTGGAAAAAGGGGAAACCTAGAGGAGGAGGAAGGGAGGGTAAGGCCGTAAGAGATAGGAGGAGGCAGAGAGGAGAGGAAGAGAGAAGTAGAGAGAAAAAGAGTGTGGAAAAAATCAAAGAGAATTGACACCACACGCCAAAGAGAGAAAAAAAAACCTCCCAAGTAAAAATGTCAAGTCACCAAATAACAAAAAGTAAGAAAGAAAAGAAAAGAGGGAAAAAAAAAAGCAGGAAAAAAAAAAAACACAGAACAAGAAACCCTTATCAGGCAACCAATGGGTTCACCCTCACGGGTGAACCCCCTCTTTCAACAAATCCATCAGCAAAAAAGATTTCTCGCAATGTCCAAGAGCGCATCAGGTAGTGCCGGTACGTCCCCGCCAGTTCGGGGGAAGACTGCGAAAATATCCGTCGTCCGCGCTCTAATCGGTCTGAAGAACGAAAAGTACGAATGGAATAAGTTGGTGGTGAGTTTTCCTTCGTGTTCTTTCCTTCCTTCCCTCCACTTGAAGTCGGGGGGAAGTGAATCTTGGAAAACATAGGAGGAGGGAGGGGAAACCAGTTTGAGGGGGTCTTTTTTATTATTATGGAAGTCTTCAAATCCCTTCCTCTCCTTCCTTCTCCCCTTTTTTACGCGGGGGCAATCTTTGCGGCAGAAGCAATCCATGGATGCCGGCTTAGTTCCGCGAAGCTCTCTGCCCCTTCCCCCTTCCCTCAAGGACCCTCCCGGGCCCGAAGATGTTATTACGGAAGGGGGAAAGGGGAGTGAGCGAGGAGGGGAGGAGGGTTTGGAGGAGCTCATGTCGATTGTGCTTCGTTTTGTCTTGAGAAGGGCATTCCGGACTCTCCTCCTATCCCCCCTCTTTCACTTTCGCTTCGGTTCATTCATTTCAATTCCTCCACCCCTAACTTGACCCCCCAACATGGCATGGTGATCGAGGTTCTTACAATGGGGGGATGGGAGCACGACAGACCATCTCGGCCAAAGCTTTTCAGAAGTTCAATCAGGAGAACGGCTTTGCACGCACCCCTACATGGTCAACGCTGTCGTTCGCGCAACAGCAAACCCTGATCGAGTGTGTTAAGGATTATGCAAACCTGACTCCAGGCTGTGTAAAATACTTTGAGGATCACCCGTGGCTACCCGAGTACCTTCTTTACCAGCGAACAAGGAATAAGAACACTGCCCGAAAGAGTATATGCCCTACCCCCACCCCCTAGCCCCATCTTGAACACCAGACTAACACCTTAGAACAGAAGATCAGGGGCCGGGCTCGAGTGCCGGGGAAGCCGAAGAAGACGAAGAGGAGGAACCGGAGGATGGAAACGGAAGTGCGAAGGAGGACCAGGGCCCGGACGATGCGCCTGGACCAGCCGATAATCAGGATACTCTGAGTGTGTTTTACCCACTTATTCCCCCCCGCAATTCCGATCCCCCATCTAACTGATTCAATCTGAACTTCCTTGTTTCCTCCTCGTCAAAACTCCCATCTAACTAAACCCACTCGCTTTTCTCTTCACAGGGATCGATTACGTACTCAACTAGAATGGATCACCCCGCCACCCTCTTCCCAGAGCGGCGAAATGTGTTTTTTTATTATTAAATGGGATTCTCCGGTGGCCAGCGCTTTTTTTTTCTTTCTGCTCTTTTATTTCCCCTTCCTCGTCATTTCTTTTTCGGCATGGGGAAGAAGCTCAAGTCAGTGATCGCTGTTGTCGTCCCTTCTTATTTGTTTCCGCATTTTATTCCTCTGAGCCCCCGAAAGGTACGGATCGGATTGCTACATGGTGTCAACTCATTGACCTTTTTTTTTCCGCATCTGGTCGAATTCCCGATATAGTTGTTGCCCTTTCCCTTTCTTTCAATCATCACATCACCACATCTCCTGCAACAAAGGGATTCCTTGAAAAAAAGAGAGAGAGGAGGACAAGAGAGGGATAGAGAATGAGAGGGAAGACTGCCAACCGTCAGTGAGATACCGGACGGAATATACCAAACCCTTTTCCCTATAGTTTCCCTTGAGATAGCACTGGAGGGTTGATGAGGCAAAAAAACAACAGACCCCGAAAGTGTCGGTTTGACGCTTCTGGTAAGTGAGAAACGCGACAGCATCCCTTCGATCCGCTCTGCCGAAGCTACACGTGTACAGCTCCCAGGAACAACATGCCTGCATCCAACGGGCAGGGGAGCAAGGGTAAGCAAAAACGTGGAGGCGTACAGTAATACCGGTACTTTCAATGTAAAAGAAACCTTGATCTCCCCTCCAACCGCCCCAAAACCCACGATTCTGGCCCATGCACCCGAGTGACTTTCCATGAACCAATCCATCATTGTTAGCCAAAAGGGTAAAGTTCCAAGAGTTTTGCAGAAGGGCCGTTTGGCCTGCAGGAAGACTCCAGTACCGATTGTAAGAGTTTAGTGGTCGAGTATGACGAGCGTTCCTGTGGGGAAAAGGAAGCTCGGGGGAGTAGCGCCATGGAGCGAACATATGATAGCAAGGCTGTTGAGTGATAGAACATAGCAGCAGACCAGGGAGAGAGTACATACTCTAGGAGGGAAGAGAAAAAAGGGGGGGCGGGCCTGGTTTTTCTCTCTTCTTCTTCTTTTTATGCCCGCGCTTAAAATTTACTAAAGGGTAATAGGAACATAACATTAGGAGACGAAAACGAAGTAAGACACACAAGGCACTCGTAGAATAAAATCAGGGCTTTTTTTTGCATGTTTTCCAATTACGTACCTCCGACGCGGTGAACGACTGCTGTACTTGAGCGTATTAGTCTTGTATTGCTGTACAAGCACCGTAGTAAAGGAAGGAGATTAACTCACCGCCTTTTATCTAAGCAAACAAGCAGCCAGTATCACTTTGAGAGGTAAAATAACGGAATTCAGTGCAGTGGAAAATTGCGTAGTCCGCAGTCACTTTGCCACGGAATCAGCATGTTCTCGTAGACGAGCCACTCAGCCGCAGGTCCGGGAAGTACCGGCAGAAAAGTGACTGCTGATTGCGTGATTCTTGGCCGCTCTGGATTTCGCTGTTTCACTTCATAAAATTTCAGCCTCGCTCGCGCCCCGTGATGGGGTAAAGGGCCTTTTCTTTTCTTTTTCCCTTTTCACTTGGTTCTGCTGTTGAGGTGGGAAGCAACAAAGGCGCCCCTTTTCACTTATCGCAGTGCGGGGGACAGGCATTATGGGGGTAAGGCTTTGATTTCCTAGGATACAGCAGGGGGGCTTCCCTTGGAGGAAGTACGGATAGTGCCCTGTCGTCATACATAAGACGATGGAGCTTATTGAATGGGACCAAGCTGGGAGCGCAAGGGTGTTTGTATTCGTACCGGTGCTGTGAGTGTGGTATGGTGCGGTGTGGTACCTGGATGGCGAATGTAGCCTCAGTTGCTTGATACATGGTTGTAGATTTCCCAAAGGCGGTGAAAGGGAGCCCAACGTTCCCGGGGATATATATATATGTATATATTTCTGGAGGTTGATTGCAGAATAGCGGCCGTGTTGCGCTGAAAGGTTTGCTCTGGAGAATGATATACTGCGAATTATCGTCTTAGTTAAACAAGGAATTCTGAGGGGAGGAAACAAATGGGACTCCTTAAGTACTCGAGTACCGGTGCCTGATGTGCGGCGTAGCACCAGTATGTATTTACAGTACCGAAGAAACCTTCGTAGTGCAAAGAACTTTTGTGCGCCGGGTGAACAAATAGATAAGCGATACCAAGTACCCGATAATTTCTCTGTAGCGTGATCCTGTCCCACCCCTGATAAATGGTGTACGGGTATGATATCATGATATACCGTACTAGTACCGGTGCTCGCGTGGCCGAGTTGAAGTGGACATCAGGAGCAGATGTTTCTCGGTTGGCCAATCAAATAACGGAGTTCTCAATACTTTTGGTCTGTGGCTGGCTTATAAATCTTGGGTCGCCACAGTCTCCTGCTTCAGCCCTGCTGGGCGAGTACCGGTACCGTACTGGTAGGCGAAGATCGGTCTAGTTTACCGGGTGACAAGAAATGAGCGTCACTGGATCTCTCATTTAGTAGCCCCGCATTCGCTTTCCAGTGGAGTGATTAGCTCTTTAGCGACGCTGACTCACAAGCCACGGAGGTGATTGGAGGGGCTCTCAACCCGATCCAAATGAAGTCCGTCTCGGCAATGCCCCCCCAAAACGTAACTTTGGTGGCTTGAGTGAAATCGGTACTGTGAAAATTCTTGAAATCTACCATCTCCTTGAGCCCTGCAATCTCAGGACTCAGGGGTGAGAGCCCCAGAGAAGGAATGGCCTTTTCCCGGCGCAGTATAAGGACAGCTCAGAGATGCGTTGGATCTCATGAACAGGTGCTCGCGATTGTGTTGACCCATCAAACTGAACATATACTCGAGTACGAGTAGCCGGCGGGCAAACTGGTTTCTCCTAGTGGTCTGATGGTTAGTTTCGGGGTTTTTTAGGGCACGGTATGAGTGTCTGGGGAGATGTTTTTCGTACGGGCCGGGGATTGTCTCGCGGGTTAACCTTCCGCTGGGCACTTGCGTAGTCTGTGTACTCCCACCAGGTACCGCACTTCACAGTACAGCACTCTATTCGCCAAAATATGAGGTCTGTCCCCAATCTTTACCTAATCCCAATCAACCCCTGCACCACTCCAGCCCTTGCTGGAAGGGATTTCATTCACTGCTCATTGCCTCCTAGCGCTATTGGTACTGGAGACACTGATTTTGAGGGATATTTGGTTATGAGTGGTGAACGTCATAAAAAATCTCCCGTTGCTGAGCGTGCCAGATGAGAGCGATTACCGCGTTGCCACTGGCGGCTATGCTTCGGGGGCTAGGCTCCGGACCACTGGTAACGGGCACGAGTCCTTGAATGGCGGTCTCGTAGAGCCTAGTGGTGAGGGATGGCTCTAGATACTTATAGAAGAGTTTATCACCCGCCTCAACTGTCAAATCCTCTTGCCATCGCTTACCACGGGTATATTCCATACTTTGAACTCTGCAGTTTAAGTTAAGCGTTGGTTGGGTCCTTACAGTAGAGGCGGAAGCAACCGGCGCCAGTATTTTGGACTAAAATTGGTCGCGTGCTCAGTTTCCCAAAACGGGTTCTTGGGTTTGGGGTACCGTCCCGGTGCGTAGAGCGTGGCACAAAGCCCACAATCTTCTGGTTTAGCCTGCCTTACCTGGTTCTGATATTTCTGTCGTTAGTCGTTGGGCCATTTAAGCCTGGCTTTCGCCCGGATTTCCCGCCGGAAAAGTTTTCTTTCACATCCTTTCTCACTCTGGTACAAAAACTGTCACAAACAAAATGAAGTTTGCCCATTCCTTCTCGCGGGTTCTCCAGGAAGAAGACTTCCCCGCCGATTGGCAGGCGGCTGCGATAAGGTATCGTGAGCTGAAGAAGTGTATTAGGAAAGTACAATCAGAGTTGTTGGATTTGGGACTCACAGTGGAAGTGTTAAAGAGGCTGGTAGAAGAAGCGGAGGGTCCGATTTTTAGATATATGTTTGATGGTTTGCCCTCCCTTTCCACTTCTGGTTTTGGGGGAAGGTCGGCTGATTAGGGGTTATATAGGTACGGTGCATAGTTTTCAGCCAAAGTTAGTGTTGACTATTGATGCCATCAACGGAATTCCGCTCGATTTGAATCTTTCACAGGACACTCGGCGGTCATTGGAGAACCTAGTTAGGAAAGAGTTGGGGAGCGGAAAAATAGAGACGGAGAACCTTGCTCTAAAAGCTGGTGCGGAGATCTGCAAAAGGTATGTTAGCTAGTCTTTTGAGTAAAACAGGGTCTCACCTTGAGGTACAAAGCATTCGGACGGTTGAGATATCCCTCAATTCGGATTCCGAGTTCTTCCATCTCCTAACCTCCGAAATAATTTCGCTGGAGGCACTTCAATCCAGATCTGAATCCGAGATTCGCTCTCACGTCCTGCAGCTCGGGCAGTCTATCACCGGTGTCGCTGCACCAAACTCTCGAAACAATAAATCAGATCTCTACCCATGGCGCGAGATCTTTAGGATATACCTAGAGTCTGGGATATTCTTTTCGAATCTCGAGAGCGAATCGCATCAGGAGAGGACAGTAGAAAAAGCAGCCGAGCGGCTGACCTTTTTTGCGGACGAGATCCGGCGATTGGGGATCCAGACCAAGTTTAAGAATCCTTATAGCCCTTCTCTATTTAAAATGTTTTTGAGCGTGAACATGGACGTTCTTCGGGTTATGCGGTTCCACGACATCAACAAGACTGCCATGACCAAGATTTTGAAAAGTACTGTCTTCTAGACCCTCATATGCTCGTAGCTAATCCTCCGTGGATAGAATTCGATAAACGCACAGCCCTTGGTGTCCGCCAAACATTCCCAGCATTCTTAACCCCAGCTGGCCCATTAACATCTCACCTTTCTAGAGCCATCTGTCATACGCTCTGCACATCTCTCCTCAATGTGATCCCACAATTAGACGACTATCTTTGCCCGATATGTTCTAGCATATCAGTCAAACCTGTCCGTCTCTCTTGCAACCACATATTTTGTGTGCGTTGTCTTGTTAAACTTCAGAGAGCGAACAAAGATTCCTGCCCAATGTGCAGGAGGGATTGTGTGCTGAGTGCTAATTCTGGGAATTTGGACATTGGGTTATATAATTTCTTGAAAGAGTATTTCCCCAAGGAGGCTAAGATCAAGCAAGCTGAGAATGAGCGCGAGGTCGCGATTGAGCATTGGAAGAATATTCATAACGAGTCCTGCGTTATTTCGTGAATGAGGGTTCTTCCTCTTTTTCTTTTGTTTCTACCTCTCTTTTCTGGCACTTGGCCAAGGTTTTATTTCTAGTTTTTCTTCTTCTCTGTTGGACACGTAAACGCTTCATTAGGAACGAGGAGACCAGGTTGGTCTAACGGGTAGCGGTTTTCTTGGATTGGGTTGGCTTGAGGTGAGAAATTTCCTCCTGCTGATGACTCACTTGTTATAGGAATGAATGGCAGGGCGGAATGGGGAAGGGGCACCAACTTGGAAGGAGGGAAGGTGATATTAGAGGGGTCTTAAGTTAGTATCTATTAATGTATTTATTATTTTCCATAGATATGTTCTGGTGCATTGTTGGTGTGAACCCCTGAAAAGTTTGGGGTTTATAAGGCAGCTCTTACAACCTTACGCTCCATGTGGTTGTCCTGTCAGTTGATGTTTGTTAATGGAAGGAATAGAGACGGTAGAAGGAGGTGTTGGAAGTCTTGAATACTACCTGATTTGGGATAAGCTGTATGAGTGCGCACAGACGCTATCTAGGGTAGTGTATACTAATCACGGGCGGTGGGTGCAACGCCTTGAAGGCCTGGGGCTCCATGGAGACGACCCAGACTAAACAGGACCACTTCCGCGGTCCATCCTATCCCGGATATCTAGGGGCAATCATCCTCTACTAAGAGAAAGTTCCTTGAGTAGCAATACCATATTTAGAGGAGCACCACAGGACTGCGAGGGATTGTTAGAGGCTGCAAAGAGTTGTCTGAGTCCCGGGAGTTCCATTAGAAATTGCTACAATCTCTAGCGAACTTAGGGATCTGGGGCAGGGCGGCTACTGGGAGCTACTGAGTTTAGCCTATTTTCCTTGGTCTCACAAGGGTCGTACAGTATTAAGGGACATCGAAACCACCTAAGCTATTGTAGGGTCCTTAGTTTCCTTGATCCAACTGCTTAGCGCTTTTGGCAGACTTTCATTAGGATGGGTAGACTTTCTTGTTGCTGGCACTGGATCCGTATGGAGGTGAACTGATCGTTTCGACTTGCTCGCGTGTCTCTCGAATGCATGGGATCCACGGACCGATGTTAGATCGATCTTAGGGCGAATCGATGAATTGAAGAATATATATCGGAGTGAGCGGGTTTTCTAATGATTCCAAGATCGCAGAGTCTCACCTTCTTGCTGGTGGAAGCCTCGGTTGGATGTCTGGAGAAAGCCAGTCAGCTTCGGGGCTCGGAGTCTTCCCTTCAGTAGGCATACAACGCCGGCCCCCATCGATATGTTGAGGATTGTTATCCGCTCCTTCACCAAGGTGGATTGAATGGATGTAGGGATGGCGGTGGTAAATCGGCTTAGAGCACTTGGATTCGCCAGCCTATTTTGGGGCGGCCAAGGTGGGATTGTGGATTGCCGTTTTTTTATAGATCAATATATGGAACTAGTAAGCATTGGAGTGCAAGATTCGTGTCTTCGAATACTGGTTTACTACAATGATGTTTTTAACACTATCTAATCTAACCTCTATGGTGGGTCTTCCATGTGTGTCCAACCCCCAGGTGAGCTCTAGTTATTCTATGGAATGGTTGCGTTTGAGAATACTTTGGCTCTGATTGCCCTTCATCCTTGGGAGAGAATCGATCTACCACAGTGTGCGGACATAATAGTGGCACATGATTTCCTTTGGTCTTGATATCAAATGAACGCCAGTAAATCAATGCCGTGTTCTGCTAGATGAATGTCCCCCCCCTAATTCCGATACTTGAACCATATCAGCACATTTTACAAACAGATCCCTGGCACCAGGACTTATATTGTCGAGTTTTGTCAACATATTCCGTGTTGGATTGACATAATCTCGTCTAGATCGAGAATAATATACCCACCAGGCCCCACACATGACCTCAAGTTTGGTAAGAGCAGTGCCAACTATAATCCCTCCCTTCACACTTGCTTAGTATAAATTTCGTCAGACAACAGGAACGGTTGCCTTACGGGTTTTCTGCGCGACGTAGCTTACTGTATCTACAAGGTGTGGTTTTGGCAGCCAGGTTTTGGAAAATAACCAGTTATGGCCCCTCAAAAATGGGTTGACTAATTATGTGTGTGAGTGAGCTTGGGGGCATGCTGTTGGCCAATTTTTAGAACTTGGTTGTCAAACAAATTCTATAGATAAGCTATGAGCACTCTACATGGCGGCAGACAGCTCATTGACTGTGTATTCGAGTAGAGTGAAACTGCCTCAATACAAGTATTATACCTTGGTTGGACCTAGCGTCTGTATTTTTGTGTAGCCACACATCGAAGGGTAGAGAAAAAAATCAGTCATCTACTGTCGATCTCGTGATCTCATTTAGTTATGGAAGTGAGTAGAATATATGGCTTATCTTGCTCTGAAAGGGTGATTAGATCAATTCGTGATTAGATGGGGTGGAGACTTAAACGATACGGAGCCATGACTATCATTATAAGAATATTATATAATATTATATGTATATTTGCGGGATGTAGGGATACATCTGCAGCAGCCAATCCAAGTATAATACTCTTGTTAATTAAGGCTTGAGAACATTGCTGTAACTACTCTTAGGAGTTTATTGTTGCGCGTATGTGGACTATTACGCACTAGAGTGGGCTATCTTTGAAACCATTTTCTTTATATATGCTTTCTTTCCCACCTTTCCTTGCTGACTTTGCTCTTTACTTTTCGTACCCCTCTTATTAGGCTCAACTCTATAACTTACTTTGTATATCGCGCTTACTGCAGTCGACATTTATACTTCTCAATTCACTTTTCTCTCTCTGAAGCCTTCGTTCTGGTCACTGCCTCTCCTCACAAGATTTCTGCATTAAATTTTGTTCCTCGTTTATCTGCGAGTGATAATTTGTGACGCTGTTTCTTCTCTGGGGTTGGATAAAGGGGTTCTATTCAGAAAAAAAAAACCCCCCCGCAAGGAAAACTAGGGGTAATCCATTATGTTTGATTCAAAATTTGAGTTTGATTCAAAATTCAAGAGAGTCCGAGATTCTTGTAGTATTTTAGCCCTTGAAACAACCTTTCTATGTGGCACTCGATCAAGTACATACTTGATTCCTGGTTCTTTCAAGCTGAAAAGAATCCCACGACTTCCAAAAATCTGTAGCTATTAAAGCCACCAACCCCTCACAGCGAAACAGCTCAATATTTAGGTTACTCTTTTCTATTGAATCACTGGAGTTTAAGACCCCCCCCAAAAAACGTTAGTGATGTCCATTGAATACATCGCACTCGAAGTCATGGAAGAGATAGCCGCTGTCTTCCTTGGAATGGAAATATTCGGGACTGGAGGGATCGGAGCGCCACGGCAAGCACTAAGGGCCTCTTCCGGCCTAATGTCCACATTGGGGGGCCTATCCCCACCAGAGTCTCCTCCTCCTCTCAACCCCATCAAGGGGGTGGACGAAGCACTGGAATGCAAGATCTGTTTCGGCAACGAGATCAACATCCGGTTCAAGGAGTGCACTCATGGAGCGTGCTCTACTTGCACCCTGGGGATTTGGAGAGCCAAGGCTGAAAGGCATAACCCTCTGCCTTCCTGGTTTCCTTGTCACCTTTGCCGCGCCGAGGTTAATCGCTTGGGGACCTTAACCCATGTTAGTGGCGATGAGAATGGTGATGCTGGTAGTGTGAGTTTGGATTCCGGGGAAAAGGTTACCATGTCAAATGTGATCTTTAGAGTTTCCGAATGGGTGGATATTGGGGAGTGGGTTAAGGATCTGTCTGAAGAGTGGGGCGAATATGTTAGGAAGGCTAATGAGGAGCTCGGAAATACCCAGCAGAGCCTGGAGGGCGGTGAATAGGTACAGCCTTCTGGGAAAAAGAAGAAAATAAACAAACTGGGATGAGTTGGGTCGTTGAATGGGTGTAGGTAGGCTCTTTAGTTCGCTTAATTGTCGATTTTCAATTTCCCCTCCTTTTTGACCCCAGGGGTGGAGGGCGAGCGAAGTGGGGTTGGTGTACAGTATCAATATGCAGTTGGTATGGGACTGCAGTAGGTTCCGAATTCTGTGAGGCTGGCATAAGTTGAGAGTAACACAATCCCCTTCCTACAGATAACTTTCTCCTTTAATGTTGCCCCTTCCGATCTTTTCCGTTCCCAGTTCGAGCTATTATGGTAGAAAGTCTATGGCTTCGCCGCGATTTCGCAGAAACATGTGGAACTGGAGCTAGCTGGCTATTGGGTACTCATCAAGATACCCGAACACCGGTGGAATCAAAAGTGTAGAATATTTACGATAAGAGGACAGGGGAGTGTTGCACTCCCATTGTAAGCCTCACGAAGTATACTCGAGTAATAGGTATGATACTGTCGGTCACGTGGATGACTATGGTGGAAAATACGCCGGAACACAGAGACTATCGTGAATGTTTGATACCATTACTTTTATTAGTTTAGCTCCATAGGAAAGGACTACTTGAGGAGGAGAGAGCAGTGTCTGTCTGCATCGATCCGCAACCATCCTCATCCACCCCTTTTCATCAATGTTCATCGGGGTTTTTCTCTGACTTTTATCTCGCTTGACCTTGGCTGTTGAACTGTGAGAAAGTGAGACGAATTTGCTTTCCTTCGGAAGTGCTTATTCCCCACCAAAAGAACGCCTTGACCGGAAGAGATAGGATAATACCGTAGGTCCCGCTTATCGTGCAGTAACCTACTTGTAATTTCATCGGTATTCGGAATCTGGTATTAATAAACATTTAACTTATAGCTTAGTGCTATGTCCAAATATGGCTAGGAGGAGCCACTATTACATGTATTATTTAGTCTCGTCTGGGTCAAGCTTCTGCTCAGTTCCCTACATTTGACAGGGCCCCTACCATGTGCTCCTAAAGTTTTTCCTCACAGCTTTTACCCGAGTACGAGGATATGAGTTCGGACACACGGAGAACTGAGAAACGAATGATATCGGAGCAGGTAGAAAGAGAAATCTTTGTGATTGTAGCAATCTCTTTCAAAGATAGTCGCTGATCTCCCTTAGGGTTTGCTAGCCCCACAATTTGGCCACGCTTCGTGAGAGAAGTAGTAGGTCCACGCTGTTTCAATGCCATTTTCCGGCTCATGATAGTTGTAATAAAAACTCTGCAGGTTTTTGAGAATCTTTCACCCCAGCTTTATATTATACCCAAGGTAACCTTTTGGAAGTCGCAACTCGCTCCTCTCATATTATCATCACAATTGTGGTCACCCGCACCACGATTATCACCACTAAAAACATAAAAACATAAAACCAGAGTGTTTTGTCCTCTAGTCCGATCGGCTAACTTGTTATCATCGGCTGCTTTCTCCTCTTTATATTAACCCCATCATACATTCGATATTTCTCATAATACTGACATACTGGCCGGCTCTTTTGTAGCAACCGGATTCCGAATACGCGATGAGAATACAAGTAGATTTTACAGTACAGTGCCGATGCTGTTTCAACTACTGATTTCTAATCAACCTGATTTGGGCCTAGATCATCTGATTTCAAATCGCTAAGACCTTATCACAAAAGAAAGTGGTGTACTTAACGCCCCCTAAAGCCTACCGTACTACAGCTAATGTTAACAAGCCTAAGATATCATACTTCCACTGTAGGAGGGAAAGGAGGCAAGGCGCCAACTTAAATTCGTAGTTTTGTTCGGATAATGCGGTAAGTATGATGTGTTGCTGTGCGAAGTGTAGATAATAAGTGCTATGGATATGCTCTATGGTTGGTAGATTATGAGTGCTGAGCGGGATGCCAATAGATAGAATTTTTCTCTCAAACATTTGATATGGGTTAACCTTTTCTTTTTTTTTTGCTCTGAGGCCCAAGGCTGATGTACAGACAAAACCCAACAGGTGAACATTCCCCGGGAGCTTTCTTAACCTACTGGTATAATGATTGGACTAGTGCATACCTGTGCAACGGGGGAGCCTTATAAGATACCGTCAGATCTCCCTTCCCTCGAGCTCTAGGAGAAGACAGATTCTCATTGCACACGACCCCTCTCCATCTCTGTCTCAAAGAGGAATTCAGATAAAATAGGCTATAGCTCAGATGTCAGGCAAGCAGATCAAAAACTCTTACAACGTGGTGAACAGCAACAATACTGTTAACTACATTACAGAAATAAATACTGAGGGGGCGCGTCAAATCCTGCAGTGGCTATCGCCGCTCGAACCACAGCAACGGCACCAGGATGTGCGAATCGACCGACTCGATGGTGTGGGAAACTGGGTACTAGAAACCGCCGAGTTCAGAAAATGGAGTGATAGCGAAGACGGCTGCGTTGAGCCAGTGTTGTTCTGTCGCGGGAATCCAGGGGTGGGGAAAACATATCTCAGGTAAAAGCCCTCTTGCCCAGAGAAAGGTGTGCGGATGTCACTGACGATCAGTAAATAATAGCTCCCTAGTGATTGACACTCTATGCGATCGATCTGAGGCAGAAGACATTGCTGTCGTGGGACTCTACTGCGATTTCTTTGCCCAGAAGGAGCAGTCCGCCGCAGGTATGCTGGGTGCTATCCTTAAACAACTTGCTACTAGAGGAGGAATCCCGAAGCATATACGGGAGGCCTTTCAGAGGGCCAAAAAAGAGTTTGGCGGCCGAGGTCTCCGACATCCGGATCTGGTACAAATTCTGAAGAAGACTATTTCATCCCTACAGCGGGTATTTATATGCATTGACGGTTTAGACGAGTCCGCTCCGAAGCACCGACGGGGGCTCCTCGAGTCGCTGCGAGAAATCGTTCGGGTGTCACCAAACACGCGGGTATTACTTACCGGAAGGCCCCATATCGACGATGAAATCGTGAGATGTCTTAGCAACGCGGCTAGGATAGATGTCGTTCCTACCCAGGATGATATTAAGAGTTATCTGGAAAGGAGGCTGGATGGCGACACTGAGCCGAGTGCAATGGACTGCGGTTTGCGGACGGATATTATGAGAGACATTCTGGCTGGGGTCTCAGAAATGTAAACAAGAATCTTAAATATATTCCTGATGCTAGCCTGGGTTGTTCACTAACGGTGGTCTCAAGTTTTCTTCTCGTTGCCCTAAACATGGACGCAATCCTGGGCGAGGTTACTCTCCATAAAAGAAGGAAAAAGCTTGACGAGATGACCAAAGGGGAGAGTCTGGGCGATGCCTACGGGGCAACAATATCACGAATGAAGGCGCAACAAAGAGGCAAATCAGAGCTCGGGATGGAAGTTCTAATGTGGGTATCGCATTCGGAGCGGCCATTACATGTCGACGAGCTATGCCACGCCTTGGGGGTAGAAAAGGGATCTCTCGACTTGAACAATCAGAATATTCCAGCGATAGAGACACTGCTAGCGTGCTCTCTAGGGCTTGTCATCGTCGAGAAGTCATCGTCTACCGTCCGTCTTGCTCACTACACATTGCAAGAGTACCTCTCCTATCATTCCGGCTTGTTCGTTAAGCCCCACTCGATGATTTCTGAGGTCTGTTTGACTTATCTCAACTTTCGGCATGTCAAAGACTTTTCGTCTACTCTTTGTTCAATCCCGTCAACTATCCCTTTTGTCAAATATGCTTCTTGTTACTGGGGCACGCATGCTAGACAGGGGACTAGTGAAAGAGCAAAAAGACTTGCATTGGAACTGCTCAATAAATACGATGAGCACATATCTTCAAAAATGCTGTTATTGCATGGGATGGACAATTGGGACCGGCCTTTTGATCAGGAAGATAGCCCTGGGGGATTTTCAGGGCTTCACGGTGCCGCATACCTCGGGTGTGAGGAGATAACAGTTGCTTTATTGGGGACGAATAAATGGGATGTTAATGCAACTGATTTCAATGGTAACACAGCAATCGCCTGGGCTGCTAGAAGAGGGAATGAGGGGGTGGTGAGAATACTGTTGGAACAGAACAGCGTCGATCCCAATACGACTGACACCGAATACGGCCGAACACCGCTCTTCTGGGCTGCCTGTAATGGGCATGAGGGGGTGATGGGGATGCTGCTGAAACAGAACAACATCGATCCCAACAGAACTGGCGCCCCAGATGGCCAAACACCGCTCTTGTGGGCTGCCGGGAATGGGCATGAGTGGATGGTGAGGATGCTGCTGAAACAGAACGACATCAATCCCAACACAGCTGACAAACACGGCCGAACGCCGCTCTCGTGGGCTGCCGGGAGCGGGCATGAGGGGATTGTGAGGATGCTGCTAGAACGGGGCAGTGTTGATCCAAACACAGCTGACACCGCGCATGGACAAACCCCGCTCTCGTGGGCTGCCGAGAATGGGCACCAGGGGGTCGTAAGGATGCTATTGGAACGGAACGACGTCGATCCTAATACGGCTGACACCCAACATCAAACGCCGCTCTCGTGGGCTACCCAGAATGGGCATGAGGGAGTGGTGAGGATACTACTTGAACGGCGGGGTATCGATCCCAACACAGCTGATGACGAATTTGGCCGAACACCTCTCCAGTGGGCTGCCAGGAATGGGCACCAGGGAATTGCCAAGTTGCTGCAGGAGCGGGTGGATTTGGCCGGATACGAAGCGGGCCTTCAATCAACGGAGCTCTTCTCTCCCGAGTCGTCCAAGCTATCTGAACCCCCTTCCAAAGGAGGCGCGCAGATTTTGATATCTAAGGATGGACTCACCGTTTCTCCCTCCATGTACTTAATATGCTCTCCTAGCAGGGTAGCAAACCTATCAAAACAAAATCTCCAGCCTGTTACAGATAGTTCTTTATACGCGGATTAGTAACTTACCATAAATGTCCAACCTTTACATCTTTCACTTGGGACGTCTCGTCACCTCAATGGCTCTCTCGAACGCCCTATCCCCTTTCACATTTCTTGCTGTATTGTTTGGATCTTGTTTGACTAATTTCATATATATTCGCGATCTATTGGTGCTTTTCTATCCTACTTTCTCGTGATATATATACTCTTTTAGTTTGATATTTGTTTCTTGTGTCCATTTGGTTAGGTTATTCTGTGTCAGTTGATAATTGACTTTATATTTACTTGTACTATCGCTTAACTTGGGCAGCAACCCTCTGTATTATGAGAGGCGTGGATGGAAGCTTCATAGATAGACACAAATTAGGCACAGATATACATACTATACACATGAGAGCAAGCCAATAGAGAAGAGTTTACGGTGCGATTCGCCCAGTTTGATTTCATTTTTCATTTTTCATTCATTTTTGCCACCCATCTTCCGCCATTCACCCGATTTCCGTGCCGTGATAAAAATTTCTCCTTAATACTAAAGGTATCAAAGATTTTTACTCAACTATCTTTCTGAACATCACAGTTAACACATCGTACCCTCACCGCTAGTTCTAACCCTCTGTTCCGCTCCCCTTCCCGGCCGGTTCCATAAGCCGGCGCTCCTCGCAAGGGCTTCTCTGTACATGTCGGAAGGTCAACAGGAAGGGCACGTTAATAGTGGGAGGCAAGAGAAAGAACTCCCTCCGTAAGATGGCTTACCACGATATCATACCTACAATACCTACGGCAGCAGTAGAGTGCTGCCAAGAACATCAACTGAGTTCTAAAACTCAAAGCGGACTTCTAATATTATAATATGCTATAGTGCTATCAATCGTATGATAATTATGATATACATTTTTATTGCTCGATGTTGGAAATAGCAGTTGATGGCCGCACTTGGTGCGGGATGTGCCCGCTCTCTGTGGCCGTAGGGGCATACGTATGCACTAGCCAAAGGACGCGCAAGCTCTGAAAATGTTTTCACCCCACTTGTTTTTCCTTCCTTCATACCGTCTCCTCACAACACACCTTCCTTCCTGTACACAACTTTCCTCAAGTCTTTCCTTCCACCAAGTTATCAATCAATCATGATTCTCATCTCCACCTAAGCGGTTTCAGTCCACTGCGTAAAATCCCCACAGTAAATCATTACCTCCGCAACCAAGATTTTCAACACTCGAGCCCTAACTCCTGGCGAGTGATCGTGTGTGAGTACAGCCCTGCATAAGCGCAAGCTAGACTCAAAAGCACAACAGACTAGGTCAGCTGACCAAAAACACCTATGATGAGTGAAGTATTGGAGAAGGAAGCGAGAAAAAAAATTGCGTAGAAAAAGGGATTTGTCGAAGCGGACTTGAACCGCTAATCTCGCCATGGGCCTCTTGGGTTGTGTATCGTACTAGATAGCTCTCACTGTATGGCGCCGAACAGGTCTAACGGGTTCAAGTTAAAATTTCTGGAGGACAACTCCTCCCCCTTTTCTCAAACTCCACCCTGCAAGTGCACTGCCCTGCATTCGTGGAGTATCTCGGTATGGGGAGTTTATGTGGTCTCTTGACTCGCAGCTGAGCTGGCCGGTCTGTAACTAGGGGTGTAAATGGTTTTCTAAGAGACCATCCGGGACGTGCGAATAAAAAACGGTCCTACTGAGGACACTTTTATAAGCGTGCAACTCGCCTGGAAAAGCTCGGAGTTCAGAGTTGGTTAGACTGAAGTGGGGGTGGTGGTTCTGGACAGAATGGGTATGGGCATCTCAGCCATATCAAGAGCGTTTGAGGTTGTAGTTGATTCTGGAAGTTGTAGGAGTATCGCAAGTTTCCCGGGAGCCTGGTGGATTGCTCTGGTACGTTAGTGGCTTAAGGGGAAAATTCTGCCGACACCCTTTCCTTTGTTATTACCGGAATGTGCAGAGGAGTGTGTACATGCGGGGAGATATAGAGATAAATCCGGCGATCTAAGGAAGGATTGGGATGCGCTGGTCTATATATGTACTGTACGACGTATCTAAATGTTCTATCTCAAAATACGATCTAATCTATACCACAATGCTTACTTGCTTGCTGGGAGCGAACCCCCCCCCCCCCCCACCCACCAGAAATGGGGCGCCCTTAGAAAGCCAGGCGGAATGCAAGCAAGCAAGAAAGAAAAGAAAAGAAAAGAAACCTCCACAAAACACTCGAACGAGCAGAAGACTATAGTGAGATAACTAACACACATGGGAGCAAGTAGGGAGGCTCGAGGTCTTGAGTGGGGCTTTGCTAACCGTATCGTACCAGAGTAGCAAGCGCACAAAGCACTGCTTTTGTTTTAAACTACTGAGAATCTCTCATTAAAGTTAAACACTTAAGGAGTAAGAAACACATCCGTTGAAATCTACCAGCAACTCGGGAAGAGACACACTACCCACCCATTAAAATCCCAAAATCGGGCTTCTAGTATCATAGGATAAATATTAGTTCCCAAGTTGGCATTTCATGAAATACCTAGCTGGCGCAGTGGCTAATACTCCTGTCGCAATTAGCTGGAGCCCAGGAGTTCAATCCATGCTGACAATCAGTTATTATTGAACGATCCGTCATGTAGGGCAGGATAATTAAAAAATCCTGCCCTATGGGGACTGGGAGATTGAAGAACTTAGGCTTTATCAATAGGGCTGTGGGGTTTAACAATCCTGCTACGAGGAGGTAGAATCCGACTCTAGACCTTAAAGGTTGGCGATCGGCGGGTAGCAGAAGCGGATGGGAGGGAGGTTGGCAAAGAAATAAATAATAAAAAATATAAAAAAATATAAAAAAACAACATATATATATAAAAGTAAGAATAGGAAGGGGAATAAAAAATTTGCTTCTTTTACCTTGGGAAGGCAGCTGTTGCCCCTCTCCCTATTTTCTTGCCTTGTATACATAGCATTTTTTCTTAGTTGTACTGTAACTTACCGTGCTTGTATGAGTGCCTTTACCGCTAGTTTACTATAGTTGTAGGATTACTGATAAGAGAGGGAAGTTGCTGAAGCTACCTCCCCCACCTTTCCTGCACAGTGCGCAAGTCCCGAAGCAAATCCTCTCACTCTACCTTCTACTGCTGCGCTATCCATCTCACATTAATAAAGGTAACCTGGGCGGATGGGGAAAAAGGAGAGAGTTGACGTCCCGTCATCTGGTCTGCTGGTGGCGACCCTGAGTTTGAGTGTTAGCTAGAAGGTATAATAGGTGGATGCAGTTATTAGGTGTTTGCCATTTCCCTGGCTGTGATGCCGGGGTAACTCTGATGCGATGCTGGGGTAGTGCTTTTAGGTCCTTCAAACTCCCGATCTGCTCACTGATAAGCGTACCTTTCTTATTCATGCACTAAGATTCATATCACAATTCTCTTGACCATCCTGACCATCCTGGAGGATCTGTGGGATTTACTTGAATAGGCGGCGTTATTCCCCCCTAGGTAGCAGGCTGTCTTGACCGTGGTTCATCAGATACAAAAAAAGGGATAAGAACAGTAAATCAGCAGCGGGCTTGACTTGGTGTGGGGTTCTTATTGATATGTTTCCTCCTTATGTCCTACAGTCGGGCCCCTTCTCTCTCGAACAAGAAGAGCTAGAACATGGCTTTAGCTCAACCCGATCTCCCAACTGCCGAATCGGATATTCCAATGCTGTTAAGTGCAGTTAGTGGATGGGGATACTGGTGGACTAATCTATCTATGTGTTTGAGTCTGTCAGGATTTCTCAAGCCCACCTCCAATACTAATCATGGATAGGATCATTTGTCTCATAAGTTACTGGCGATACTACATAGGTTCCCTCCAATGATCCCTTGCTATTGTTGTTGCTTCGCGGGCCAGGAGTTATTTCACCCACCCTTTATGGTAGCTTTCATTAAAAATATCTGAGAATAGGATTTTATCGCGTTTTCTCTCAACTTACTTATGATGAGAGTGTAGTCGTACCCCGCTTTACACTGGAACCTGACCTGTTGTCTCGGACCGCCCTCTGCACCGGACATGTTCTTTGGGTTTTGGTCACCGCCGGTACGGTTGTATAATAATTTGGACGAAAGTGGCTACTATACTCTTCACATGCTTAATCTGTGTTTAATTAGAGGCACCGCACCGTACCGGATCACCTCTTAAACTCATTGATCGAAGCACTCCTAATCACGACACGAAAAAAAAGGTACACCCATGCCCCTACCAAATCATACTATGTTAGCACACAGCGCTGCAGCTGCAACTCTGCTTTGGTTGGCATCATGATATATCACCATCTGTTCTTGGTAGAGTTTGGAGAAGGGCTTTTCAGCACCAACTAATGAAGGAGAGAGGATCCACCCTCTCGGACCTCACACTATATAAGCATTCGAGCAGAAGATGAGATAATTTTCAGGAGACGGAATTTCGGTTAATAATGGCAATGTCTGGGACCTACGGTGCGCGGCTGAGTGATGCAGTGGAGACCACAGGAATGAGATGTAAAATAATTGGGTGAATCGGATTCCCAAGCCGTCCCCCGAAGCGCCTCACGACAGGCTGGCGCTACTTAGCTCACCGGACGTTACCATAAACTAGCACCCTGAACCATGCCACATACTGCGCAGTGCTGTACAAATTGCCGGTAACATTCTACTTTCTGTACTACATCCAGAACAATTGTTACAAACCCTAAACCTAAATACACCCAGCAACTCCAAGTCATAAGCTTTTTATGCATCCAGGCTGCATGCAACATAACTTTAAAATTTCTATACCAGAAAAGAGCTTGCGCGAGTACTTCCTCCTGAGTATCAGGTTATATGATTGACTTCTCATGGGACAGGGCAAGGAAGCCATTAAACGTCTCAAGTGATGGGGGGAAGCCTATCCTTTTGACCATTCAGAAAATTCGAGTGTCTTCCAGCTTCCTGGGCATATAACTGGGTCATCTCATGGACACACTGCAGGTTGCCTTTGCCATCGTTTGAACTGCCGAGCAGTTACACAGTTGATTATCTTTGATTGTTTTGTGGGTGGATGGTTGAGTGATATCTCGCTCTTGCAATCCTCGGTCTGTTTACTGGTCACGCCTTGTCTGGGTTACCAATGTAGCCCACAACGCTAGCCTTTTCCTTCCATATTTGCTATTGTGTCCAGCCAATTGTTGGAAGTTTCACGAATCACAGGCGGCGGTTGCAAGGAACTGCAGCATGCTATCAACAAGTGCTACTACAATCGATGAGAAGCTGCAGAATGTAGACTACATTATCATACAAGAATGGCAACGGGAGTCGAGGGGAATATTGACTCATCTCATCTGCTCTGAAACAATAATACTCTGTCTTCACGAGGGAAAAGCCGGCGGGGTCAGGCAATTGCCATTACATGGGGAAGGGGGGAGAGATATCAGCACGTGGAGAGCTTTTTGTACAGGACCAATCAGCATTAAAAGCAGCACATTACGAGTCCTCGGCTGTTTTACTCGGCAGCCTGAGGATGTGAGTTTGGTCTGGGGTTGGGATATTTTCTTCTCTCACCAGGCCTTACTAAATGGGAAGGCCGTCGACCCGTTCAGTATATTCCAACGGAAATGCCTAGTTTTCTGCTACCCCCGCCGCATTCTGACTTGGTGCATACACCCGAACTAGTCAGGGTATTAGAGCGGGGTGGATAAAGTGCTGGGGGTAAAAGTACTGGTGGGGGTATCTATATAACTAGGAGCCCAAGAAACTAGCGATTATTCTAGCCGTTCGTCTACAAATATTCGAATTTTCGGTGAAGAAAATGACGAATATACCAATCCCCGGCATCGAATTCACACCAGCACCCCCCGAGGCGGGGTTTCTGGGGGATAGTCTGGACGTCGGTGATGAGTTCAGCTCCGAGCGAATCATGTCTTGCTGGACAGTTATACCACTGGGCAACGACCAAAATTATAACCGTGAATATCTGGGAGTACCAAGAACTGCGAAGCCTAACACCCCAACACCCACAGATATTGCGCAGCTTTCCTTCGAGCAATTCAGGTCTGGGAATTGGAGCTTCAATCGGCGGTCGGGGACGCACTATCCACGCCAGCAGGTCAATTCAGAGGAGGAGTATGAGTATAAGTTACGCCCGTTGTCGTTCCAGCTACAGGCGGAGCGGGTGAGCGCTCTCACAAGAGCACTATCTGCGGTCAGCAGCAGGATCTCACGGGGGTTTACAAGGGACTATGGACCACCACGAACGATTGAGGATTTGGAAAATGTGTTGGATACAGACTACGAAGTGAAATGGGATGGATCGCGGGATCCGAAGAATCCTGTGAATTGGAGTCTTCCACGGAAGATTGGTATCCTGTTCTTGATCTCAATGCAGTACCTCATGGTGTAGGTCGAATCTGATTCACACATTTGAGATAAAGACTAACCAGAATCCATAATTCCAGTGTATTCTACTCTACATCGTACATCTCCGGCAGCCGTGGCATGATGAAAGAATTCAATATCCCACACAAGACCAGCGTGGCGCTCGGCTTGACAACATACCAAGTTGGACTTGCCTTAGGCCCACTGCTGCTAGCCCCCATGAGTGAGCTTTTTGGGCGAAGGCCTGTTTACCAGGTCTCCATGGGTTTATTCTGCATACTCATTCTACCTGCCTGTTTTGCAAAAAACTTAGAAACAATTCTTATCTCCCGGTTTTTCGCGTACGTTCTATCGCCCTCGCTCACCTTATAGAGTCACCTGAGGGGCTGTGCTGATAGAGAACATACAGTGCTTTCGTGGGATCCGTGTCTCTGTCCAACTCCCCAGGCTCACTCGGTGATCTCTTCAGCGAGAAGAGCAAAGCATTAGCGTTCAGCATATTCATGATTGCTCCACTCGAAGGCCCTATCATTGGACCTCTGCTCGGTGGTTTTATATACGAGGGCCTCGGATGGAAGTACTTGAATTACCTTACGCTCATATTTTCAGCTGCCCTCGCCATTGCCGGGTACTTTGTCCCCGAGACTTACGGCCCCGTTCTGATGCGCAGAAAAGCCGCCATGCTACGGAAGACTACGGAGGACGAGAACTACATGTCCAGATACTGCTACAAGGTTGGGGAAGGAGATATGTTAACTCTTGTGAAGCTGAATATGAAAAGGCCATTGTTAATGCTTTTCACCGAGCCGATTTGCATATTTTGGGCTTTGTATATTGGTGTTCAGTACGGGATCCTGTACCTCAGTTTCACAGCATATCCAATTGTCTTTCAAGATATCCGGGGATGGGCTCCCGGTATGGCTGGATTGTCATTTCTAGGTAATTATCTTTCCAATACTTTGTCTGCCACCCGCACTGACGCTCTACAGGTCTGGGCCTGGGCATAATAATTGCGGTCTGCATGGATCCTCTCAATAACAAACTAATATCCCTCCACAAACCCGACCCAGAAACCTCCCTACCCATACCCGAATCCAAGATCCTGATCGTCTGTCTAGCAGGCATTCTCTCACCCATCAGCCTCTTCATGTTTGCATGGACCTGTTCCCCAACCTCCATCCGCCCGATCTGGCCAATCCTTAGCGGCATCCCCTTCGGAATATCAAACACCTTGATCTTCATGCATGGGAACGCATACCTCCTGTCGTCGTACGACCTCTTTGCAGCAAGCTGTCTTGCTGGCTGCACTGTATTCCGTAGTATCCTCTGTGGCGTTCTACCGCTCGTGGGACCGAAGCTCTATCAGGACTTGGGTGCCAACATGGCGATGACTGTGGTGGGTATTCTGGCAGCGGTATTGGCGCCGATTCCTTGGGGATTCTATAAATGGGGAAAATGGATCCGTACGAGGTCGCCGATTCTGATAAACATGCAAGCGGAGAGGGAGTATAGAGAGAGGCAATTCGCAGTGGACGGTTAGGGACCAAGCATGAGGTTCTTCCAGTTTTCTTTTGGCGCGGTTTAGATGCTACATAGTAGGGTTGGGGTGTTATCCTTTCGAGACAGCTATTTTTTCTCTTGAACATATGATTTTCACTGTATCTATATTTTCCTAGGCGGAAATTTCTTACTCTCTTCCTTTTGTCCGCCAGACTACCGTTGTAAGCAAGCATCGAAGACTCAATAAACTACTACCATAATAACAATATGACAGGCGCTTCGTCACGATCATTTTTCTAAATATCAACCTTAGTCATTCTAGTTGAATCTTTTGAAAGAGTTTTTTCCGTTCCGTCCACTACAGTCCCACCCCAAACTTTGAAAGCACCGCGGCGTAATACCCCCTTACCACAGGCGCATTGTAAGTTGACGCTAACTCAAACCCCTCTCCAAATGATCTAGATATCATATGACTAAGCCCCGCGCTTGTGTCGCCTGTTTTCGGGTCATCCTGGTTCAATTTTGGCAAGATTTGACTGGGTTCGGACTAGGTCTAAGAAACTCAACCCGGACGGAACCCTCAAACTGGCGAAGCAAAGCTCATCTCGTCGATTGTTGGGACTGTAGAAAATCTGCGCCCCCCTTCTCACTGTCTGAGACACAGCTTAATAAGCAACTTTGGTTAATCACCACAAAATTCTCAGGTGGTTAGCACTCGGGGAGGGGGTCATCAAAAATCACAAGACATAATTTAACCCTTGCCTCCATAGAGATTCGTATGGGGTCTACGGAAATAGTTTTCCCATATTACTGCTGAAGAATATTCGGGAAAGATTTTGGTCATCCCTGTCTCAGACACTGGCGAGGGCGGCACAAAAGTTTCGACCCGGCAGCAGCCTGGGAGTGATATTTATTGAACCAAAAGTAAACGTCAACCCTTCGATAGGGAGAATGGGCCTTTTGATTGCCGTATTACTCCGAGGATAGCGGGCAAAGATTGCGAGGCACGGGAGGTATCCAATCGCTCGAGCATCGCACACTGAGAGGCAGCGACCCGGCCGCATACAGGTCCTTCGGATTATCGCTTATATAATCCCCCGCAACTCTTATGCACCTGCAATCAGACCCCGTCCCATTCTCCCAGAATCATCCAGGAGGGTACCGGCATTATTTTCATGAGCCACCCTTCATGGTTCGGTCACATTCAAACCTGTGATGGCGGCGGTGTGTTTTTCTGCACTTTTCTGCGAAACGAAAATTATGCTTCTATGGTTGTCTGACTGTTTTCGCTTATCGGGCCCAGTTCATGCTAGAGAAGCCACGAAGGCACTGCACATTCTGGTTCTAAATTTGCCTCGGGCGCGAATATAATAGCATGGAAGTTAGTAGGGGTAATAGCTTCACACCAGGACCCAACTCCCAAGATCTAGAATTAAAATTAAAGAGTGAATACCACGATCGGTATTCTCGGGTAATATTTTGCACCCTCTGCACAAGCCCCGTTTTTGGGTTCGACCAAAAAACTTGAGTACGGGTAGCACTGTCTTAGGCTCTGAAAAGGCTCCCTTTTAGTGCCATAGGCAAAGGAGGAGAGTAGACTGGACAGTGAGGCATCATGCTTCTACGTTAGACAACCCAAGCCACATCCCCTCACTCGTGAGCACCGCCCTGGATCCCCTGCCCCCAATAAGGCGCTGTATACGAGTACATGTACTGTACCACAACACCCTATTCCCGGGTACTCCAGAAAGACCCAACCAATGCACCCCAAAGAATTTGCCTTAACGCTTGAACCAACCCCGGTCGGAAAAACACAGCCAACGCCACATGATCTCACATCCCGGCATCCCACATTTAGGTTCTGAGGGTTGGGTGGGATGCTGACTGCGCGTCTCATTTAGGGTTCAAATAAAGCGGTGGGTAACCTCCTTTACATACCAATGCTGCAACGTGCCTCGTTGTTTAGCGATATTTACCGTTCTCGCGGCGGGAACCCTAACTCGATCGTAAAAGTTACCTAGTAAGCATTGATCACTTGTGTTCCACCGGTATTCAGTCCGGCGCAATGAAGATCCTGGGGCGGCTTATGTATTTTCTTGGCGGGAAGGACCTGGCCTAGAGTGCAATAGAGATCTGTTGGTACCAGTATTTATGGGGGTAGAGGAATAGCCTATGCAAATTTTTATTTTTATTACTTGGGGCGACTGGTTTCCAATAGCCGTATTGGTGTCATACCGCTGTCCTTGATCTTGTAGAGAACGTGCCCGTTAGCTTGGGATCCATGCGCGAGTGATAGACTATGAGAAAATTGTCAGTGCGGGTACAACCGGCTCCTTGTTTGTTGGCGACGCCAACACAAGACATTCCTTGCGCCTGGATATTTTCCTCTAATTAGCTTCTAGCTTCAAGTGTTTTATATCTTCTCAGAGTTTAACGGCAAGCATGACGATCATCTTCCTAGCCCCCACCTTTTAACTCCTCCAGAGACTGATGGCCAGAACCTATGAGCACAATCACACCCCGCTAGCCCGGAGGCCGGAACCCAGGGAACCTATCAGCACAGTGGGTGATCAGGGACAACAGGCCAGGTTCTTGTGGAAGGAAATTTGGGACTCATAGAGCAAGGTATCCTGATTATCCCGATCCGAGACACCAAGGTGTAGCTGAAAGCCATAAGCTTAAGCCATACAAAGGAGCAAAGTAGGTCTTCCCCGGATTTAGTAATCACGCCGCGCAGTATAATCACAGAGATTATGCCGATGATGCACAGGAAACTTACGCACTCTACGGGTGTCCTATTTTGTTAGGCAAAGGTGTAAATCAGGTGCCCCAACTCGCTTCGCTCTCTATTTCTTAGGATTCAAATGTCTCTAGCCCAGATAGTTCCACACATGGATACAGGGGTCCTCGGGTTACCGTGTCTGATAAGGGTCATCTTTGCTAATTGATTACCGCCCATTCTAAACATCCAGATTCCCTATTTGAGGGTTAAAATAAAACACAGCCCGCTATTGAGCCACATGTTATTTGCCTCATGTTACCATACGGCCACATAGCAGGTCGAGTGGTTGGGGCAGAGTTCACGTTTCTGATCCAACTGAAACTGCAGGGCATAATCCATAGGGCACTTATGCCGTGCACAGCAGGCTGGCTTCACTAAAATCCTCCGAAAACCCGAGCTAGATTAAAACAGTTCTCGTGTTTCCGCTTTGTGACGACAATCGTAAACTCTAGCTTCAAGCAGACTGCTTAATAACCTTTTCTTATCTTCTTAGATTAGTAAGCCATTACCTTTTGAGACCCCTACCCTACAGGAACTGCCCCCAGCTGGTATTCCACAAGTTACAGGCATATAGAACCCGAACGCTTGAGTCCAAATTTTGTATGGGCGGTCGGATACGCACAGACAATTTGCCATATAAATTCTTTATTCCTGTGTTCGGGTTTTTGTATGCCTGTAACTTGTAGCAGTGCCATCCTTTGGCCCCTATGGCTATGCTAAGGGTGGCGCCATACTCACGAACTATCCTCAAAGCATGAATCAAAGGGCCGGTTATCAAACATCTGTGAATTTGAGAGCTCCACACAAGCAAGAATACCATTGAGACACTATCTGGGCTGGAATTAATAACGGCACCCTTCTTTATAACCTCTCTTCCCGAGACACCGCGAGGCACAGCCCCCACCCAACTCTTCAAAAAAAATCACTACCTCAACCAAGGAAACAAAAGAAGTTACACTAACGCCTTTTGGAAAGCTGGGGATAGGTCGTGTAGGGGTTCCAGTGATAGCTAAGGCTATTGTGGTTTGCGCCGTTGGAGCCCCCACGCTATAGTTGGGCAATTGTCACAGAATGTCTTAATTGACCCTCTCCCTATTGGAGGAGTAAAGGTGGAATCCACATTCCCTTCCTAAGGGAGGTTCCAGTGCCGGTAGTGTGTATGCGTGCGGCTGAGCGTTGTGTCCATGCCTGATCCTGAGGAGATCACGAAAAAGAAGAGATCGGCTCTCCTAGGATGACTCCAGGGTGAAAACTCAACCTATAATCTTTCACAGCTCAACCGCAAATGCAACAGACGAAATGGCAATGGATTGATCGAGAGATCGCCTTTATCTAAAGTTCTACCTATTTTTGCTCCTACCTTTAATGGTACTCCAGGGTGTAAGAGATATACTCATCCTGGGGAAGAAGTACCCGCAAACAGGGTTTAAAGAAATATATGGCAAAACATCTATGTGTGTCTGAGCGCCCATACAAAATCGATCACCCTGTTTCCGGGTACTTCTTGCCCTGGACAAGCGGAAAGATTCTGCGGGTAGGGCGTCGTACTTTAGGGAGTCGAATAAACAGGCCAGACATAGGAATGAGGCAACTCGCTCTAGTGGGGGCAGTCAAGGGGCACAGATCACTCACGCACACGGCGAGCACCCGCCGTACGGCATTTCCCGCACTCGTACCTCCGGGCCAAGAATTAGTTTTCCTCCGGCAATAGCTAACCTACTACAGGACCATAGAGGGGGCAAGCTGCTGCAAATTCTTGCCTCGGAGGCACAAGTAGCCGTGGTAGTGCAGACCTTCCCCACATTCCACTAAATGTTGACCGGGAGTATGGTCCGGATCCGATACTAGAATGAGCAGGGTTGTGCTTTCGGCCACTTGAGAGTAACTTAGTCAATACTCGCTCCCATAAGCAAGTACCCAAGCAATTGGACCACGTGCTAGGACATGACGAATTTGGAACTGCCTCTCCTAGTAAAGTCTGGTATTCTTTTCTTTTTTATTTGTCTCGGAGAGCAGGTTTTTTGTGGTGTTTTCCTCCCCTTTTCCAGAGGAGGAAATGTTGGACTATGTGGCACATGCCCCAATTATTCAAGTTCTCGCGGTGGCAGACGGGAGGGTGCGTTACTACTGCTCGTTGTATTAGGTTTAAATTTGCGCTACTAGTCAGTATTTAGTGGAATGTAGAGGGATATGCCTTTGCTACCGCAGGGGGTACTCGATCCGTGAAAGCCTAAACAGGCATCTCATACTTACGGAGAATGAATCATCGACCCTCACTTGGTGGCTTGGGTATGTCGGCTGTTATCGTATTCCTTTTTATATGACGGAAATGTGTTCGGCTCAGAGCAAGTGGAATTGTTGGAGGTCGAGCCCAAGCCGGAATCGGAAGGTAAAGTGAGAGGAAAGATACAAGGACTATACTAATGTAGGAAATAGAGAGGGTTTCTTAATTGCGTTACCTACAGATAAGCGTAATGCCCTCCTACTTGCAAAAGCCAGTAGTGTTATTATAGATCAATGAGTTTAGGCATTGCCTAGATCCCGATGTCTCAAGCGGTGCGGCAAATGGTCAGGCATTTTCGCGCTTTTCGTCATCGAAGTGATGTTTCCGACAGGGCCCATATCGTTATATACAGGTAACCTGCTATAGGCATAAGTAGGGCTACCTCTAGCCCATGTAGCGAGTGAGGGTGAGGGAAAATAGCAATCTTTACGGCCAATTTATCCCTTGGGGAGTTAGAAACAGTAAAATCCGCGACTGGGCATGCTAATGCTCTTCTAGCGCCATTCGAGTGCTGTGATTCGTTAGCGATTAGGGATTGAGATGATGCTGAGTCACTTTATCGTTGAAAGCCCGAATCCACAACCTTAAACAGCTGGCTATTGACCTATCTGGACCCAGCGTCCTTGTCACGAATTTTGCTATTTCAGACACTCCAAGGGATACCTTTCTTTGTCTTCCCATATTTCTCGGCCTTTAGGTTCTCCCCAGTTTCTCGCCTCACGAACCTGACCCCAAAAGCTAGTGATCAAGGGTAGAAGGTAGAATGCCTCATACTAAAACAATAGGAGAAAGCAGAAAAAAAGCACAAATACTGCAATTCCTCTTGATAGTAGAAATTTACCTAAATTTTGAAAGTGATAGTTGGAAAGTGGTCAATGTTGTTGTTGAACGCGTCTTGATAAGAGTTGAGATTGTATTCTTTCTTGCTATTTTCTCTACATCACGCAAGAGCGGATGTCTTATATATTACAGAACAGCAGTCACAACTAAGAGTACCCATGTCCTCTCCTCGGCTTCTGTACCCACATTCGCATCCCCTAATCACACATGATCCGCGCTCCTGCTCCATTCTGCCCCATCTACTCTGCTGCTAACCTTTCCGATCACATATACTAGTACCATAACCCCAATTATACACTACCCTTGTCCAAATCCGTCTTCCTTGTACATATAGTCATTCATTCCATAGATATAGAGCCTTCGAGAAAGTTCAGGTGCTTCGTCTCGTGTCTAGTGCTGTCCAAGATATGGATCCTTCGTGAACATTTCTAACACTAACAAATGTCATATCAAAGTGTTGAGAACTATCGGGTGCAGAAGAGGGCAAGCGAGTAGTTCCACAGGTTCAAAGGCAAAGTGGTCACCGGAGAAAGCAAAGGACTTGTTTATACTTATTGAACAAGAACACTATTGAGAGAGAATAAGCAGAAGGAAAGAAGGAAGAGAAAGAGAAAAGAGAAGCGAGGATTTAAGAGGGAACAGGGGGGGTGACGTAAGTGGTCACGAGGTGTCACTCGTAACTACAGCAACAGATGAGAGGAGAGCGCACCCATAACTACAGTTTCCAACACAAAGAGGCTCCCAAATTACAGCCCATTCTCGTTATAAAACGAGAGGTTGTATGCTCTCTTAGTAGATCGTCGGGAGAGGGTGCTGTGTAAGGAAGTTCCACACCCAGAACAAGCATCTGAGTGAGGTGAAATTTTGTGTAAGGGCAAAGAAACGCACTCTCTCTTATATCAAGAGAAAAATCTTGGCGAGTGATAATGTATGAGTTAGTTCAGCTTAGGGCTCATAGAATTAAAAGAAATGACGTGCTTAGCCATCCCAGAACTATTAATGATCCAAGGGAAAAAAACATATCCCAAACAGAAATTTTGCTGCCTCAATTTCGCCGAGGGGTAATAAGACGTTAGTTGTGGGGCACTAAATCGGTTATCACACAATGGACACGATTCCAATTACCGAGAGCCACACCTCTAATACAGCAATTCCATAGTACTCAGAAGAAATTCCAGGCTCAAGTCTTGGTGTAAAGAAACTAAACAAGTACGCTCTAGCTAGATTCTAGGGAAAAGATTAACTCTTGCTATAAAAAAATGTATGAAATGCAGTGGCGATTATAAAATAGACGCTAGATCTTATCTAAGGACACTGGGAGCACTGGAGGTAGGGTGGTGATACGGCGATATTTTTAACGTGCTGTCCACCAAACGGGGGCTTGCTTGGTGTTCGGATGGTGTTGTCTGGATGGATAGGATATCAAAGAGCAACAAAACCATACTTAATTAGCTAATGGATCCGGGAGTTGTGGTACATATTGTATCATTAGTGGTGCCAACGAGAAATCCGCACTCTGGGAATAGGGTAAGAGAAACTGGAGTATCCTGGTGAACAGGAACGTTCCACACAAGAGACCCATTTCCTCAATCAGAACATAGCTCTCCTTTTTGTGAGAGAGGACATCTGTATAAACCAATAATCTGATTGATAAATTAGAGTAGAACATCTTGATAAAAACACCTCTTTCTGAGCTGTAATGGGTATCCACCCATATTCGGTGAGGTATAGCGAACTCTAGCTACTGGGTAAAAGGAAAGGAGACATTCAGGATGACCGAAAACTCAATAAAATTGAATCAACAAGTATTGACACTGTAGACAATTCTATATAGGTACTGTACGTGCCTATGGAAAAGGTTATGACTAAAAGGTACCATGGGCATTGTAGAAGTGCCTCCTTACGATGTTATATATACCTCTTTTATTCTTAAGTCGAACAGCTGGTTCAATTACTTCTAGAAAGCTTTTTTTGGTTCATATAGTGAATTGAATGTTGCTTGATCAAGCATCAACTACCCCCGAGGATCTAGATACGCTTGTCTTGCCTGGGATGGGGACAGGATATTGCCAGAGCCTTAATCCCACTAGTTAAAGTACACCCAAACACACCTCTTGAGAGGCAATGCTTACCTATCCAAGATGAGGGGACACTTGGGCAGTGCCCCCAGCTTTTATACATTCTCAGCGGAGTATCAGCTTGGGGATTTTAATAGCTGGCATATCCTGTGACCGAGGGAGTAAGGGTAACTAGTTGAGCTGTGATCTGAGCATGTGTTGGAGGTATTATCGTTCTCCTTTCTCTAATTCTTGAAACCATTGAAATGGTGAAGATTAATGGGGTCAGGTTTGAGTTGAGGTTAACGAGCATGCTCTGTCAGCCAAGGTTCTCGTGTGCATGTAGGTGCAGCCCTAGCCCCAGATTTCTATAGTGAGGGCTAGCTAGTATGAGGGGTATATAAAGGCGCTGTATCATAGTTCTGCTATAGTTACGGCCGTCTATACACAACACCTCGATTGATGCAACGGAGGATGCCTCAACATGATGCCGGCTCAGAGAGAAGTACAGCTGTGCCTTTAGCCATGGCAGATTAGAATAATAATAAAATTTATAAAAAAAAGACTCACCTGCTGTTGTATGGTTTGAACACCTGAGTTTTTCCACAGTCAATTTTATGCCAAGGCGTCCCCCCTCGTGTCGATCAAGGTGCTGTAATAGACAAACGGAACCAGACCTATGCTATCATGCGTAACCCATCCTTATCGCCATGGTTAGTTTTTTTCTCCCTCGATGGTAAAATAAAAATTGAAACAAAAACCATCTATAGGATTTGAACCTGTGCTCGTCAACGAACAGATTTCTTGTCTGTTGCCTTAACTACTCGGCCAGAATGTCTTATTTGTTGTACTTTGGTGGCCCATTGAAAACCGGAAACGGGAGTACCCCACCAAACAGCCCGACACTGGGAACCCGCAAAAACCAGGAAAGCAGGTAGAGGGACCAGGTCTTGGTAAATTAGTATGATGAAAAAGCGAAAATAGAACCTGTGATAGTAAGAAATGATGTTTCTTTCTCAAGGAATCTAACCCTGGAGCACTCTATGACCATGAGAGTACCTTTCCCACCACATGGCATAGGTATTGTTTTAAGATGACCTAGAACACGCTCTCTTTCTAGATGTTGTGATCGCCCGATTGCATGGGGCCTAATTCAGCAACGGTAATTTCCGATTTTTAATATACAGTTCCGGCCGTCTATACAAAACACCTCGATTGATACGACGGGGTACCCCTTGGCATAATGTCGGCGAAAAAACCGATGCAATTAAGCCTTTAACCCTAACAAAGTTAGAGTAAGAAAGCAAAAAAAAAGGTCCCCTATTGTCGTGGTTTGAACATCTACCAGTTTTTTCAGTCAACTTTATACTAAGGAGTCCCCGTTGCATCGATAGAGGTATTATATGTACCGGCCGGAACCACATATCGTATACAATATCACACTTCTTCCCCAACACACGCCACCACCGCCCCATGAGTGTGTGTGACCTAAAACTCGAATAAAGTACTGACCAGCAAACCCTAACAGCCTAGGAAAAGAGAACTGGGTGGAGGATTTGGATGTGGAGGGCCCAGGTTAGTTTTAACGACTATAGTAATAATAACTCAGATATCGTAGCTTGAGCGATGACAAGTAGCTCCTTGGGGTGAGAGCCAGATTTTGCTATGATAGCTGGGTACGGGTAGGCAATGACCCAGTAGTAGAGCGTTGTATTAAGGAGCAGAGATGAGCACAGGCAAAGGGAAGCGCACATGATATAGATGAACACTGAAGTGTGGACAAGTGAAATTTCTAGGGCATGAACGGATGTGTAGGGCATACGAGGAGACATAGGGCTATACATGTACTAGGAGAGTTCCCACTACCCAAGGTGAACCGTAGCTAGCAGCCCCCACAGAGAACATACACTAGAGGCATACTAGTCAAAGAGATTTGGTATAAGCTTTCTAGTGGGCTATTAGATCAAAAGGTGAGTGGTTAAATCACTATTATGGGCGCAAGTGTTCGGGAAGAGACGGGAGATACTGTAGTCTATCAATTTCTTTGTACTATAGTTTCTCCTCCATTGGGTTTTTTACCAGAACCCCTACAAGCACCCACTGGGTACGTTTTTCTCGGTAGGCCTCCTGTTTTACTTTATCTCCTCCTCAAGGGTAGCTCTTTGGGTCACCTCAGTTTGCCCAGATCCACATCACTACAGTGACAACCATTTCGACCACTAGGAGCACCAAAATTGTCTGCTACCGGACACTTGTTACCAAAGATATAGTCTACTTGTTGGGTAGGGAGTAAGGTTCCTTTGACTAACTAGTTGCTCATAGAGTGTGTTCTAAATATGGTGTTATCCGATCTGATATTCCTGAAACAGGAAAGAGGACAGGGACTGGAGGGTGAAGTCTGGTGGAGGGTTATAGGCACTCTCTGTTCACGACACAGTGCTATGAACACTCTATGATAATCCTAGATCCCGAGTTTGCTTATTCTAGGAATCTCTTGTGACGCCCAGCCTGTGCGAGAGACCTCCCGTACAGCCCAGCTCTGGAGTGATGAAAAATATTCCTCAGTCGAATTCCTGTGCAGCCTGTCTGAATTTTTTGCCCCTGCTGAAAATGCAGACAAGGATCGGAACGAAGGTTTCATAGAGTGAAGTTGATAGATGAGAAGAGAGTAACTGTCTGTAACAAGCACGTGTGCGCAGTGCAGAGTAAAAGGCTGTGAGAGCCATTGCAAGAACAAAGGAGACTGTATTTCAGTAGAATTTAAGTCCTCTTGATCCCGCCTGTGGACACTTTGAGTTAACCCTTCAGTTCTCCTTAAATAGCATTCCCATGCTAGTCTCCTATCTCGGCAACCCACTGCCACTCCGAGTCCAGCTATGGAATCTACAATACCAACCACTGTTCCTGAAATACTAATTATTCCGAGTCTACCGATGGTTGTAGAAAGTATTCAAATCCAAGTACAGATATTTCCAACACCACTATATTGTAGCAAAACATCCTCGGATTGATATCAGGAAAGCTCTGTAAAGAGAAGTCGAGGCACCGAGAGACGTTAAGGTGTTTTTACCCGCAAAGGGGGCCAAGTTGCTAGTATGATAGTTCAAAACGCCAGTGTCACTTTAAGGTAGCAGCAGGGTTTTGTTGATGTCCCATCCGATATGCCTCCCTGTACGATGGGAAGGAAAGGGTGAAAAATAGAGAGCCAAGGCCCAGCGAGCCCCTATGATACTGCCAGAGTTGAGGCATTGAGGGGTTAGAAAGTCGGATGGGGGTCAATAAATTTTGGTGAATCGTTTAACTCAGTCACTGTGGGGCGGACTTTCCCTCCCTAGCGTCAGGGGATATCTAGTGAGCGGCGCAAAGGTGGAGTGGGCAGGTGGAATGGGATTCACTGCGTAAAAAGTGCAATCGGAAGCTTGATCCTCTTGTTCAGAGTTCTCCAAACTGACTAGTCAAAACATGGTATATATGAGATATAGTGAAATCATCCCCATAGTTCCACCACCTCCCACACTTGCCTATTTTTCCCCATTGATGTCCCAATCCCTCTACTTACTCCCATGATTACAAAGGAAAGACATAATTATAGGACCATCTCCGTAAATCATTCTAACTCCAAAACAAATGTAACTGCTCAAGGAATTCTCTAAACTTCTATGATCAACGATAGGTCACATCCATCACAGATAACACTCACATCTGCCCGTTTCCGTCAATTCTAACAATTATCCGTTTCCCCCAACTCCCACACGGAGGCTTGGTATGGTACGGCACTCCTGAATTAAACTTATTTTCTCAAAAAAAAGAAGGGAGGGAGGGTGTTCCTCTCTCCAAGCAAGGGGTCTCCAGAATGTGGCACTTCCGTTCATCTGGTATACCCCAAGTTCATTCACCCTAGTTCTGAAAAGTGAATTATAGATACACACTGCCTACAAGAACAGTAAGGACGTTTGAGAAACGATTTTCTGGTCCCCACAGCAAATTCAATACGCTTCATCACGCTTCCATCCCCTCTTAAAAGAGTCTCCGATTTTTCCGGACTCCATGTTAGAAAGTATTACTATAAGTTACGACCAGAGAAGAGGCACGTCATTCTACTCTGAGATTTTAAGTAGAAACATATATGCGTGGCTGAGTTAAGAAGTTTGAGTAGAGCGGGTAGTATTTATGGGTATGATGCCTGGTCTGGTAGACTTGGCCAAGGAACATGGGCGTCACAAGGGTGATGAGTCTCCCAACCCTCTATTTCTAGCCAGTGTTCCCAACGGGCCAGGCCGGCCAGGCTTCGGTAAAGCCGGGCCCGGCCTGTCCAAATTTTCTCGGATCTAGCCTGGCCCGAGCCTGCAGGCCTGGTTACGCCTGAGCCCGGCTGCCTAATAGGCCGGCCTGGCCTATATAGCCTAGGCCGCCCTATACAGCTTTGGCCGACCCACTCATGGTGAACGGCTGCTCTGTGTCAACAGCAAAATTCACGGTAAATGTTTCCCAACTACAGAATATGATTAAAAATAAAGTAACAGTTTCGCTTATTAGCAAAAAAAAACACAAAAAAATACTAGAGGTAGTGAATTAATTAGTTGAATTAATTGTAGAAAAAGAGTTGCTGTTGGTGGATCAACTGTGTGCAGTAGGACGGTGACT
>Ga0307513_10001190_pt1 | contig 37780 bp, 45 predicted proteins | sample 15_EM_MG_FD_202174 | JGI IMG/M metagenome (GOLD analysis project Ga0307513, IMG submission 202174) | Populus trichocarpa ectomycorrhiza microbial communities from riparian zone in the Pacific Northwest, United States - 15_EM | ecosystem: Host-associated > Plants > Roots > Unclassified | place...
CCAGTGCCTGGCATGGTGGCACACCAGTACCTGACGCAGGTGATTTTTCACCCAGTGAGGCACTGGGTGAATACCGAGTGCCTGCACTGCACCGGTGCAGGGTACCGGTATCGCTTTCCACAGAGAGAACAATCTAGAAAAGCCAGGACTGCCGCTGATTCATTACAACTCCTAAGAGCCACTCCCGCGGAATATAGATTACAAAATCCATAGCGCGAATGAATGATACAACAAGAGCCTGGGGTCCTGCCTAGATGTACAACATACAATGGAATCTGTGGAATCTGTGGAGCTTCTTAATCTCCTGGTGCCTACAAAGTGCTTCCTTTACCCGCGTGGAGATCATGCGACGATATTCGGGGAGCTCGGTATCATCAAACCACTGGACGAACTCGTGAAGCTTTGGGATAATTGGGATAGTTTGGTGGTACGGAGTTGCATCGAGGAGCTTGCAAAGTGCTCTAAGCACGAATTCCTCATCAACTGCGGGCCCACTCAAATTCCGCGATTGTGCTTCTCCCTGTTCGTAACCCTCTGTCTTTCTCCTAGACTTTTGCGATAAATGGAGTGACCATGCCATTGCCATCCAATCCAACCCGCTGAAGTCCGAATCTGTGAACTCTGGTTCTAGTTCCACTTCGTGGAAATATTCTCATGTAAGAATCCTCTGAAGCTCACGCGTGGGTGTAATTGGTCCCAAGTATCCCGTCGTCGTGGCAGCGGCTGGCGCGACAAGGTGAAGAAGCCTTCAGCGAACGTTCGTCGCCATTCGACTGAGAGTTGTTCGAATCCATCTATAAAACTACCGAATAACGTCCAACCCATCCGTAGTTGGTGGTCAGGCAATATGAAGTTGAACGAAGCAGATACAGCTGCGGAGAGGTAACAAGATGGTGCTGGGAGATCAGAATAGGATATTATGGTCTTCAAGTAGTATTCCAGCGCTACAGAGGAAATTACTAGCTCCTGAGATTCTAGGAATGAAGCGAGTAAGAAGGACTCTGTATAATGAGTAACCTCTTCTTCCGTATATCGCAGAAGGGACAGAGCTGCAATCATATTGTGGACTCGATGGTCATGAAACAACCACATTGGAAGACCAGGTCCATCAGGAATGTCCAACCGGGCAGCCACTCTTGCAACCAGCCTCATCCAGTGATTTTTCAATTCTAGATTCACATTTTGCAGTTTCTCTATTTCTGTTGGGAATCGCCATTCTGATCGTCTTCCATGCCCTGATCATCGGGCGGTGCCCGATTACTAACTCCGATTGTAGGAGGCGGGGATCATCGGAGCCCGTGCCCGATTACTAAGTCCGATTGTAGGAGGCGGGGTGGCACAACCTCCTGTGCACTCGTTTGATTGTTTCATGACCAGTGTACTGCTCTGCCACGGACGCTCATAGCCATTCCCATTTGTATTTAAGCGTAACCCAGATTGTGAATATGAAGCAGTGAGGGGGTTACACGAAATCGTCCCAAAAACGCTGAAAATTTCGACTGGAGACAGGTATTTGGAAAGCATTAACACGATGGCTAAAACGTTTGGATCCGGGTTCTCACTGTCTCCAAGCCGGTCGTCATAGTTTTTGAGCAGCTCTTCCTGAACAGTATCGCCGTGATTCCAAGAGTTATAAATGGTTGATGCTAAGTCTTGGGCCTGAGGCGCCACCAGCATCAGTGCAATGGTGGAGGGTCCATCATGCCTCATAGATGGGGCAATGGCAGTGAGGGCAGAGGAATAGAGGTGTAAATCACCCTTTGCTGTAATGATATTGAAATATTGAATTGCTAAGGGATATGAGCGTCGATATCTGAGAGCATGGATGACAAGAAAGAGCAAGGAGATGAGCTGCTTGTGATAGTAGGAAGGGGTGTCTTCAAACCACCCGCTGATAAGATTGGGGTTTCGAACATTCAGAAGCAACCATGGATGTTCACGACTGCTAGTGAAAATGCCTAGCCGATTGGTCCTATCCGGAGAACATGACATGGCGGCGAGTGTGACCACAGCGTCAAGTAATACAATGTCAGGGGGGTCCGCATCATTCCAATTTGGGGCATCATTCAGAAGGATTGCTAGACATATCTCAATCCAGAAGGATTCCTTCCCCGATAGTCTCCCGTTGCTATAGAGCTCAGGCAGCGTGCTTAAAAGCCACAAAGATTCTTCTCTGTGCATTTCATTCCTTCGTATCATGTTTGTGAGGTTGGACCTCGTTTGTCTCGCATGTTCAATGAAAAAATCGGGCACCCAAAGGTTGCATTCGAGGACGCGAACGAAAATCGCAAATACAAGTTGAGCCCAGGGAACCTTGAAATCTTCTATGCGCTCAACGAGAGCTTTTGCTGTGGTATAATTCTCCCAGTTCCATTCGTGACGTGCACGCAACGAAACCGCTACCAGTGGAGAAGTACTCTTCATCATTCCTTCTGTCAAGAATCCAGGACGGCAGTTTGAATGGTGGTGGAATCCGGAGTGTAGCGCCACCTGCAACCTGCCACACAGACAACTGTAGTGGTGCGCTGTGTCGAGAGTTTGGGGCACTGTCATGAATTCTCTGCAAGGCCGAAGCTGCCGTAGAAAGATGGGCTTCGTCCATTGTTGTTGCTCCAATCGGTTCTACATAATCTTTCTCTAGATAAGGGCGCGATTTCTGAAGGAGGATCTGTATATTCCGGCGGACACGACCCAGAGTTGTTGCAGGGGTACTATCCATAGCTTCTGATACGAAATCATTAACACTTGGACAGAAATAGGCGTGCACATATTGATACGCCTTGCCGATGGTGCGCGAAAGAGGAGAGTGGAAAGGCGAAGAGGTAACAAATACTGATATGGACGTGGCCACGGCATAATAGAGGATTCCAACGCCAAAAATCGCTGTGGTGACCCCAAATGAGGGTTTACAGATGTAAAAAAGAAACAAAATGAGTCCGATGGCAAACAGAAGAAGGGATATCTGGATGAGCAGTGGTAATATTGAAACCATCTCTGGGAGCTTCCAGCGCTCCATCCCAAGGTAGCGGAACTCACGGGCCTTTGCTCGTTGCTCCGGGATCGACATTTCCCGCAAGCCACGGTCGAATTCGCGTACCCAGCTTTTGATGAGCATTGCGATGAATGCTGCTAGGATCATAACGCCAAGACTGGCGTAGAAGAGAGCATTGACGACAACAATGTGTTGTGAAGGGGAAAAGTCGGGCAGGACATATGGCCCAAGGCTCGAATTACGTATCATTTGCGTTTGGTAAATCAGTACGTCCTGTATGATATCCATGGGATCTGGTTCGAGACGGCCGAGGAGTTCGATGAGGAAAGCGCTCATGAAACCCGCGAACAATGCCGCCTGGACAACTAATCAGCCCAGCATAACGTCAAAGGGAGGTAAGACATACAAAGATGAGGATGGTATCCATTTGTTCAAGCCAATCTCTCTCGCGCTCGCGGTCAATGATCTCCATTCCTGGGGCTCTCGTATTAGACGATGTGCGGTGATGTGGCTGCCTACGTGCCTTCATTATAGTATTCCCAGGCAGTCTTCAGGGTGCTTGGTTCTTCTGGGTAACACAGACATATGAGAAATATTCTTAGATGGGAGCAGAACACTGGCTTGCCTCGTCAATTCCCAGGAACCGGTGATCCTTGCTCTATAAGAGAACCTTAGTAAGTATAGGTGACTAAGCTACGAGAGGTGGGCTACCGTGTTTCAATTTCTTGAAGAGACATGCCGTTGGATTACAAGTCTGGGCGCTTACGCTAGTCGGAGTTCCAGACACCTCGCTATTAGTCACCCAACACCTCAAAAGTGTCCGCAGTGTCCGCTACATACGTTGTGATCACACACCACGACAAGCTGCTCGTAGTGGCGGGCATGGCGGGCATTGGAACAGCCCCTGTTTTGGAGGTCGACTTGAGTTGCTTCGTCCGCCTCTGGTTCGACTGTTCGACTATGGAAAAGACTCACTGGTTGCCCGTTCGTCTGCAACCGAGACACTTTGTGCCGCCGTGCTGTTCTCTCGTCGTTTATTCCAGCGCCGTCTACCACCGCCTACCGCTAGTGCGTGCTCAAGGTCTACTCACGCTCCACGACGGTGACGAGGCTGTCCTCGCAGTCCCAGGCTCCCAATTGGCATGGCGATCTCAAACTGTTCTGCCCCCTCATTTTGCTCGACTCTCCCGCAGCCAACCCAGGAAGAACGGCAACCGCAGTTAGGCGGTGATGGGGAGCAGATCGTCAGCATGAGTAGGAATTCACTTTTAAAAGGGTTCCAGAAGCAGGAACGTTACGGATTCTACGGCCACCGTTCCCACCAGAGTGTAGAGTGCGTGGTTCGACCGTGTCGTCCCTCTTTCCCTCGTGCTACGTGCTTCTCAATGTCCCTCGTCCCGGCCACCTATTGCTGACCCTCGCTCCCGTAGCCCTGCCACCTCCACGCCGGACCTCCAAGCGCCATCAGCCGTGCCCATGGCGAAGCTATTCACACACCAGTATGTATGTATCTCACCATCTCCGTCTCCACGCTCAACGCCCCCGCAATTTGGCGGACGTGCTCCGTTCTCCCACCGATATTCGATCAGGCCCATATATTTAGCGGGTGACGAAATTTTCCATCGGTCGGGATTACCGGGAGAGCCATGGGATTGGTACGTTTTTCTGGAGGTACAATAACCACGGCAATCGAGCAGGACGTATTGTCAGTATTGTGTATGACCATTCAAAAGCTACTAGCCCCGAATGGGCCCTCGAGTCCTGTACCCGCACGGGTTGATAATCTGGCAGCCACACGAGGCAACTACTGTTAGCAACTGCAGCCTAGATAAAGTCATGTCAGTCACACCGCCATAGGATGAACGAAAAAGCACAATACCAACTCCATCTGGAGAGAATATTCGATGACTCTATGACTTCCAGGAGGGCTTGAATAAGTGACATTCCTTGGCTTATTTATGCCGAGACTGGCGATACAGTCGGCAAGCCTCTCGAGGGATACACTCACTTGGTGTTGTCAGTTGCTTACACTCCCGATGGGCAGCACACCGTCTCTGCATCCAGTGATGGCGCCATTCACTTGTGGGACTCATCTTTGCACAACCTTATCCAATCTACCTCTGCACCCATTCTGGCTGAACGTCCAGACGCAGAGGGTTGGGTCAGAGATTCAGTGGGTGGCTTACTCTATTGGGTACCCCAGGACTGTCGTGCAGGCTTCCATTCATCTGTTCCCCTTACAATCCCTCTCACATCTCCTGTTCGGTCGGTTTCTCTTCAATTAGAGGAGTTTACCTTTGGAAGCTCTTGGACCCAAATTTGCAACACTGCACATCCCTAACCTTGCTTTATTCAGTTTGTTGTATTGGTTGCAGTATTTTCTTCTGCTTCTCACTTTGTCGCATATGGGCATCTAACAGGATCTTGCCCATTTCTAAGGATATGTATATGGTTTCCTATATGTTGTCACGTTGCAGGCTTCGCTTCGTTCGGGTCCCCTGACCAGCAGTCACGGTTCTCCGATTCCTCGACCACAACGTTATAGTGAGGAGACCAGATACACTGTATATCACGTACAAAAGTTCCGCAGGTAATTAATGTCATCCAGTAATCCTCACTTTCTTTCGGCACCTGCATCGACAGGTTCGAACGTCGACAGGACCCCTTCGAATTTCGCCGATATTTGGAAGTAGTGGAGCTTCAGGGAGACGTTCGACTTGTATATGGACTCCCAAGACACCGTGGTTGGCATCGAGCTGGACCCTCCCCGCAATCGGCGACCAGCCATGGGTGACAGTAACATCCCAATCGATGGAGAGGTAGAGACCGGTGTCAAGCAGATGGTAAACTCGTGAGCTTCATCAAGCGAGCGATGCAGGAAACCAATCGCGGCGAAGCACAACATAGCCGTCCCCACGCCTGGTTTGGGAGGTTTAACACGGCTTTGCACGACATGCGACCGGAGGACTCACTGATGCCAAAGTACAAAGTACCAACGGTGTCCTTGGCCGACTTCTTCTGCTAATACCATCTTGTTTAATGGAATGGCCACCGCAGTTGTTCACGACTCCATACTCGTAGGCCCTCTTCCTTTCGAATACGCCGCACCACCTCCTTAGCGGCTCTTTCGACGACGTCACATATCAACCCATACTTGGCCCGATCTTGCCGCCATGACACACTCTAACGCATGGTCTCCGTCGAAGGTCGACGTCCCAGGTGTCGCGATAGCGGGGAGAGTGTTCGATCACAGGGTTCAGACAAGCACACGACACTCCATACGCTGGGTATGTGATTGTGTCAAGAAAATATCCCGAGTTAGTTCTCAATATAGTTGAGAAAAAGGATGCTTGAGAAGTGTGATTGAAGGCCACGGTTGAGGATTTCAAGAGGGAAATATGCCTGATATGGAGGTTGGTGTCGTAGATGACAAAATGGATGGCTTGCGATTGGCTTCAAGAAGATTGACAAGGAGAGGTTGCCGGAGTAAATTACGAAGACAGGTGGCATCGCCACTGGTTTATAGAAAAGCATTATTAGGTTCTACTAACCAAAGAGCACTCTTAGAACACCCCATTCTTGTTGACAATTTCCTGCACAAAGTGCTGCCATCTCCGATCCCAGATTTCCAGCGCAGATGCCTTCTCCTCGGGGTCCGTTTCTGAGTACTAAACAGGACAATAAGCCGATGTGTAGAGCCATCAAAGGGCAAAAGGTTGTTCTTACCTCGATACTTTGTCGCGCGACGGTAGCGAGGGTCATCAAGCCAGTTATCTCACTGGCAACAAGAACCTGCCGTGGATTTACCCACGATGAGCAAATGCTATAAGGCCCCAACGCGCCCGCTTACTTGGAAAAAGTCGTATGTCAGGCCCATATTAGCAAAGATTCCAGGATCATCGGAACCAAGGGCGATAGGTACACCATGGTTGAGCATTGCCGATATTGGGTGGGCAGGGATAGACGATGTAAGACGCTAGCCGTGAGTCAGTCACAGTGCATCGCGCGAGCACAAGTGCTAGTCAGCGGATCAAGGGAACCTACCAAAATTTCATTGCTGATCGGACAGGACTCGATTAGAATACCCTTCTCTCGGCAAACTCTCATAAGTTCGGGGTGCTTGACTAGCGAGAACCTGCCAGAAGCAGCTCGATCAGCCGAAATGCCGCCGCCCCGCCCCCCGAGGGGATGGGGGAGATGAACGTTCGACACACACACCCATGTCCAATCCGCTTCGTCCCTAGTAATATTGCATCGTATAGATTCCCGTCTGTCTGTCCGCCGTCATCAAGCGTCTCACCCGCGTGGAAGATAAATGGTAAATTGATTCCCAACTCCTTGACACGCTCCTGGAATGCGAGCAGGGGTGCGAGGTAGTCTGTCAGGGGTCGCCCTGTGTCCTCAGCTCCGACGAGATCGAAGCCAGCAATGACGTCTGGGTATTTCTGCTTGAGTCGGAGACACTCGTCCAAGTACCATTCCAGCTCCTCGGGAGAGACCATACGAAGAACGGTGTAGATGAACTATTGCTCGGTCAGGTCAGCTCTCTCAGAACAAGGAATGAGAATGAGACGAAAGGACATACCTTTGCGCCCTGGAAGAGATCACGTTTCCCAGCTGCTCGCAATTGTTCGGTATAGCCGTCACGAACGCTCTTGAAAATGGCTATGAATTGGTCACGGTCGATGGTTGAGACCCCATCCGCAGCGAGGATTTCCTTGGGTGTGCAATTCATTCGGACTTCAATGTATTGGATGCCATCCTCTGCGCATAATTCGAACAAGCATCGCAGGTACTTGACAAGCACTGGTTCGTACATAGTGATCCCCTGACCAAAAAAAAAAATCGAAATCAGTAGTTACCTAGTTGTTTTCTAGAACTGTTAGAACTGTTAGAACAAACTCACTCACATGAATAACAGAAAATGCATCAACAAACTTGACCCAGATTTTCCTGGTCGTACAGTGTGTCCCATACGCCTCTTCGGGGTTGATAACCATCGATTTGACGACCCACGCATCAAACGCCTCGGGCCCGCCCATATCGGCGGGCCACTCCTCTCTCGCTCTTCGCGCGCTGACCCAGCTCTCGGGGACATAACCCACATCCGTGATCGTGCGCGCCGTCATGTACTCGCGCGGCCCCGCGAGAGGTTGTGCACCAAATTGCGGAAGCACGCCGAGGCTTAGGCTGGCGGGGGCCACTGGTCCAGGTCCAGGTCCCACCCGTATGCACATGTTCTCATGCTCGAGTCCAAGCTGGAGGAGCGTCGTCGCGTCCACTGTAGCCTCCAGGTGCGCATGCAGCAGCGCTCCCTTTGGCATCTGCAATATTAATATTAATCTAGAGGTCAGCCGATCGAACGTAGAATCCACGCGTTTTGAGAACCTTTTTAAGCATCTTGAAAATTTGAGTGGATTCGATCGTCTCCCTCGCTGCCCCGTTGTGGGTTTAATTTAATATTCACTAGAGAGGCGTACCGCTCACCAGTAAGGAATGCCATCCCAGGGAATAAATCCTGCTCGTGGCTCCATACGCGCAGCGCCTCCTCCTTTCGAATACGCCGCACGATCTCCTCAGCGGCTCTTTCGATATCGCTCATCGACGCATACTTGGCCCGATCTTGCCGCAGGGACACATCTTTATCCACCAGCTCTTTCCTTCTCGCATCGTATTCGTTCAAGATCGACGCCCCAGGCATCGCGAGAGCGGAGAAAGCAGAGGGGAGTACTAGTGTTTCGATCACAGATACGCTCATACGGTATATGATTGTGTCAAGTAAACGGCCACGGCCAGCACAGAAACCGGACTACAGGACTACAGATGTGGCACAGGTACTCTTACGGGGGCGGCCGCGCACTCGCGATGAAGAGGGACTGCCATTAGCCCGAGAAAATACACAAGGGGAACACAGAAACACAGATCGTGATAAACTATACATAACGGTGCACACTCAGCGAGGCCCAACGGACACGAACAAAAAGAGACGACTAAAATCCACACTAGCTGTATTTTGGACGACAAGGCAGCAGACGGAGAAATTTTGCAGAGTCCGAGCCCGAGTCCGAAGGCAAATTGATTTAAGGCGGTACGCCGCCGGCACCGCCATCTGCTACAATGGGCTCTAGAGTGTGGATGGTTTGCAACCATTCGTCCCAGCGCCCTAAATAATAACAATAATCAGATCACATCGCACACGGAAGGGCACAGACAGAGGAGAACGTACTCCAATCAAACATATTGCCAGGAACGCCCTCGAACATATTGAAGGTGTCGGGAACGGAGTTGTCCATCGAGCCACTGCCATTACATTGAGGGATGGCCGAGTTGGCAAAGGTGCTTGTGGAGGCCGAAGGAAGCGCTCTATCTGCCGCAGGTGAGGTGGCCGGATCCCCCTGGCCATCAGCGGGCGTCTGACTGTCGCTGTCGAGCCGGGGACTCGTCGACGCCGACTCGTTCACAATGACACCCTCACCGATGTCGGAAAGTTCTTTCCTGACACTGGGGTCTTTCGTGACAAAAATTCCCCCGCCAGGCCGGGAAGGATCCTTCTCCCACTTGATCTGCGAGTAACTATCGATACGGGGCCGCGTGCCAGCGGTCGGTTCGAGCGGGGGGACAGTATGCCGAGTGGGATCCTGGGGAAGGGGAGACTGGGTCGCTTCATACAATAGAGTAAGAATCTCGGCCGTCTGTAGGTGAAAGCAAAATCAGCAACGTCTGGGAGGGCGAAGGGAAAAATCGAATTGACCTTTCGTCTGGCAGAGACTTCTCCATACGTTTGTGCCTGTTCCCATCGTTTGACACAGTTCCGTAGCAACCGAAGGGTGTCCGCCGCATTTGCATCCTGCCTCCGCGACCAGGTGTGGTACTGGAACAGAGTATATTAGAGTTCGTCAATGGGCGAACCCCGGCGCCGTGCTCACCTGGACCAATGCACAGCTGACAAGTGAATAAGCCACAAGGAACCAAGTGTCAAAGAACCTGTCGTGGCCATCAAGCCACACGATAGCATCTCGAGAGGTCTCTACCAGCTTCGACCACGCCTTGATGTTCAAGCCAAACTTGAGGTGCGCGGGACATTGATAACTGATGCGCATAAAAACCCTCCAGAACATCATACAGACACATGCGTAGAACAAATGGAGCAACCCTGTAGGCTGGTGAATCTCGAATACATGCCAGCTAAGAAGCGCGCTTACCAGCAGCGGGATTAGACTCTGAGCCATGGAAGCAAAGCTCCGGTGGGAGATTTTGTTGCCAAAGCTCGAGCTGTGCAAGGATCTCTTCCAATTCGGGATCACGAGTAGTGTATAAGCCGGTCGGGCTAGAGGGGTGGGAGTAAGCCCATCACGGCTAGGTCGCTTTGGGGGAAGTACCGACCTATAGATAGTCTTGAGCACAGTCCCCAGTATCATGCTGAGACGAGTGAGGGCATTAAGATAACCAATGCCTTGGTCATCTGGTGTAGGGAGCCGAGCGTCGCAATCTGTCACATCGATCATCTGAATGGGGATTAACAACTGAATGGTTCACGGAGATTCGAATTTCGAATACTCACCAGAGGCTGGCCAAATGCCGCGGCATACCATCGATCGGTGACCACACACGCTGCCCAAACCCTTCGGCGCGTTTCTACGTCCTGCTTCACGACCTCGGCCCGATGGAGACCGAGGTCTTGGGCCATGCGAATAGCCACACCGGATCGAGCCCACGCCGCAGACATGGCTGTATAGGTCGATCCTGAGTGGCAGTCCCCATTCATTCCCAAGATGAGCAGAGCCTGCACGTTCGGCAACGAGGCAGTGGTCATCACGTCTTCGGCGCGTATCACGCTCGAAACGGCGGAACGCATGGCTTCCAGTGTCCCCGGTGGTGTATTCCGTAGAGTGGCAGCGACACAGCAAATGGCGTAGAGCAAAACGGGTGCTGGGTTGGGGTTTGCCAGAAATTCGGCTTTTGTGACCACGGGGAACATGGGCGCGAGGCTATTGAAGTATCCATTGACGAGGTGTTCGACGATGTCGCGTTCTATGCGGTTTTCCGGGACTTTGGGTATGCCCGGCTCAACCACTGAGTAGGAAACCTTGATGAGCGAGTCGCCGGCCTTGCCGATGTTCCAGAGCATCTTAGTGGCATTGGATTCAGAGCCACCGCCCAGGGTACGCAAGGGGAGATGGGAATGGAGGAGAAAGGGAAGTGAAGTTGGGCCTGTTGTAAGTGCAGATTGAGAAATGGAAGCGGTTCTCAGCGCCAGTGAGGAAGACACACCGTAGATACGGACCTCGCCGTTTGAAGCATCAGCACGCTTGTCGGCGCTTGCCGGGGATTGAATCTCGCCGCCACGATTGGCAGCGACGGCGGCGTGGTTTTCCTCGTCGGTCTTGCGCTTCTTGAAGCGCGTTTCAGTGATGGGGAGGAAAAATGTACACTCGTAGTTGTACTGCTTGCAGTGTGCACATCGCGGGGGGTCTTCGTCGGCAAGGATGTCGCATCTAAGGTGTGACAGAAAAGTGAACAGGGAGGCGGCGAGGGAAGTGAATGAAAGTACCTTATCTTTTTCGTTCTGCACTTGTCACAGGCCCTCTGAGTTTTTGTTCGCTTCTTGAGATCCGCTGGGTGGAGGTGCTGGTGCTTGGACGAGCCAGAGGGAGTGACATGGGCATGAGGGTAACTGTGGTCACTGCCGCTGGCGTCCTCTGAGGTGTGCCTGGTGATGTGCTGCTCAGAGGACCGTTTGCGCTTGAGGTTGTGTTGTGCGGCAGCGGTAGCCCGCGGATCTTTCGGTCCTGGTCCTGGTCCTGGTGCAAGGGGGATGAAGGGGTTCTGGTTCTGGGGGTAGGAGCTGTAGCCGACCTGGGAGGCGAGGCTCTGCTGGATGTAGTGCGGGTGGGTCGTCGTGGCGGCGGCAGAGAAGGCGCGCTGGGAGTGGGGGGTCTGCGTCGGCGTCGGGAGCGGGAGAGGCTGGGATTGCCTATGACGAGAGTGAGGACGTTGTTGGTCTTCGCAGTCGTCCATAACAGCTTTCTCAGCTACTAGCCTAGCTCAGTGAGCAGTGAGCAGTCAGTGAGGCCGGGTCTAAGCTGGCTGGCTGGAGACCCGTCCACCTTTCGGCAAAACTCAATCGCCCTGGGCTCGGCACAGACGGCAGACCACTTCGGCAACTAGCTCATTTAAAATTATCCTAATGACTAATCATCCTAATCATCCTAATCATCCCTAAATATCGTAATCCCTGGTGGGTATAGCCCCTATCATCCCCTATCATCCCCTATCATCCCCCGAGCCACAACAGCCGCTTCAGACTGTACTCAAACTTGGCATATACCGTCGTCGATCGCTGGGCTTCCGCCACGCTAGGCACGTCCACAAGTCAGCCCACTTCACTCCGTGCCGCGTTCGGCACGCCATATGGCACCGCACGCACCTCACGATGTCCTCCTCTGTAATGAATCCGAATCCCCCGCTATCGTCATCCTCATTACCAACCACTCCTCCATCTTCACACACCCCCTTCAGTCCCATCACCATCTCCTCCACCCCTTCCTTGCAGGTTTCCGCTCCTTTCCGCAATCCCTCTCCTCCAGTCTGCCACCGCCCACGGTCAACAGGCAACGATTTGAACGCGACCGACACCAATTCTCCCCCCACACACACATTCGTCAGTATCTGCGACAGCTTGCCTGCCTTACTCGATGACGCCTGCACCGGTGATGTCCCTGGCGTCCCCGGCTCACTCTGCGCGATCACCGGCTGGTTGCGAACCGAGTAGCTCGTCACCCGCGTGTCTTGGTGCGTCGATCTGTACGTGATCACAAATCCATAGTTGTTCGCAGGATCCCGAGTACCCTGATTAAGCGTCGAGAGTATGTATGCGCCTGCCGGGCATTAATTTTCTCATTACCAGGACAAACGGACCTCCTCATACCCTTCTGGATGCCCACAATGTCACCCAACGGCACACGAGTGAACATTTGGACTTTGTCGAGCGCGTAGTCATAGCTCTGTTCTTCCGCTGAGCACAAAATACCTTGAACAAGTCCCAGGGTCACGTACGATAATATAGATGGCCTTGGAAGTCTGTACCACTCTCATAAGCAAAACAGATACTTGCACAGCTTTACCCACACTTACCACCAACAGGATCTTCTCCTCAAACTTGTCCGAGATCCTAATATTAAACTCCACAGGTGAGAGCATCGTCCATCCATACTTGAACTCTTCGCCATCGAGGACTACAATCTTCGTCGACGACTCGATCGCGGCTGCACGGGTTTTTGACAGCCGCAACATATCCCTTGGGTCACTGGAAGAAAGTTTGAGCAGAAACTCGGCGAATACGCTGGTCCCTCGGTGGCCGAGCATGTAGTCGATCACCGCCTGCGAAAACCAGTCGCTAAATGTGGCAGAATAGACGCTGAGTCCAACAAATAAGTGCACTTAACAAGGCTCAATACAGTAATAAAACGTACCGGGAGAGTGAATTGATCCCGTCGTGTAGCAGCCCTGTGAGATCACGCCTTCCGGTTCGCGTAAAGTCTCCCTAACGGAATCTTTCTGTGAACAGGCGAGATTGAGCACTTCACTTTTACCCACCTTGAGAGCAGATGTTCCAGCGCTGCGTTTCCAAAGTCAGCTAGGCATAAATCATCTCGGAATTGAGGACGCACTAAGCCCGACTAATAGCATCGCCATTATTGGCCCAGACTACCAATGGTAATCAGTGCGTGCTCACTCAAATCACCAGCCGACTCACCATCATTGAAGGCTACCTCAGCCTCTGACTGTCCCCCCTCAGATGGGTTTAAGAGTGCAAGAGCCTCCAATTGCGAGTTTAGAACTTCCCTTCCAAAGGCTGACTGGACAACATTGGTACGGTCTAAACAGTCGATACAGTTAACGCGGAAGACGCCTTTCTGTTGGGACATCATGACTGTGTCTGACACCCAGAAGAATCTGCAAGGTGGCCGTTAGAGGGTTGCATATGCCTTTCTGCATGACTGATATATACCCTTGTTGTTCAAAAGTCCGTTCCACTTGGAAGTTGAGCCTCGATATATTCTCGTACCGCATGCCTTTGCACTCCGCGTGGAAGTCGAATTCATGGTAGCTGTAATATAGATTGGAATACAGAAGCATTGTGCAGTAACGAAAGTACGTACCGAGCATCCTTTGAGTGCAACTCGTGCATCTTTTCTCGATACGCGTCTGCGAGTGCACCCTCCTTTCCATGTTGTTCTACGAGGTTAATGACAGTCTAAGGAAATCATGTCATTCAAACACACGGTCTCTAGAGGACGCCGCGCACGTTTGGCCCGTATCGCTGAACCGATTTCTCAAAGTGCGCCTTGAGAACGTTGAGGTTCTGTTCCGGTGTCCGTGCTGGATCAAGTGTCGGTGCTGGCTTCAGACCAAATCCAGGCTGCGTCCAGTATAGTGGAACTATAAGAAAGAATCAACAAACCGTTCGGCGACCGCTTCGGCGCAACGAACTTGAGCCTCGTATTTGAACATGAGAAAATATATTCTCCTTCTTCTCCCTCTATAAGGCATTTAGTACCCCAAATTGCCTTAATCGCTAACCTGACACTCACGACTACTCTCATGATCGTCTCCGTCTCAGTAAAGTTTGCGGCATTGGCGTCGTCATCTACTCCTCTTCGCTGATATCTGAGACCTGCCCGCTCTCTTGACCGCCGAGAGATGATGACATAGTCGATCTTGATCAAATTCTGTGCCGATTGGTCGAGTACCAACTCTTGTGTATCCGTGGACGGTCGAGGTGTTGTAGTAGTGGAGTCTGTGCCCTTCAGAGTAGTACCAGGTGGAGTGGCAGGGTCGGGTGGACCGGGAACGTGGAAGCAGGAGGTTTGGAAGTAGCCTTGAAGGATAGGTAGGATATAGTGGTCCAGCTGTGTTCATCCATCTCAGCAATGGCGTTACGTACAAAATGGACTGAAAATTACCGAGGCTTCGATGAAAGGCTTTAGGAGGTGCTCGTTCCACCAAAACTTGCGATCAACGCGTTTCCAAAGCGGGGAATTGTGATAAGGTTCACAGAATGGGTCCGCACTTTCGCAATCAGCGAGAGAGTACCAGTCTCCAAGGGCTTCCAGGTCCTGAAGGAGAGCATGTTGCCGCTTAAGGCGAGTGACTTGCTGTTGTTTCCGCTGAAGAGAGTTCGAGAGGTCTAAGGCGTCAATCCGTTCAGAATTATATGGCATGTACACTCTCAGGAAAAGCGCACCAAAGCCGTACGCAAAGTACATTCCGCCTCGGGTGAATTGCCGTATGGTCTCCTTTACGACCTTTTCCTCCAGTTCAGAGTGGCGCTCTTCTACAGTCTGAGGCGGAGGTGCCGCAGCCGTGATGATTGTATCCAGTACTTCGCTGGGTTCAACAGCACCCTGGTCCATGCTCTCCATCAAATCGTCGATGGCCACCTCGGACATCCCATCTGCCGTTTTGGTGGAAGGGGCATCGGATTTCCGTCTTGTCTTCCAGAAAGAGAGCCGCTCCGCGAGCACTTTGGCGAACGGTGAGATGGGGGCGGCAGCCGAAGTCGGGGTGGAGGTCCCAGAGGAAGTTGGAGACACGGACTGTATGGAATGGTTGTCCCCATTTGGCGTAGAAACTGAGGGTGGTTGTTGAGGAGCCCATTTAACATGAAGCGAAGCATTCTTCCCCGCGTCCGACTCCTTGCTTTCGGGCTCGACATTAGCAGCGGCAGACTTGGTATTACGTGACTTTAGAGCATTAATAGCAGTATTAGCTCTTGCGTAGTCAAGAGGAATGGATGTAACCGCCTTGACGCCATAGACGGGTCTCAACGGATCGAGTACTTTTGAACATAGAATCAGCATAGGCGTGTATCGTTTATTCGGGCACCTACGTGTTCCTAGGTCCGTAGTAGCACTGACAACCAATAAATACGAGGCTGCAACACGATCAGCGACTCGGTCTCCACCTCAGGAGCGACCGTACCAGAGAATAAGGACAGGATCCCAACCAGGCCGTACACAGTGACACCCATAGACCAGTCGTGTGCGTCTTCCTTGGTCGCTTTGACCTGCGCCACTTCACCGTCCTTACCCCAGCTGATCCTCAACTGCATAGCTGCGACGGGCAGCACTGGCCGTACGAGCAGGCCACTCTCAGTTACGAGTATAGTCAACTCATGCCATATTCCACTAGGTAGAGGCTCTGCCGGTGCCGTAGATCTTGGCCGCTCCTTAGGAAGTGCCGCCAGCTTCTTGGTCGGAATGGGAGAGTGACTTGCAGCAGGTGCTGATGGTGGGGGGACTATAGGAACTGGTTTCTTATCGCGCTGGAAGGAGAACCAACGTTTCATTGTCCAATTCCCCACGACGTCAGGTCCAACGACCAAGCGAGTAATGGGGAGCGCCGATGGGAGCGTGGACGTCAACATTTCGCACGCACAATCATAAATATAGTAAAATACATAGTATCAGCTCAATTCTACATATGGTACTTTGGTCCACTGCGCCAGAATACACAATTGGCAACGAGAGCTTCAACACGCCACAATCAACGCCCTTGCGTTTCCTTTTTCAACTTCTCCCTCTTCTTGTCTCGATCCACAAACAACTTATTCCTCACTGGCGCTGAGGCACTCGACGCTGCCTCACGCAAAGCGCCTTTGTTCGAGGGCTTAGCCTGCTCGCGGTAACTCATATGTGATCCACCAGACATGGCTGTGAGATTACCCATCGTCCTCTTTCCGCCGGGGAAACCAAAGTCATTGCTGGTAATTGTGCCGGCCAGGTCATCCTGACTGGTTTTAACGTCCGAACCGAGATCTGCTTCGCTATCCGTAGCAATCAAGACAGTTTGCAAGAGTTCGATCTGTTCGTTCCGGTTCGTGTATACGAGCCCAGGCATCTTGTCCATGCCTTCGAGCTCAGTGATCACCTTGAATGAGTACCCTTGGTCGATGAGGAATTGCTGCCGCTTCGTAGAGTAGTACATCTCTTGTGTATCCTTTGAAACGAGGGAGTAGAAGAAGGCATTGAAACCTTCATCGTTCCTTCGCTTGGCACGAAGAATTCGACCTACAAGACAGTGAGGAAGAAAGTCAACATGGCGGAATTAAACACACCAAGTCTCTGGGCCTCTTGTCGACGAGAGCCAAAGTGCGATGAGATCTGGATAAGGCAAGTAGCCTCAGGCAGATCGATGGATGTATCGCCAACCTTGGACAAGAAGATCGTCATAACAGCAGGGTTGTTCTGGAAATGGTTGAGGATGGTCATTCGCTCCGATTGAGGGGTTCCACCGTGAATGAATGGTTTTTTCAACTTAGTCGCGTAAGTCTATTGAATAGATTAGGTCAATGACGACTTTTCGATTATGACTCGGATATGCTTACGATCAAACTGAACACGTTGTCCGAGAAAACAATGACCTTATCACCGCGATCCTCATGGTATTTGATGAGGTATTGGCAAGCCTGGAACTTCTGCGGGTTCATGCAATAAAGGAGCATCCGCTTCCTGTTATCTTGCCTCAAATACTCTGCGTAGAACTCGGCCGGCATAGGACACCAGACCTCAGCGCACTGAAGTAAAAATCAGTAATCGAGTCTCTCATTCGGGCCGAGATCGAGGACTATACCTGGACATTAGCGATATGGCCCTTAGCAGCCAAGTCCATCCAGTTTGCCTCGTAAAGTTTCGGGCCGATCATATAGTTCAGATCCGAAATCTTGTCATCCTCTCGGACAAGGGTCGCAGTGAGACCAAGCTTGGAGTGAGCCTTGATAGTTGTGACGACTTTTCGGAACATGGTAGCAGGGACGACGTGAACCTCATCAAGCAGGATAAAACCCCATTCGCGACTAGTGAGGAAGTCCATCATTTTCTTGGCGTCGTGAGATCGGTTGCCGGTGTTGGCGATCATGGAATAGGTTGAGATGACGATACCGCTCTCGCCTGCAAACTTGAAGAGGTTAGGTTGCGAGTTGTTAGTCCCATTTTGATAGCATACCTTCTCCTTGTGCTCTGCTGTGAAGACCGATATTTGCTGGCTTGTCACGTTCGACCACATCATAAATTGTTGTCGCCATTGCATTACAGATACCCTGTCATTTCTGTCAGGACTCATTCATGAGAGAAGCAAGTATCGACTGACGAGGATGTACATAGCACCAAGCAACTCTTCTTGATGGTACATGCGGCAGTAATTCCGACCAATGTCTTTCCGGCGCCACACGGCAGCACGATGATTCCAGAGCGAGCACGGCCATTTCCGAACATCTTGCTCAGACTCTTCTCCTGATAAGGGCGAATCATTGTAGCAGGCTTGAGATCTATGTCCAAATTAGCGTTGATGTGGTCGTTGCGGAAATCGTATTCTTCCAAGGTGGGGTATTCAAGTTCACTGCATCGTCGTTTGACGTCCTACAAAAAGGTGAGTGTGTACTCGAAGCTCTTTGAATTTTTTCCACTTGCGTCTATGCGTGAATCATCAACTTGGAAGGAGATGTTGATATCGTCCTCTTCTAGGTCATCTGGAAAAGGTCAATTCCATAACTCCTTAATAATACCTATATTATTCACCTCTATCGGCTCCCATCACAGCATTAAACAGGTCCCCATCTCTCATGGCTGCGGTCGGGGCAGAGGCTGCGGTGGGCGCCACATTCGTCCTATCTGTGAGGAGGGAAGTCGCAGATTTCACGGCAGCAATTCCTTGATCCTTTGGAGCCTCGTCTATGACTCGTGCACCACGGATGAGTGGGTCGCGTAAAAGGAGTTGGATAACGGAAGGGTGGCTCGATTCGATATAATATTTGTTATGCTTCAAAACTAGTTTCACCTTGCCGTAGGATACTGTACAGTCGCGGATAAATTTAATGATCTTCTCCGGGATGGGGACCTTGGAGTAGCGATTGAGCACTTCAATAATGTCGTTCGTCTCCAGCCCCACGGAAACGGCAGCGTAGAGAGAGTAGGTGGTAAGTTTGTACTCGTGGATAAAGGCAGGGCTTCAGAGGGTTAGCGCTTGAGTTGTCAAAGAATCGGGCAAGGGCAACACACCGGCTGACAGGCTCACTAATTGCAACTAGAAAATCTTGAGCCTGCTCTGCCACCGGAGAGAAGGCCTCTAATATAAGGGTCATATCATCTGGATTGATCCATAGTGGACGGGAGGCGTGATCTGGTTTAAGCGGCAGAGCAGACCAGTCTTTGCCGCGGAACATGCCCGCCAATAACGAATGTTGTTGGGTTTTGGTGACTGTCTCCAATGTGGGAAGAGGTCCGCTTGCAATTCGTGCCGCCTTATCCTGGACAACCTTTCTTTGCAGTGCACTCAAATTGATGGTTGGCCCACGGGCGAGGGTTGGCCGCGAGGAGGCAGACGCATCCTTGGGTGGGCGCACTATGGCATTATGTTCTGAGCCATTAAGTTGAGCACCAGTAGCTCCGGGCGCAGGAGAGGCCTGAGCCAGTTTCAGAGCGAGCTTCAGGCGCTTGACGCGAATTGGAGGAGGGTTGAGCTCCTCTGAAGGGACTAAAACATTAGCTACGTATCAAATACTATTTCTGCATTTTTACAGACCATCTGCAGAACGCTTCGACGCCATAGTCGTGGTGGAGGCGATCAAGCTTTGTGGATTACTCACCAAACACCTCTCTTGACCTCCTTCACTTCCCGACTTTCGAGAATGTCCGGCTGGCGAGCGATAAAAACAACTGGAACAAACGATACCCCTCTTGGCAACAGGAGACGCTTCGGCGCCGCCCCCGTTGAGGATCAGGCCCCTCCGCAGCTGGCAGCCCCGTCGCCAAGCGATTTCCCCCGCGCTCGTCCACAAGAACCAGAGCGTAACGAACGGAAGCGTGAATATGAACAGAGCCCGAGCACTCCAGGTACGTGTGCGGCCTACTTTCCCCTTTTTTAACACCCGTTGCCTGGTCCTCGTGTAAACCCATCTGACACCAATTCAGCCGACGACCAGCCTCGCAAGCGTCGCAGTCGCTGGGGAGAGGCTAGTGCGAAAGCTGAACTGCCCGGGTTGCCCACCGCCATCTCCTCGCAAGGCATCTCGCAGGCTCAGTTGGACAACTACGCAATTCAGCTCCGTCTCGAAGAAATCAACCGCAAACTCCGCTTGAACGATTACGTTCCTCCCGAGCGCGAAAGGTAAGTCTTTCGTTTGCTACAATTTGGGCAGTTACTCATGCACGTTCGTTAGGTCTCCCTCACCACCTCCTACGTATGATTCTCACGGTCGCAGAACTAACACTCGTGAAGTTCGCTACAAGAAAAAACTCGAGGAAGAACGTGTCCGCCTCGTCGAGAAGGCTTTACAGGTTGATCCAAACTTCCGCCCACCGGTTGAGTATCACCAACAAAAGCGCTCGCTCCGCCCACAAGACAAGGTCTACATTCCTGTGAAGGAATTCCCAGAGATCAACTTCTTCGGGCTTTTAGTCGGCCCTCGTGGCAACAGTCTCAAGAAAATGGAAAAGGAGAGTGGGGCTAAGATCAGTATCCGTGGCAAAGGCAGCGTCAAGGAAGGCAAAGGTCGCCCTGATGCTTATGCAGACGATGCCGAGGAAGACCTCCACTGTCTAATTATGGGTGACTCGCAGGACAAAGTCAATCACTGCGTCCGTCTTATCAACAGGGTCATTGAAACGGTATGTACTTCATTCTGCTTCTTACCGTGTCCCCTAATACCGATCGCCCCTCTACAGGCTGCTTCCACCCCTGAAGGTCAGAACGACCACAAGCGCAACCAACTTCGCGAACTTGCTGCGTTGAACGGTACGCTTCGCGACGACGAAAATCAGATCTGCCAGAACTGCGGTGGTGTCGGTCACCGTAAATATGACTGTTCCGAGCAGCGCAACTTTACTGCCAACATCATTTGCCGCACCTGCGGCAATGCCGGCCATATGGCACGTGATTGCATGCAGCGTAACAATCCCAACGGCTTTTTCCCAGGTCCTGGCGCCCCAGGCGGTCCAGGCATGATCCCCGCAAGCAATGCACTCACTCGTGGTCCCGGCGGCAGCAACTTCGATAATGATCTCGACAACCTACTGAACGAGCTTGGCGAGAAGCCTGCTGGAGGCGGGGCAGCACCTTGGGCGAGGGAAGGCGCGCTCGCTGGAGATACAACTGGCTCGAATATCCCTCCTTGGCGCAGGCCGGAGGTATGGTTACAGGCGTCTGGTGGCCAGCGTCAACAACAGCAACAGGGTTATAGCGCGTATCCGCAGGGTTATGGAGGATATCCAGGGTATGGTGGTGCGGCTAACCCTTGGCAGCAAGGAGCAGCAGGGTACAACCCACAGCAGAGCTATGCAGCTTACTACCAAACAGCCAACGGTGGTCACTAACACGGAAATTCTAGCATAGTCGTACACGTACCATTCTTTCCTTACTGACCAGGCGATCGGTCCTTGGGTCTCCCCTAGCTTGACATTCTGATCATCTACAATGTAGGCAGTGGGTATGCCGTGTGACTGACTGTAACTAACTATGCGATCTGAAGCGTTTACTAACGGGCTGACCGTGTTTTGGAATGATTTGTATTACTGACCGACGGCCACTGACCCGTTCTGGTTCTCCAATGACCTCGGTTTCGTAAGCACTGCCATACAAGCGGCCCAACTTGTCTATCTGGTGACTTTCTACTGCGTCGAGCTGTTCAATGCATGTTCCATTAGTACATAAATATTATCCTTGGCGCGATGGTCACTTCAAATGCAACATGTTCATCCCTAAACGGGACTTGGTCTCCTCTATGCTCAGGTTCACCCCGTCACGGGCAATACGCATCGCGGCGCATCCAATAGTTCTCCCTAAATCCACCCTCCTTCGAACTTTTACCTCCAGTCGATCCGAAGTTCCCAGCATGACGCATCCGGCAGAAGAAACACGAAGCGTGGAGGATTTGGACCGCTTGTTGGAGATCATTCGTGCGTCAACAAATGGACACATCCCGCTGGAAGTCTTCTGAGGGCTCTATATTTCTTCGACACTCTCAGGCGAGCGGTCAAACCCTGCCTTCCGGTCGTGAGTTAGAACTGCATTGCGCCATTAACGAGAACTCAACGCGGTAGTTTAGCTTGATGCCAGTGCGATCTCTTCTCTTCTGGGCAGAGACCATGGCAAGCAGCCAGGCAGAGGGGGAGAGACCACGTTCGCCTCCTCCCACGAGTCTAGCGGACCTTCCACCTCGGCATATGCACCATTCGTACTCTCAGGTGATTCAATTGCCTCGGTACTGAAACCAAACCCTAAATATTCGTGTAAAGTACGTGCTTCCTTTCACATCGGACCCCAAGGTGTTGGAACAGTACACCAATGCCCACGGCGGCATACGAACTGGGTGAGGGCCGTATCATAACAAGGGACCGAACAATGTTTATAACATGTACCATCCACCTCTGTCTACAGCAAACTAATGGAAGGTGGGACATTTGGGACAATCAAACCTTTGCATTGACATAATCTATAGCACTCGACGCTCTTGCTGGATCCATTGCTTACAAACACGTCCTGGAGCCCGGGGTATCCAACCTAGGAGCAATCAAAGACCGTGGTTTTTATTTGGTCACAGCAGCTGTCGACAGGCTAGACATGCTGAAGCCGTTGACTCGAGAAAACGTGGGGGATATTCGCCTCTCTGGCTTGGTCATTTATACAGGGTTAAGCTCGATGGAAGTCGTGGTGAAGATGGAAAAGGTCGGACCAGGTGACGCTGAGGAAACCATCATGCTCGGTATGATCTTCGGCTCGCCGTCTCAACCCCATTGATGATGCCTAGGCCGGTTTACGATGGTATGCCGAGATGCTTTTACTCACAAGTCAAGACCTGTCAACCCTTTAATATTGGAGACGGAAGATGAGAAGGCGCTCTTCGCGCGAGGCCAAGGTGGGCCGCCATGGACTTTATACACACTTGACAATAACGAGAGTTTTTCCAGAACTCAGGGAACGGCGTCAGAAGCGACTGGCGGAGGCGCTGGACCGTGTGCCGCCTTCCTCTGAGGAGGCCACCCTGTTACATAATATGCATCTCAAATACCGGTCTGATATTTGGCCAATGCATCCTGTGGATGGGATCGAACCCGTCCCAATCCGCGACACGCGCATGGAGAACACGTTGATGATGTACCCACAAGAGCGTAATGTTCACAGCAAGGTCTTCGGAGGTAGTCTGACTCCCAAAGCTTCACGCTATCTTGCTGACGCAGCGTTCAGGTTATCTTATGCGCCTTGCCTATGAGCTTGGATATTCTAATGCAGTACTATACACGCGTGGCTCGCTGCAATTTTATGCTCTAGACGAAATCAACTTCAAACTTGCTGTTCCGATCGGCTCGATCCTGCGGCTCAAGTCCAGAATAGCCCACACCACGACGGGTAATCCCTTCTTGGTGGTAAGTTTCGCCCTTAATCTCCAGAGTCATTCAGCATGATATCGCCGTTGCATGCCTTAGCATGTCGCCGTTAGGGCCAATGTGGTCGATCCAGCGACTGGAACAGAGAAGACGACGAATGAGTTCCGGTTTACGTGGGGTTCAAATAGACGAGCCCTCAACCGGTGTGTTGTTCCACAAACCTATGAAGGTACGCGATCAGAAGTAGCGGACTAGAGATTCTACTCATCCCGTTTGATGCAGAGTCGATGTTGTGGATTGAAGGCAAGCGAGCGCTGGACATTGGGCGGGAAATCAGGGGGATTCGTTCCACCTCTTAGTTATAATTTCTCTGTCCCAATTATGTCGTCATACAGCGAGAATGAGGCCGGTTCAGCCTGTCTGCTCTGCGTATACCAAATATTTGCATCTCGAGCAAGGAGGCGACCCTCGCCCAAGCCAAGCCAAATATTACCACTTGTCCCACCTTACCTACCTAGCTAAGAATCGAATATGCCCCACCACCACGAGCATGGGTCTTGTCAAGCTGAGGGACATCCTCACGATGGTCACTCACATGAAACCCCTTTGGAGGATATCCCGCGCAGTACACTCTATCAAATAATCGACCACGATAATGTAGTCGTATACAACGTAGTAGACAAGACGAAGAAAGTCATCAAGCCATGGGATCAACGGAATGATGAGGCAATTGTAAGTACTATCATATATTCTAAATTTATGGCTGGAAGCGCCTCATATCAAATCGGGGAATCGACCTCGGTAGTACCTGGAGAGCGATGCGGACGAAGAGATGATGATACGGGTCCCATTCATCGATGCGTCTGCGAAAATCGCGTCCATAATCATCAAAACTGGTCAAGATGACCCGACTCCACGGAAAATGAAGGTGGTCAGTGAAAGAGAAACACTTACCTCGCCTCCCAACTCACTCGAGGCAACTACCTTTCAAGTTTGTTAATCAAGACACCTTAGATTTTGGCGATGCCAAGGACCGTCCTTGTGCGCAAGAACTCGACGTCCCGATCTCAAGTGACCTGGCAGAATACGCCCTAAAGTATGCTGTCCATGTCATTGAAAGATTATACCTGTGTACTTATGCCCTGTTAGACCTACCAAATTCTCGAATGTCCGAAGCATAACTCTTTTCATATATGCACCTGACGCAGACGACGACGATCGCAAAACGCGGGTCTACTTCTTGGGGTTCACAGGTACTTTCGCGAAGGTATGGTTGTTTCCCAAAGCCATGTGATGTATCTAAATATGTGGGTCTTCCAGCTCTCCCAACAGCCTATTATCGCCGTTTATGAAGCGAGCGCAAGGCCAGCCGATCATGCGGTGAGAGGTGTACACGAGAATGTCGCCAAGCAACAATTCTAGGGTTACGTGAGAGCCAAAAATGTAGAAGTATCATACGACCTGTTATTTGGAATATGGAGAGTAGTTGCATGAGATTATACAACAATTTAGGATAATATTAGGTGCCACCAAACCCACCCATCCCCCCATGACCATTCATTCCGCCCGGAGCAGCACCACCCATTCCGCCCATTCCATTGCCACCGGCGCCGCCTCCTAATGCCCCCATATTCCCGCCCATACCATTGGCTGCCACCTGATTCCGCTGAGCAGCATTCCGGTTGTATAAGAACGCAAGAACCTCCGGCCGGAGATTATCCCTTGATACCCTGCCTTCTCTCAGTCCAGCGAGAATATTCTGCGCATCAAGCATGGTGAGCGGGTGAGGCCCTATGCTGAACCCTGTTGGAGGGGGATTCGCGGCAAGGTTGGGATTCGGATTGCCGTTTATCAACCCTAGACCGGGGTTTGTGGGTGCAGGCTGCTGCCCTCCCACCGGCGGGAACGCTCCCCCGAACGTGGCCGCAAGGTTCGGAGGTATGTTGCTAGTCACACCGCTGGCCCGTAGTCTCGCTAAAATTGCAGCTGCATTTGGATTCGGACTCATGGGAAGACCCGAGTTCATCGGGTTATGCAGCTGTGTTGCACCTCCCATCATCTGAGGAGCCCCAAGCGTGCCCTGACCTAGCCCAGGAGCACTCAAAAGCCCTTGATTTCGCGGTGCCGCGAGATGGTTGAAGGGGTTGGCGAGGGGTCCGCGAGCCAGGATCTGAGCTTGCATCTTTGCCCTCTCGATGATCTCTGGTCCGTTGATAATAGGTCGGCCAGTCCGAAGACTTTCGAGGTTCGCATCCTGGTTCAAGAAGATTGCCGCCCCCAAGACCTCGTTCTGGAAGGCTGGGACGCCGAACAATACGACAGTGGATGCGGGTTGATTTCCCTCTCGATCTGGTAGCTTACCGATACCGACCTTGAGAGCTATGTCAGTCACAATAAACCCTTGCGCATACAATTCTTTACTTGCCAGTTTGTACTCCTCGAAGATATTCCGAACCGTGGCGAAGGGTACATACGAGGGCGATGAAGAAATCTCCGGGGGAGGCGTCCCATCCATCAAGTACACGATATTGTCCGGTGCTCGTTCCAAGTGGCTGAGCCAGTCCACGACGGCTTTGGACTCAACGTCCTGTCGGGCGGTGATCACGTTCATCCGGTCCGAGAACGGCACGACAGTCCTGTTTCGAAAATCCTGAGAAAACACCGAAGATTTGCGCACTGGCTGCGACTTACAACTGTCCCTTAGCCCGTTTTGCTGTGCAGTAAGCCAAGAGGCTGACCGGTTCTCCAGTGTCACCCGCCTTTCGACCACCAATGAGGTGTACACATCCTTGCCAGACTGTTTGTGAACTTGCTGCTTGATACGCAGGGACGTTCATCGGGGGATTTGGAAGCTGACTCGGGCCTGGTGCCGTGGTAATTGAATATGGGATCTGTGGTGGTGGTTGCGATTGTAGAGGCTGGGACGTCGGTGCAGAAGGCTGAAAAGGCAAATGGTATTAATATCGCGCTGGGCAGTAAGAAGTCAAGGGTACCTGCACAAAGGTGGAGCCAGATGAGGCAGGCGCAGAGGGAGCAGAGGACGGGTTAGACTCCAAAAATTCGACGGACCACTTCAGAACGTCCGCGAGTATTTGTCGATCAAGACGGTGTTGCGACACGCGGTCTGGGTGAACCCTTCCGGCGTTTATGCTCGCATCTAATCCGTGTAACGCCGATCTAAACTGTACAAGACTCTGCTGGAGCCTGTCGCGGGGCATATTTGACAGCTTCAGCTTTATGTTCTCAAGTTTTTCCTGATATTGTTCCATAGTGGTAACGCTATCATTGGGTGGAACAGTCGGTTGTGGAGGCTGAGCGACCATGGGAGCAGGCGGTGCCGCGGGGATAGGAGCAGGGACAGGAATAGGAGGTTTCGGCGGTGAGGGGCCTAGGTCCGGCGGTGTCTTACTGACAGTCGGGTTGAGTTTTCGCACCTTTGGGTTCTGCGCAGGAGGGGGCTCCTCTCGCTTCCGTTTGGCGGCTGGCAGGGCGAAGATAAGCACGCGCTAATAGAAAGCTGGTGAGTACTTACGAGGTGAGTCATGTGGGGCTTGCGGGGCTAGGGTTGGCTGGTGTGTAGGAGGCTGACTCTTTGGACCGCTCACATAGATCTCATATTGATTGTTTACATCGGCCTGGGCTTTCTCTGCCCCGCAACGTTTCGCCAACTCTGTAATTTTGTCCAGGGGTGTTGACCGTGGCAGAAAGAAGCAGGGATGTATATGACGCTGCGCAAGTTCAGATAACTATTCGTGGTAAGAAAGAAACTATTCACCTTCTTCAAGGCTACGTCGAGGCCGTCCCAGTCCATGTTGTCCATTTCCGCAGAGTTATTGTGAATAGGCCGCTTTGATTCGTCCGGGGGATTATTTGCAACGAGAACCATATATTTGTACGAGTCCGGGGAAGACCCCTCTTCAATTGCTTGATCAAAAGACTGTTCTTTGTAGTGAGCTTGAGCCGTGCATTGAGCCTAGACAAGCGTTCTCACCTCAATGCTGTGCACTAAACCTTCAAGGACTGCCGATCCTAGTCGCCCTCGAATATAGTTTCTGGGAGCTGCTTGTAAGGATTGGATTGCGCGGTGAGCCTGATCGCCTTTGCAAAAGAACATGCTGGAGTCAATCGGCGACGGGCGCGTGTCAGCGGCGGAGTAGAGTATGTATGAAATACGTGGCTGAAAATGCGCGTGGTGTTCAGAAGTGGTTGACTGGGCACGTTGGATGCTAAGCAGACTGACCTTGGCTCCTCCATGTAGAGCCGCCACATTGCGGATGAAGTCAATGATTGGGACTCTAACCACCATCCAGTCCGACGCTGAATCCATGACGAGTGAGATGAATAACTCCCTTGGAAGGTGTGCCATAGCCAATTGAGGCCGACGTGGGGAGGTCCAAGAGGGAGAACTTGGACCCGTCCAGTCTGTATCTGTAGTGAGAAGGGCGGTCATCTGGGCGGCTGCAGCAGGACCCGCATGTCTTCACCACCCAACCCAACACTCTCTCCCTCGAATCATCAGCACTCTCGCTTCCTCAACGCAAACGCAAGTAGCATTCGCCCGGGAAGATTTGCCCAGGCAGCGGCAATCCTCGAGGCAGAAGACGGCTCAGAAACGGACATACAGGATGATAGCCAACTACACGCATCCATTCCCCTCCATCCCTCGGTCACTCAACACGGTAGACGCGTCGCGTTTGGACCCAGTCTGCCCCGCCCGCACAGAGGCGACCTAAATTCATCGGATGACGAGGTCCCACAGAGTTTGATGATAGAAGCAACTCCATCTGCAAAGCTAAAGGCGCATCGCTCCGGACAACGTGTACGTAAGACACGGACTCCAAAGCAACCCATTCTCCCAGTGGCAAACATATCGACACCTTCAAGGCCTACTGAATTTGAAGAGGAATCAGAAGGCAATCAAGATAGTCCGTTGCTTTCGGCGAGTCGAAGGGCTGCGCCAGGTCTGACTTCTTATGAGCGTGCACTGTGGAGTTGGGTCAACGTGTACAACTTGGATGAATACCTGCAGGAGGTATGTCGTAGACTGCGGGGTAATGTTGTCCAGCTCAAGCTACCCAGGTGTATGCATATTACCGAGGAAATGGCATATACTCGATTGTGTTGTCACGGGGCCTAAACCTCCTGTACGTGGCTTGCATAGGATAATCACAACACAAAGTGATCTGTTGAGACATTATAACAGCACTGTGGGCTTTGTCATCTTCTTTACGACGTTTCTCGTTGGTTGTATCGACTACAAGCGCATTCCTGCGGAGGGCAATGGTCGCCTGTCCGATGTAGTAATAGATCACTGTGTCTCTAAGTGCGCATTCATCCGTTGTCTGTTCGCCCTTGAACTCACACGTTGCAGGTTCTCGGGCTTCACCCTCATATCCTTCACTCTCTTCGGTGTTTTCTACGCCTGGCAGATCGTCACTTTCCTGCTGGGTATCCCTCGTTTAATGGGAATGTACCGATTCTACACGCACCTTCTCAACATTCCCAACGTAAGCGCCTGACACCTGTTGGGTCCCCACACCTGATTGTATCACCCTCAGGAAGACATACAAACCATCTCGTGGCCAGAAATTGTTCGACGTATCGGTGCCATTCGAGACGAGAATCCTATCACCGCATTGTCATCGGCCGCCCAGAACGACCCAGACTACACAACGCCCACAGCGAAACTAGACGCGCATGACGTTGCCAACAGGATCATGAGACAAGAGAATTATCTCATTGCCTTATTCAACAAGGACCTCCTCGATCTTCGACTACCGCTACCCACACCTTTGAAGACGATACTCGGTCTGTTCGGCGTTTATCACGAGTCGAAGCAGGGGACCATCCTCACGCGCGCTCTGGAGTGGAATCTCCGGTTCTGTCTCATGGACTACCTCTTTGACCGAAGTGGGAGAGTGCGCACAGTTTTTTTGAAGGATCGGAACCGCGAGCTCCTGGTAAAAGGGTGAACATCTTGTGAGAGTTCACGTAGCATGGCTCTGACTTTTCAACAGACTCCGGACTCGGTTTGTCTTCATGGGATGTGTCAACGCCTTGTGTGTCCCATTCCTCGTGCCCTACCTGTTGATATATTCCTTTTTCCGATATTTTGAGGTTTGCGCCCAATCACCCGAATAACTCACGGATCGCTGACCCCTCTCCAGGAAGCAAAATCAGATCCTTCTGCGATTAGTAGTCGGCGGTACACGCCTTATGCGGAGTGGAAGTTCCGTGAGTTTAACGAACTCCCCCACCTCTTCCACCGTCGTCTCGACACCTCATACCCAACTGCAAATATGTATTTGGACCAATTTCCCAAAGCACATGTTGCCCTCATCGCACGGTACGCCTTCACTCCCTATTCCCTATTCCCTCTCTCTTTAACACCTAGAACCAGATTCATAGCCTTTATAGCCGGCTCTTTTGCAGCAGTTCTCCTTCTCGTTTCACTAGTCGACCCAGATCTCTTCCTGAACTTCGAAATAACGCCTCATCGAACGGTCCTCTTCTATATCGGCGTCTTTGCCACGATCCTCGCTGTATCCCGGAGTGTGATCCCCGATACACATAATGTCTTCGACCCCGAGATCCTCATGCGGGAGGCCATCCGCCATACGCACTACATGCCCGCCGAGTGGAAAGATAACCTTCACTCTGTCAAGGTCCATGCAGAGTTTGGACAACTCTTCGCGATGAAGGCTATGATTTTCGTGCAGGAGATATTGAGTGTCGTCCTCACTCCTCTTGTGCTGTGGTTCTCGTTACCCGATTGCGCGCCAGCTATTATGGATTTCTTCAGGGAATTTACTGTGCATATTGATGGGTTGGGTTATGTGTGCAGCTTTGCCGTGTTTGACTTTAAGAGGCACGGGAATGTGAACGTGAGTATTTATTTCCTGTTTTTTCGTACCCATGTGCTAATGGATATCGATGGCACAGTTCGGAGCGCCGACAGAGCAAGCAGATGCGAGGCTTCAGTCCAAGGACGGAAAGATGGAGAAATCATTCCTGGCGTTCAAAGCCGCTCACCCCGAATGGAACCCCCGAGACCCTGCAGGCTCGCTCTATCTCTCCCGCTTGGCGAGCCTGCACCAAAACCTCCAGCCAGTAGCCGCGAGTCTCTCGCGACAGGAATCGCTGGCTCGGGGAGCCGGGCATGGCTCAGCGAGCATGTCCCTCCCACCCCTGCACCGCTCGACACTTGCAGAAAGATCGCAGTTCTATGAGCGAGCTCTACAGCAGAGTATGGCCGGCTCCAGCGCTAGGAGACCGGCCACTGGCATGGATGGGAGCATGCAGATGAAAATGGCGGGTGGCCGACCCCCCGCTGTCGCAGAACTTCAAGCTGAGTCGCTTTATGAGGAGATGGTCAACCAAGAGGAGGAACGTGCGGAGGATGGCGGGCTCATCAGTCGGTTGGGCGATTCGTTTGCCGACGACGTCAGGCTGCGTGGAGGCAGGCTCGTTCTGGACAGTCAAGAAAGGACAGGAAGGAGGAAGGAGGCTGTTGACGAGGTGGAGGCTGAAGAGCTCTCCAACGGAGGTGTGCTTGGACTTTTGGCACAGATTTACGATCGGCGACGGCCACCAATGATGTAGATGTAGCTTGATCTCGTCTTGAGTCATATTCCGCAATCATGTCATTGTTCAATTATGTCCCTCGTGCCAACTTGAGATCAATTCACTTGCCAAGCCTGGGATCATGGTGTTATATGGCGATCTGATGGAATAATACAGTGGGCGGGTCTACGGATACGACAAGGGTGTTTCGCTAACTTATGGTAGCAAAAGAGAATGACATCAGAGGTTCCGAGATTGTGAGGGAATGCAAGGGGCATGCGGATATTTGGAGATGCGACTGCGAAACAACCAGAAAGGTGAGAATCACAAATACGAAACCTTGCGGATGCATCAGATACGGAATAGAAAGAGGTACCTCAAGAATAAAATGACACGAGAGAGAAGTAGGGGAACTAAATGTGTAACGAACGAAGTGGTGTAGAGCAGCAAAGAACGAATCACGGAGGTGAGGTTAAAGGGTTGCTAGTAGACATGGGTTGTACTCAATTGTGTTGACTGTCTTGCCAAGTACCGCTTTCTCTGGTCGTTGATCGATGCGCATTGCTTATGTCCAGGTCTTCATCTTTCCATGACATGCCATACCCTGGGTTAGGCAGTCGCTGGTCATGCATGACATACGCATTGGTCTCGACCCACGAGTATGTGACGGGGCGGCACATCAAATATGCAAGGTTGCGGTACCACTTGCCGAGGGTGAAGGCGTTGGGCGGAAGTGGGCCAGGAATTATGGAGCGATGCGCTTGGTTGCGAACTTGCTCGATGGTAGTGATGTTAAGAAGCATTAGGCGCACGTGGTAAAAGAAGAGTGCGGCGACGGGACCAAGGACGACGACGCTGATGCAGAACGCGGCTGCGCTGCCCGGCGCCATCTTGAGAGCGGAATAGAAGTTGGTTGCAAACTGGCGATGCACGAGGAGCCATATATGTATTGCGGACGTTGAAATAACGAGAAGGAGCGTAAGGTTCTGCACAGAGACGATCAGCTCTCCAAGCTTTGAGAAAAAAGGAAGAACTAACTGCGACGAGGAGGAAAGTGAAGAAGGCCGTATAGTTTCGGCGTCCAACACAGTTATTTACCCAGGGGCAATGGTGGTCACAGCCCTCCACACAATTGTCGCACTGATTGGGAAGGTAAGCGACCGACGAGAGGCCAAACCATTTAGCGCACCAATTTGCAATGACTGGACCGAGGAGGACGATACGTGAGGCATGTCGAGCAGTACTTGACCCTAACCCTGGCGATTAGTCAGTATCGGCGGGTAACGGCAGGTATTCACTGCTGGTCGGCGAATTCGGCTCACGCTCCCGATCGGACACGGAGGTCTCTTGGCAGGGGTGCGCGCGGTGCGCCATCCGAAGGAGAATTTGCTTCATAGGGTGGGTCTGAATCGAGATTACGGGGTAGGATACCCGGATCCCGTAAGGCCTGTGGACCCGCTCAGTTCGAGTCTGAGATGGGACGAATCAAAACATCGGGACGCACCGTTGCCAACATACTGGCGATGGTTAGCAAACACATGTAGATACCAACACCTGCCACTGCCGGACTCTCTTTCTGCCACCACCACACACAAGTCGTTCCAAACCAAACACCGGCAATCCCGAAGACCAGGGATATCGAGAAGAGAAATGCCCATGGCGAGTCCCCTCCTGTCAAAAGACGGCCCTGCAAGCAGAAAGTATTACGCGAGGGAAATAACTGCCAGTTGCGTTCGGGCCCGTAACTCTTCTGTTGAACAGGGACCGTCATGGCAGGTGGGCGAGGAGTGATGTATGTGTTATGCGTAGGAGCTCTGGGGGTCGTTGAAGTGGCGGCATGATAATTCGAGGAGTCCGTCCGTCGGTGCGCGACCGGCGCATGTTGCAGCGAGGCAGGCGACACTGGAGCTGCTCGCAGCTGACGACCGTCCTCTGCTGTCACCGGTAACCGGTCATGCTCGTCGAGGTAGGACCTTTCCCTGTCACGTTCGCTGCTTGTGGTCCGCCGAAACATTCTCTCCAGGCTCTCTCGAACACCATTCAGCGCAGGGCTAACCTTTCCTTGCGAACTTCCAGCGTGTTCTTTCTCACGAATTGGGAGGAGCTGCTCTCGGCTCGGTTTGACTCTGGTGGTGGGAGAGGTTGCGCTTCGAGTGTGGATCCGTTTCTTCGTTTCTGGTGTCGAGTCATTCCCGCTCGCCGAACCATCATCAGAGCCTCTCGTGTGAATGTGGGACAGTGGCTGTAGCATCATCAGACCGTGCTCTCTTGCATGAACGGAGGTCGAGGGGACAAGGGGGACACCAAGCGACGATGCTGCTGATACAGCCGAGGACGGACGAGTGGTGGCTACGCGAGTTAATAATAGCTTTGGGCCAGAGGATAAAGACGTTTGTGCGGTAACAGACTGAGCTGGGACATGCTCCGTTCTTGAAATAGAGCTATTTGGACGGCCAGGGCGATAAAAAGCCACAGGAGGGAGAATATTTCCTGTGTGGGTCAACGAGTGAGCTGCAGAAGTCACACTTGCGGATGGAGGTGATTTTGTGAACGAGGGAGAGCGCGAGACGGAGGCTGAACCTGGGAGGGGAAGCGGGAGGCCAGTCGGGCTCGTCAGCGACTCTGTCCGTGTCCGCCGCTGACCCCCAGAGTTTGCTCGTGCTCTAGGCTTGTAGAATTGCTGTGTCGCGCTCGTCGTCGCTGCTGTCGACGGGAGCACCTCAGCTGGAGCGTCTCCTGCGATTTGGACGACGGCCTTTTGGGAAGTTGGCAGAAGTCGGGCGGATTGAGGGGGAATTGTAGTCATTATTTGAAGATTATAGTAGTATGATGCTGTTGAACAAGAGCTGGGCAACGAGCGACGTCCAGCAAAAGAAGGCCGGCTCAGGGATACGGTAGAAAGCCAACCCTTGAACAAAACCTGTAGGCGCTCCAACTCGAACAACTCAAACTCCATTATCGGGATCACCTCTAACAGCTTTACACAGTCTGCATTACAGACGCAGACGCAGACGTCAGCCCAGCTGTGCGCACATCATAACCATATCCGTGTCCAGGCGCTCCTGGCACAGGTCCAGGGCCTTCGTAGTGCAACTTCGTTACGTCATAGTTTCCTGTTCATTACCGCTATCAGCACGCATCACGCAATCACAAGCGAGACAACGGACCGATGAACTCCCAGCCGTTCTCCCGCACGTGGTATAAATTGATTGTGTTACCAGAGTACGCGTCTCTGTGCCCCGCAGCATAGATGCTTCGTCGTCCCAGCTCTTGTGCCTCCTCGTCGGTGAGGTCCCAGTGGTACCCCTGATCAAGCACTCCATATGCAAACATGCTCCCTGAGCCAACAGAGAAGATATCCCCTTTCAGTCGTGTGCCTTCAGAGTCGACATAAAAGAGCGCAGGCCCCTGTGTCAAACGGTCAACGCTTATTTACACGGACAAAGTCCGACTGGCTTACTGTCTTGTCCCAGCCGCAGATCATGGTACCCTATACAATGGCGTCGTTAGGAGGCGACTCGCTGATACTGACAACAAGACTTACCATACTGAGACCCATGCCTTTGTAGGAATAGACAAGGTTGCTGAGGTATTTGCTCGCTGCAGCTACAGAGATGCGCTCGCGGTTCCTTAGCTCGTATAAGCGGCATTCCATGCCGAGATATGTCTCCCAGAATTGACAATCCGCTATCGACGCGCCGAACGCGTCAGCTCGTATCAACCACGCAAGCGTCGTGCGGACCTGCACCACCAGCCATGGTTCCTAGTAAGTACTTGTTGATCTCAATGACTTTCTTCACGGTTCCAGATGCTAGGTGAAAACAAGTGAGATCGGGCACATAGATCCAGGGAGAACGAGACGAACCGATATAACTTCCAGCGGTAGCCCGCGAATCGACAGCTACAATAATACCACCACGAAACTTGAATGCCAGAGTCGTTGTACCATGTGCAATCTTGATTTTGCAGTTGGGGTCTGCCTGGTCATCGGTGTGCAAACGGAGGAATGCTGCGGGCTATCGAACACGGCCAGGACATCATTGTGGCATAAGCGCCAGGGTACGAATGTCGTGAGTCAGGTAGTAACACGTACGTCCTGCACGTTTGGCATATTGAAGGTGGGAGGTGCACCAGGGGTTAAATTCCCAAAGCCACCTTGCGAACCCCACATCGCGGCCGAGACAGAGCTGCTCTCATCCTCATCGTACGTCCCGGTGGCCGAGAATCGGTTTGCAAACGAGTTCATAGCTGGAGACGACGCGCAACTCCAAGTTTGGGACCAAACAAACCCACGGCTTGTGCCTCGATTCTACCAACCTCTAGAAAACCCATGCACTGACTTGACCTTGAGGCCTACTTTTGACTTCTGGTATTTTAGTGAATGAAGGCTCCCTAGTCACACCATGACACGTTGAAAATTTTGCTTTGCCCTCGAATTTTGTGGTCGAGATGCGTTCAGCTAGCCAATGTGCTATGTGAGGCAAGTCTTAGTTTCAAAGTCCTTCCTCCCCTATGATGAATAGAATATCACGTTATCAAGCTCAACAGTCTAATGGCTCTCGGCCACTTGCTGAGTTATCTTCTGCAATGCTGATCGTCAACTTTTTATACATGTTGTTCCCCGTCGTGATGTCTACTTACTAGTGCTTCCAGGTACGATTAAAAGAAGGCTTGAAACGCCTTTTCGCCTTGTTGAACCGCCAGCAATTACCGCTCTGGGAATAGTGGAGACCGGCCACAGGAGGCTCTTTCTAATTCTGTATATATGCAATATATTGCTCTCTATCTCGGGATACGATTGCGTAATGATCACCGACAAACCTCATGGACTCTTCCTAGACATAACCAATGATTCCGCTGCCATTTACCCCGTCGATGAAACGTAGGAAAGTGTTCCTTCCAAATTCCGACAAGGCTTTGGTTGTGACTTGGATTCCTGACCGCTGAGGCGCAATGAACACCCGCGAGCGTGACTGGTACTTTCATTTGATCATACGATTTACTATGAGGTAATGAACAGAGGTTATTATGGGGTACGATGCATACATCCATAAAGGAACTAGTAGATTTGGTGTACTGTGGAGGAGACAAGCTTGATTAGAATCGGAAAGACGCGCTCTATTAAAGACAATACATTAAATCTGGCGTGGCAGACCCTGAATAAGAGAATGCGTGAGACTCCCGTCTATATGCACGGCCGGAAACTGGGTTTGAAGGAACAGGGGACTGACGGACGCCCAAATTGCAAGCAATCGTAATTATCCTTTGTTTTCTCGGGTTGTCACAGTCAGTTTATACCAACTCATCTCCTGCCGTTCCCTTGATTGTTTACATGCACCAACGGGATCATCGGCGGATTTCAAAATGTTCCATGGACCACCCTAACTCCTTTCCATCTACCACCGCCGTCTCGTCAACTGTGAGATCGGTGACATGTGCGTGTCGAGGGCCCGTGCGCAGAAGGACTTTTCTGTACACAAGTAGGTCAGTCAATAATGATCAGACTCATAAATTCAGTAGTCAGGGTTTATTGGGGTTCCTGTGATTATATTATGCAGCAGCCCTTACAAAGTATCGATATCTGCCTTTGGGCCTAAAGCTTCCCCGATAACATGTCCGTCCGGCGTATTCATCACCCATCCCGTGACAGTACCGAGTTCTTGTGCTTGTTTCTGCGTCCATGCTCGGAAATACACGCCCTGTACGGTTCCTTTCACCTGATAACGTCAAAGTCAATTGATCTCCCACAATCTTGATGCAATAAATGTTTTCTTATTTTTACCGTATACTTTATGTGCACCAATGAGGACATTGTCATGATCACGATGAAAGTCCAGTACAGGGAATCGGCCAAACCTCTAATACGCTGAACCACCTCATGACATTTGTGATATCTAGCGCTATAGACAGACAATCTCAGTCCTCGAGCATGTACTCTAGTATGAGTGGACATTTCATTTGTTTTCCCCTTCCTCTTCCCACTGCTTTAAAATCTCTTGAACTCGCGTAACCTTGTCATCGTTACCAGTACCAGGTTGGGTTACCTCGTCGATTCGCGTGCCTATCCGTATATCAGTGGCGACCCGTGGGGCTCCTTGTTCGTGAACAGCCTTATGGCACGCTTGGATAGCTTCGCAGACTTGAGACCATGGCCCTTCTGTACTTGATCATCAGTGGTGCTACGAGGATAGTGAACCGAATTCAGTACCGAGGTTTGTACCGTAGCCACTTCGCAGTTCAAAATAAGTGGTGCAGCCTCAACGATTGACTGGAACTCGTGCTTACTGCATCTAAACGAAAATCCGACGTTAGACACTGGAATAATATTTTTACGGTCATTACTTACAGTGTACGTCAAGCCACTTTGTTCGAGGACCGTTTGGCACTTCAACCAAGATCGGCATTCAGTCTCCAGCGCGCAGTTGAAGCTTACCTTTGCTATATATGGCCCAACCTGTTAGTAGCCATAATCCGTTCACCGTTAGGAGACTCGCCACGCCACGCCTTCAGACTGTAGACTGACCGAGGCCGTAGTGCCCATCGGAATGAGACAAAAATCTGGCACACAAAGTTCAGTGTTGGAATAACGACAAAATATCAACTAGACGTCTTACCAGCAACCGCATACAAGTCTTGCAAGGAATCCGTCATACTTCAAGTCTCCATCTCGTTTGTTCCCAACCACAACCCTCAAGCATGGCTACCTCTGCGATCCGCGCCAGGGTCAGCGCATTTGAAAGCATGTCGCAGACTTCATCGTTACCAGTCGCCATGGGTCCCAGAAAACCACCAATAAAGCTGGTGGACGACAACGAACAGCGCCGAAACGCTCCACCCTCGATAT